>CEPK01155365.1_pt1 | contig 22659 bp, 29 predicted proteins | sample 356231 | NCBI WGS metagenome assembly CEPK01 (sample SAMEA2620259, study PRJEB7988) | marine metagenome | biome: marine biome (ENVO:00000447); feature: deep chlorophyll maximum layer (ENVO:xxxxxxxx); material: "saline water (ENVO:00002010), including plankton (ENVO:xxxxxxxx)" | depth 80 m
AGTTCATTAATCTTATCAGCCATTCGTTGCATCTCATATCGCATTGAATCACCAGTTGAGGACATAAAGCCTTCACGTTTCCTAGACGTAAAATCTAATCTAAGTCCAGCATCTGGATCTGTAGCTTTATCATAAACCATATTGCCACTCCTTGTATCTGTGTGCTTTGAAGCACGAGTTTTGTCTTCCTGTAATAAATTCGTTTAATGGTGCAGGGTATTCAGCAAAGTCTGGAATAACGTATTCCCATACTGTGTCGCCTTCTGGTGTAACTTCAAACAGTCTGCCAAATGCACTTTCGCAAATAAATGTGTTACCATTCCACAGTCTTTGCACACTACCCATGTAAGGTGAAAAGAAACTAGGAGGCATGTTGTCTACATAACTCCAAACACATTCTTTACTTGCTAGATCAAACTCTACAATCCTACTGTGATGTACACTTGGCGGACGAATATTACCATTGCAAAATGCAATCAACGTGCCTTTGTCTGTAACAACAGGACAATGTTGTTGTGCTACATCTGGCCATTTCACAGACCAAACAACATCTTTGCTGTCCATGTGTACACCAATAATACCACTAGTATTTCTCAAACTCATGTATACAATATTGTCATGCAAATGAACACCATTAATCATAGGCCAATGATTGTCAGGCATACCTTCGTGTACAGGCCAATTCTTTTCACTTAGTTTTTTCCATGCACACCATTCCCATTTGACATTACCTTGTCTATCAACTATTCTTACAATATCACTGTAGCGACCATCTTTGTAATCTGCCGCCGCCACATAAAGCAATCCGTCATTCAACCATTGTGCATCATGATGTGCATAAGGATCTTCATACTCCCAAACAATGTTGCTTTTGAGATCTGCTTCCATGAAGTGTCCACCATGCCAAATATCCCAGGGCGGATAAAGGTCAACACTTTTACTATGACTGCCGTTATAACCTAAATTATCATTGGGCAGTATTACTGCATCTCTACCTGGTCTTACAGGCATGTTCCATTCATGCACTAGTTCACCACCATCGTCGATAAGTGGCACACGACCTCCTCCGGTTTGGGGAGCATACAATGTATAACCACCTGCTGTTCTATTATCGTATTGTGTGAGTCCTAGTTTTCTTCTTTCTACAGTTGTTTGCATACTAACTCGCTTTCATTTCTGATTCATGCCATTTACGCATTAGATACCAACCAATGGTTTGTATTGTCATAAAAAATGCAAATCCTAAACCAGTGGCTGTAAGTATTAATGCCATGACTAATGATGTTTCTAAATTTGCCTGTGCATATATAATCTGCACTCCTAGTCCACCTTGTTCACTGCCTGAACCAATTATAAATTCTCCAACTATGGCACCAATAACACTAAGTCCTGCTGATATTTTCATGCCTGCTATAATGTTTGGAATTGCACTAGGAAAACGCAGTTTAAAGAAACTGGTTACTCTGTTGGTTTTGTGATAGTCGAACAATTCTACAAGTGTCTTAGGTGTTGATTTAAGTCCTAATAATGTGTTGTTTATAATAGGAAACAGGGCAATTATGATACTGATAATGATTATGCTTTTGATTTCAAAACCAAACCATAACACAATCAGTGGTGCGACAGCAACAACAGGCACAGTTTGTAACAGTATTGCATATGGATATAAACTGCGTTCTAATATTTTGTTTAAACTCATTATAGTTGCTACTGTGATACCTAGTACTGTGGCAATAATATAACCTGTAAAGGCGGCTGTAAATGTTTGTTTAAGTCCAATCATAATAATGTTAAAGTCACTTACAAATATCTGTGCGACAGCATAAGGTGTTGGCAATAGGAATGCCATGTTATAAAGTACTGCACCAATGTGCCAACTGCCTAAAAACAATGCAAGTATCAGTATGGGTGGTATAATCTTTTTTACTTCCATGATCTTAACTTTCCTGCTATTTCATTTACCAGTTCGCTGAACTGTGGTGTTGTTCTTATTTCTGGTGTGCGTTTTTTAAATTTTAACTTTTTGGAAATATCTACAATGTCTGTGATCTTACCTGGACGTGGCGACATAATAACCACTCTGTTGCTTAGGTAAACTGCTTCAGCGATATTGTGTGTGACCAGTATTGCAGTAAATTTGTCACGTTTCCACATGTCATATAATTCTTCTTGCAGTACTTCTCTGGTAAGTTCATCTACTGCACTCAATGGCTCGTCTAATAAAATGTATTCAGGATCCAAAACGAGACTTCTTGCTAGGCTTAATCGCATTTTCATTCCACCACTAAGTTGATGTGGATATGAACGTTCAAAGCCATTTAGCCCTACTTGTTTTAATGCTACTGCGGCCTTGGATCTTTTGTTTTCTGTTCCTTCTAGTTCCATTAACAGTTCTACATTACCTTGAACAGTACGCCATGGCAATAAAGCACTATCTTGAAATACAAAAGCACCCTTGTTGGGCTTTTTTACTGTGCCATCAGTTGAAACTAGATCAGCAATTATTCTAAGCAAAGTAGATTTGCCACAGCCTGAAGGTCCAACTATAGAGATGAACTCGCCTGTGGCAATATCTAAATTTACTTCTGCTAATGCTTGAACTTCGTCAAAGTGTTTGGTTACTTTGGAAACTCCTATCATTAGCTCTACTCCTTACTCGCAGTTGCCAAGGAAGGATAGATTGTATGATGATGATGCATCAAAGTCTGCTGGAACCATGTCAACTGATTTCAACTGTGCTGAAAGCTCTTCCCATCTTGCTGACTTCATACAGCCAAGTTTACTGTAGTCTTTAGGCAAGAAGTCTGCTTTCATAAGTTCAATGGCACCCATGTGAATGTCTCTTGTAACTTTTTTAGACTTTGAAAGAATTAGATCCGCAGTTGGATCAGGATTATTCAAAGATTTGGCAAAAGCCGCTCTCAGTCTATCCACCACCTGTTGTACAAGTTCTGGATTTTCATCAATCATTTTTTGTGTAGTGAACAACACACTATAAGGTCTGTAACCCAAAGATTCTAGTGTGATTTGATCTGTTTCTACACCTTTTGCGGCCAATCTAGCAGGTAGGAAAAGTGAATAGCCCTGTTGGAACATTTCTTTTTCTCTAGCGAATAGACCCAAGTCGCCTTTAAGTGGAAATTCGTCAGCACTTACTCCGTACTCTTTCTTTACCCACTTCCAGTAAGTCACGCCCATCTTAACTGCAAAACGTCTGCCGTCAAGATCTTTAATGGATTTGATTCCTTGATCAGGATGAAATACTAGTGTATATGGAACGTGATCCAAGTTGGCAAATACTGCTACAAGACCAGCACCTTTGGCATTCGCAGACATTACAGAATCTGATCCTTGAAGACCAAACTCAACTGAGCCGGCGGCTGTTTGAGCGGCTGTGTTTACACCAGGACCACCTGGCTTAACAATAATTTTTAGATCATGTTCGTCGTTATCTAACATTGCTTGCCAGAAAACTGATTGGTTACCTTGGGGGAACCAGTCCATAAGAAGTGTTACTTCTTTTGCGTGTACAGTAGTTGCGAATAGTAATGCTACCACACTAACTGCTAGTGATTTTAATAGTTTCATTTTTTTTATCTCCTTTTAGGTTTATGGGTGTTCTTTAACTAAAAAATGTTTCACCCTAATTAAAAAAGGGCCTTGTGGCCCTCTCTTTGGTTTTTAGCCATGACCCTTCATACTCATACAAATGTTATAGAACTCTTGTTTGAGTGCTGGATCTTTTTCGAACGCACCTAACATGATTGCAGTTGTCATATCTGATTCATGTTCTTTTACACCACGATGCGTCATACAGTGGTGCTCTGCTTTAACTACCACCGCAATGTGTGGTGTTTTTGCAAACTTCTGTAGCTGATTAGCTATTTCAGTTGTCATCTCTTCTTGTATCTGTGGTCGTTCAGCAATGTGATGTACAATTCTATTGAACTTGGAAAGTCCAATAACTTCACCATTAGGCACAATGCCAATCCAACATCTACCTACGATGTTTTGGAAATGGTGAGCACAAGTACTTCTAATACTGATTGGTCCACTTGTGTAAAGAGATTTATATCCCATGTTTGGGAAACTGGTTACTTTGGGAGGAGGTGCATACCTTCCGCCAAATGTTTCACGCACATACATTTTTGCGATACGTTTTGCAGTATCTTCAGTGTTGTGATCGTGATCAGTGTCAATTACAAGAGTTTTCAAGACATCTTGAAATGCTTCCGTTACTTCTTCTTGTAATTGTTCAAGTTCACCTTCTTTGATGTACTCACTGATGTTGTCGTTGGAATGAAATCGCTGACCGGCGTCAACAAGTCTTTGTTTAATAGTTTCTGAAATTTTCATCTAAGTTCTCCGAGTTATAGACGAGGATGTCTCTCATACGTCTTTGTTGTGATACCAATTATAGGCAGAATGAATAATTTTATCCAACCCGTAATCTGGTTCCCAACCAAGAACGTCCTTGGCTTTACTGATATTGGCTACCAGTTTTGCCGGGTCTCCAGCACGTGGTCCTTCAACCGTATACTTAACATTCAAGTCAGTTTGGTTATCGACTGCTTTAATAACATCAAGTACACTAGTACCTTTTCCACTACCCAAGTTTAACCTTACGCAGTTTGAAATGTTATTTAAGTAATCTACTGCTAGGGCATGAGCTCTAGCTACATCTTTAACATGCACATAATCTCTTACGGCTGTTCCATCTGGCGTATCATATGTGTCGCCAAAAACTTTAAGTTTAGGATTCTCCATGATCCTTGCAATCAGGTGTGTTGCATCTTTTGTTTGTCCTAGTCCATATCCTGCACCTGCTACATTAAAGAACCTAAAACTAACACTAGATAAACCATAAGCAGTATAATAATCCTGCAACATGATTTCAGTCATCCGTTTGCTCCAACCATATGGATTGCACGGAGTTTCATTTGTGTCTTCGGTTAAACTGCCTGAATCTAGATCACCATATGTGGCGGCACTTGAGGCAAATATAAACTTTTTTATACCCTGTGACACACAGGCATCCATTAATATTTTAGTGCCAACTACATTGTTTTCATAGTATTGAGTTGGATTTTTTACACTTGGGCCAACCAAACTGGTAGCACCAATGTGAATCACAGTTTCAATTTCTTCGTTCAGCAGTATTTTTTGTATTTGATAATCATCATGATAAGGTGTTTCATAAAAATTATCTGTTGGAGTGGCAGGTGCGTTTCTATCAACACCCACTACTTTATGATCACGTCGGCTTAGTTCAGCACATACAATACTGCCTATGTAACCAGACGCACCTGTTACTAATATATTTGTCATGTATTACTTTGCATTAATAGAAACATTTACAGGGATTCTTGCACCAATGCTATAGTTGTTATATGTATAACTACTACCTCTGATACCCATCCACTCGTAAGTGATTCGATAGTTTTTAATTTTACGGATTGATTCTTCTTGGTAAAATACACCACATTGTTTTCGAGTTTCATAACCAACAATCTTTTGACTGCTTTGGTTTTTCTTTTCAGCTGAACCCATTGCTCCAACTAGAGCACCAAACCCTGCACCCTTGTCGTCACCTGTGAGTGCTTTACCTAATATACCACCAATGATAGCACCTGCAAGTACATCACCACCGGTGGCTCCTTGACCTTGTACTTGACCATAGATTGGTACTTGAACATTCTCACAAGTTTCTACAGGAACATTAGTTTTTTCCCAATAGTAATTTGGTTGAATGTTAACAATAGTTGCAAGTATCTCTGATGCATTCACTGGATGACATCCTGCAACTAAAAAACAAAAAATTGTGTATAAGTATTTCTTCATCAGTATTTCCTCTCTGCTACATAATCTCTATAGCGATTAGTGTCTCGTCTCCAATACTCGCCATTACCTTCCATAATGTCGATATATCTACTTATGGTTGCACTGGTCCAATCTGAAATCTTACCTATGTTTCTGTGTGGCTTTTCCATAAGTGGCACAAGTTTGTTAAATGCATCTACTATGCTCCAAGGCACATAGAGTCTTTCGTGATCGTTTGCAAATATTTCAGGAAAACTTCTGTATGCTGGAAACAGTACATTACAACCCAATGCATCTGCTTCACTGACTGTGTTGCTTGTCCAATCCTGCAATGCACAGTTGAACATAACTTTACTGTCATTTACAATGTTATAGTAATCATTCTTCTGCAGATTTTCATGTATCTCAAGCACGCCTTTGTCAGCAAGAGCTCTCGCTCTTTCAACAAATTTAGGATTGTTGGATCTAAGTGGTCCGCCTTGTAGAATAGCAAACTTCATACCTGGAACCTGTTCATGCTTTTCTGCAAGATCCATGTAAAAGTCTGGTTGCTTTTCTTGATCAAATCTGGCCGCAAACACAATTCTGTTTTGACGTTCTGCCCAAGGTTTAAGTTCACCTACTCTTAGTTGTACTTCTGTTTTATCAAATGCAAGTCCACTTACGTTATAGATTGGTGCTTTCCAGTTTGCAATCTTCATGTGTGCAACCATCTCTTCATTACTTGCTAATACGCCTGTAACAAACTCATTGCACATTTCTTCATACAAACTCATCCACTTGCTCATGCCCCAAACATGCACAAAATCATCTGGATCTACTGCCTGTGCCAAACAACGTATCCAAACTTTAGGACGTTGTTCTGCTGGAATTTGATCCATAATGTAAGGAAGTGATTCCATACCAGGCTGAAACATATCTTCAAAAAAGACACAGTCTTCACCTGTTACTTCACCATTACGCATCATTTGTACGAGATTCATCATTTGCGACATTGCAAAATAACTTCTCCCGTGTGCATCTAGGACCTGACCAACCTGTATTGACTTTGTGTTGTCTATAGTTGTGCCAGGCACACTAACCCATGAAAGACCACGTTTTTTAAATGCTCTACGTGACCATTCTTCTAACTGTAGAGTGTACCTGCCTTCATAAGGCTCCAAGCCCATATAAAACAGTTTTCTCATGCCGCCTCCGCTTTCACATTAGGCCAGTTACTTTTATAAAGCCCTACGTGAATTTTAAGTTTCTTAGCACTACGATCAGCACTCAGTTTAACAGCCACATCAAGTGTGATACTGTTTTCTCTTTCAGTACTTGCAATCGTATAATCAGCAATCATACGCCAATTTTTTAAATCACCCAAGTACTTGTCAAACAAATTTGTAACAAGTCCATAGGTTTGTTCACCATATAGTACGCCATCATAAGGCTCAATAATTTTTAGGAGATCATATTTGATATCCTGTAAACTGATCCGCTTGGGTTTTCTATACCGTGTATTGAATGGTTGCACCATTTTCTCCATCCTCGCTTACTGTAATGTTAATTTTTCTGCCCGGATATTTGTTATTGATTTGTTGTGCAAGATCATCGCAAATCATTTCACAACTCTTATAATCTAGTTCAAGTGTTTTTTCGGAATACAGTTTTTCCAACCAACGTTTGAACTGGATAAATTCGATGTCCCTATCATCATGAAATACTTCAATCTCAACTTTGAAATGAAATATGTGCCTGTGTGGATATCCTAAAAACGACACATCATATTCATCACCTGTTGCTAGTTTAGGATCTTCTAAGGCGGCAGGATATTTGTGTATTCCTTCTTTTTGGAATGTTACCCATATCATGCTTGAAGCTTTTTGTAGTGTTTTTTTCATTTTATCTTCTTGCCTGCCTTTCCATAGCATCCATTCATAATAACGTTCTGGTTCAGGATCTTCATTTGGTAGATTCAGACTTTTTAGCGTCATCTTCTTCTGCCTTTTTTGCCAGTTCCTGACCTGCTTCCCATCGCTGAGCAATCTGTAACAACTCCCAAAGTTTCCAGTCCATGCTCTTTAGCAATTCCATAAGTGCAGGATTACTGCCATCTCCACCACCACTGGCAGTGGTTTTCGTTACATCACCATCAGGTTTGTCAACGAGTCTAATTTTTTTAACCATCAATTATCTCCTATAGGTTCGTCTTCTGAATATTTAGACCAAGGTGTGAACACCAAGTTGTCTTGCAATTTTTTTACATTATGTACCCACACACCTCTATTTGTTTCATCAAATCCTGTATCATCTAATTTGATACAAGCATTTGCACTCAAACTGTCAATGTTAGGAACAGTTACACTTATCATATCGATATACTTTGTACTGCGATCAAAGCCTTGTACCTGTACAAATTTAGCATCACTGACTTTGTAGTCCAATGTTACCCAATAATCAGTTTCATCAAGCACACGATTGATAAGAGGTGTCCAGCCTTGACTTTGTTTGATGTAACTCATGTTAGCACCAAAGTAAATGTGTTCACAGTTGTGTTTTTTTGCCGTTTTGATGATATCGTCAAAAGGCTGTAGACCAACTACAAATAATGTTTGCATACCATGTGCTGGTGTGTGTTCTACCTCTTTGCCTGTAAACATAGATATAGATCCGTCTGTCTTCGGGCCATAAGCCCTGTCCTTGTAAATTCTTTCTGTAATCATAATATTATCCTAGCACTATTTTTTAGTTTTGTCAAGCATATCTTTTAACAATAGCTTAGATTTTTTTAGATCTCTTAGTTGTGCTTTATGATCTGGATCACGAGTATGTTGTCTTTCTCTTTCCATTTTAGCCACTTGTTTTTTAAGATCATGAAATCGTTGCTCTAGTTCTTCAGTCGTCAATTCATTTAGATCCACTTATACAACCTCACTAAGTTTTTCCATAGCTTCTTGTTCGTCGAACTCCATTGTACTGTCAGCATTATCAGTTGCTTCAGCTTCAAAAAATGCACCCATCATTGTGTTTGTGCTGGTGTGTCTTTTGTTTTTACTAAGTTCTTCGAGCAATGCACTATTGTTATTAATCACGTCCATTGGCTTTTCGCTTTCGAACACTCTGTCTACAAGCTCATAAAAGTAAACCAAATTACGTGGAACCCACTTGTTAAGTTCACCTATTTTACTTTTACTTTTCAACTTCTTTTGCCAATCATATAAATCAACATCAGAGCTTGCCACTACTGCATCTGTAAGTGCATTGGCTCTTTGTACTGATTCAATGTGTTGATATACATTGTGTGCCATCATTAAGAAGTAACTAAAACTATCCCAACTAGTTTTGCCCTCTTTACCTAACTTATTTAACATGCCAGGTTTGTACCAACATATATCACCCATGTTTAATCTTTCAGCAATAGGACTTGTCCACGGCAACGGAATAGTACTATCTGCTAGTCTTTTGTCATCTAATGCTTTGTCCATAATGTAACTGAACCTATCATTTTGATGTACATGTTGTGTGTACATTTGTCCATATGCAGTTGCCAAGAAAGGCGATGCACAGTCAAACATGATTTCCAGATCGCTATTGACAGTTTCGCGGAGTTTACGTTTAACTGCGGTGAGCATTACACTCCATTCTAGCAAACCGGTTCCTAGAACGTGTATAAGATCTCGCTCACCTTTTTCTAACAGTTTATCGTCTCGCAGGTTGATCATTCTACGCAAAAACAATTTCATGTCTTGCATATTATTACCACCCATTGCCCAACCTTCAAAAGGCAGATGCTTAACTTCGTCATACCACAAATCTGCTTCAAGATCATCACTACCTTGTAGCACATTTAGATACTTGGTTTTGCCTTGTCTGTTACGTATAATAAAGTCACTGTTGAATTGTGTAGCTTTCAAACATTCTTGAATGTTGCTAAGACCTGTCTTTTTGTTGAGAGGAGGACGAGCGGCCCAGCTAGGCACATCAATGATCATACTGTAGTCAGCAGTATGTTCTAACCAGTTTTGTATACGTTGACGTAGTTTATCGGCTTCACCTACGTAGTTAGGTTGATTTGGCGTTTCAAAAAAGTTTGGCCAATCAAACTTAATAACACCTGTAGCGATCTGGTAACCACCACTGTCACCCAATATAAATGTATTTGGGCGATCTCTTTGCTGGATCATGCGTTCTTCTACATTACTTTTTGTAATATCGAGTTGAGCATGTCCGGCACTATATAGGGCCCATTTATAATCATAATAGGCTTGTTCTTTGTTTAAAAAATTACAACCTTCTATGCCACGTTCAAACTCAGCAGGAATACGATCCTGCTCAATATAGTTGCCAGTTTCTTGTTGCTTACTAATAAAAGTTTGATAGAAGCCACTGATACTAGGCAAAAATACTGCATAGTCTTTGTTGCGTTCGGTTAAATTTACTTGCTTCATTTAGTGTTCGCCGGCAAAATATAATCGTAAACACCAAGTCCACTATCAATTGAAATCATCAATGCACCTGCACTTGAAATTTTCATATTGCACATTCCACTCATTCCGAGTTTAAGAATTGCTAACACTTGATTGAGTGGCCAACTCCAGCCTTCGTTGATTTCACCATCTACATTGTTTGCAAATGTACGTTTACCTAAAAAGCCACCTTCACTACTACCAAGTGTAATAATCAAGTTACCATCTTCAGTTTTTACACTAAAGTTTGGTTCAATGCCACCATAGATACCAGCAACCTGTGTAAGTTCACTTACTTTTGCTTTGCTGGGTTCAAATGTTACGTCCCAGTTAGGCTCTTTGAACTTGAGTGTTTTAAGTGTTTGCTCGATGATCTCTTTGCTCATCAATCTATAAGTGTCGTTGTTGCCAGCACCATCTTTAAACTTCAAACTCTCTGGAGTTTCAACTCCATTGCGTTCTCTTCTGCTAACTTCAACACTAGCATCATCTTCTTTGTAGTTTGGCAAACTACAAATACCATTTAAGAATGCCAAGTTACCCATACCAAATTCTCCATCAAATTCAGTTACAGGTTTGTGTAGTTTTGCATTAAGCACCACAGTTCTATCTGTGTCCGCGGCCTGTAGTGTAGTTTCTTCTGCACTACCACTTACCTTTACCTGCTCGATAAATCCAAGCCCTGCGGTATGCTTAACAATGTCAAATATTGTATCTTTCATATTCGTCTCCGGTTTGTAATTGTTTCATTATACATGATTAGTTTGTGTTTGTCAACACTATTCAAAACTAAAAAGATCCTCAAATGTGTTTTTTAGTTTACTTCTGCCCAAGTCGTAGTTCATAACACCAATAAGATTTTCAACTTTGTTGTCAATAATGGTGTCTTCCATAGCATCGTGATCAAATGGCAGATCTTGAAACCACTTAGGAATTCTTGCTTCATCAATTGGATATGCAATGCTAGTCATCTTAAGAGGATTATCTTTCAGTTTACACACGATGGTTTTCATACCATCTGTGATTGGCAAACTATAAGCATCACTGTTTACTTTACACATTTTGTTCCAATTAATGGCGGCGAGTGCATGTCCAATTGAACACTTGCCTGTTTTCTCATACACCTTTGTGTGTTTAGTTAGATTGTTCACACGTTTTGGTGTACCTTTTTCCCAGCCTGGGCGTTCACGAAAAGCAGTTCTAAACTCTTTAATACTATCGATAACTTGATCTTCTGTGCCACCTGTGAGTGTGAGTACCAGCAATTCCATAAGATAGTTTTGCATAAATTCAGGAGTATCAGAACGTTTAAGATCCAAACCCATTGCTTTAACTTTGCCAGGCTTATCATCTGAATCTTCTCTGTAGCCTTCGTTGTCATATACCATAATTGCATAACGTTTCTTCTTGATGAATATACCAGCAGTTGCACAAGTTTCTCTACCAGCGGCAATAACTTTTCCTACATTCTTTGGCACATTAAATGCACGTTTCATGAATCCTGGAAATGTTTCATTGACATCTTCACAAACTGCATCATAGTACTTAATCGCAGTATCCCTGTCCCATTGAATCTCGCCTTGTTTAATTTGCTCTTTCAGTAACGGATATGCACTAAAATACGCAGAATCTGTGTCGCCATACACAATAGCTTCACCTCTGTGATCATAATCGCCTGCAATAATCTTATTAAGTTGCGATGCCATGTGTCTTGCAATGCAACGACCTGTTAGTGTTGTGGATTGTCCAAGACGTTGATCATAGAATCTACTGCCTTGATTCAAGATCGCACCATACAAACTGTTTAGGTTAATCTTTTTAACCAACTGTCGCTTATCCCAATATTCAAAGTCTATCTTATTACCGCTGGCTTGATTGTCTTTGGCTTTCTTCTGCATTTCTTTACGTTCTGAATACCAACGTTCTAACAGGTTTGGAATGATACCTTTGTTGTCAGTTTTAAATATTGTGCCGTTTGCAGTCAAGTTCCAAGGCTGTCCACTATTGAATATAAGTTCATATATCTCTGCACCTGTGCCTTCAATGTGTCTGCCATCATCAAAGTCTACATCCATTAGTTCAACAACATCTTTGTTCATTACTAAATCATATTCTAATGCATTGAACTTGCCATCCCAAGCCTGTGCTAAACTAGGTGATGCTTCAATCATTTCATTGGTACGAGTTTGTCTTATCTGTCCAACAATGGTTTCTGTACTCATATTACAAGCACGAATAATACTTGGATACAGACTGTTCAAGTCAATTGAACCAATCCACTCATGCCAACCACGTTTAGGATTGGCCACATATGCACCAGCGGCCGCATATTCATCACCTCGTCTTGTTCTGTCTGGAACAATTTTACCCAGTCTATGTGCTTCGTTAACAATGGCTTGGTCTGTAACTGCAACCGCACCCATTGTTGTTGGAAGTAGAACTGTGTTGGAATGTGCTAATACGTTTGCTAAATCAATGAACTGTAGCTTTGCATCCAGTTTAACCAACAGTTCAACGTCTTGTCTGTTGTACTGTATAAACGTTTCAAAGTCATTGTTGTACAGTTGATCTAGTGTGCCTTCATAGGCTGTTTTACGTTCTTTAAGTTCATATTCACCAATGGCATCTAGAGAATAACTGTGCATTTCATGATATGTGTACTTGCGATACAGTTCAAGATAATCCAAATGCACTCTGCCATACAAATCAAATGTTACTTGATCCTTGCCATACTTTTCATAATCTCTCTGTCGTGGATACTTGTTCCACAAACAAAAACGTCTTGTATGCTCTTTACCAAGAACTCTTGCTATACGATTAACCATGTATGGAATATCAAAACCTTCTGAGTTCCAACCAGTCAATATATCTGCATCATCAATGAGATCTAAAAATGTACTCAACAGTTCAGATTCATTGTCCATCAGTATGCTGTCTGGAAAGCCAGCCATGATTTCTTTGGCACGTTCTGTGTCCATTTTGCTTGGTTTAAGAGCAATACATATAGTTTTGCCTATCCAATCCAAATGCAATGCAATAGCTGTCACAGGATTGAAAGGATCAGCCGGATCGGCAAAGCCTTTGTCTTTGTCAAAATCAACCTCAATATCAAAGAAGCATTTGTGCAGTTTAGGAGCATCTTCGCTGATGTAATGCTCTTCCAAACACTTGAACACAGGATTAATATCAGACTCAAACAGTTTCTTGTGTCCGTGTATCTTCTTTTCTTTTTGGAAGTTTTTAAGTGTGTTTACACTGATACGATTAAGTTTATCGCCGTAGATACTCACATATCTACCTTTTACATCTTTGTAATAGAATGTGTAACGAGCAGGATACTCAGTGAATGAGCGTTCACTGCCACGTCTTTCCACTACTTGAATAACATCACGATCTTTGTCGTGAAATGCGTCTACGTAACTCATGTATTAATTTTACAGTTAATTGTTATAGTTGTCAATCAGAATGTCCTACGGCATCAAGAATATCTTCTAGTTGTGCCATATCATCTTGTGTTTGTCCTAGGTCTCTTTTGTATGCTGTTCTAATAGCTTTGTTAAGCACACTAGGTTTGGTGTCTAGTTCTTCTGCGACTGCTTTAACAGTTTCACGCAGACCTTCCTTGAGTGCATCAATCTCTTGTGTAGTTTGTACACCTTCAGTTACTAGTTGTTTAAGTTTTGTGATTTCTTCGCTTGAATACGTTCTTGTAGGCATACAGCCCTCCTTTGATTAATATTCTCTTATACTAACACTAATTTTATCTAGTGTCAAGCACTTTTATGGCCATTTGCTGTATACAGCATAAGCACCATAGAGAATGGCCGCATATGCAAATAGAGTAGCAAAGGGTTTTGCAAGTAAAATTACTAAACCTATAAGAATAAAGCCTAGACCATTCCAGGTGCTATGCTCTTCCAGTCTTTTTTGTGCCCACTTTTTTATCTTGTCCATCGTCTTTCCTCCTGCGTTTAGATTTTTTGACCTGTTGTTTTACCACCAGTTCATCTTCATTTGACTCTTTTTTAATTTTTTGTGTTAGCCAATCTTTAATATCAACTTCTGTCATTACTTTTCCAGTTCTTTTATTCTATGTTCTAACTCATCAATTTTTGCTGTTATGCGTGGATAACGTTGGCGCCAAGCATCTTCTGGTTGTTGCAACCATGTCCAGCCCCAACGTTCCACCAAATAGTCTAGGAAACGATCAAACTGTGCATAACACCATAATCCTGCTCGTGTGCCTTGAAACCATGCCAAAAAGGCGGCACCAAACAAAGCACCAGCAATGCTGGTGTATATCCAAAGACGATCAGTCGCCATTCTTTCAATCATTTCCCACATTATGCGATCCGTTGTAATTGCGTTCTAATTCTATTCTCTAAATGCTCGATTAGAACTTTACGCATTGCAACAGCTCGACTGTGATTCGTAAATGAATATTCTCTAACATCATCACTGTCAACCCTTATACTGAAAACATAAAAGGCACCTTGCTTGTTGATATTTGAAGCAGAGCCCAATGCAATCCTTTTGGGGTCAACTCTGTGACCAAAATTAGTTTCAATAATAGACATTACATTATTCCCATTTCACGCAAAGTAGCAGGACCCACAATACCATCTTGTATCAATCCATGTCTACGTTGCCAGTCTTTGACTGCTGTTTCAGTACCAGGCCCAAAGTCTCCGTCTGCTTTGATACCCAATACTTTTTGTACTGCTTCGACTGTGGCGCCTTTACTGCCTTTTCTCACAGTACTATGAGTAACTTTTGGCGGTGTCCATGTACCACCAAATACTTCAAGTGCGTGTTTGTAATGCTTTTTTCGATCATCAAGTCCAATCGTTCCACCATTAATACGTTTAGTCATTTTAACAATGTCTTGTGTATCTGCTATTGCATTCAATCCATTGGTATCCCAAAACCAACATGCACTTTCTAATGCACCTTGTTTGGTTTCAAGATATTCAACAGTTGCTCGCAATCCTGTGTTAATGCTTTTTGCAAACTGTGTGTAATTGTATCTTCCAGTAAGTTGAATAATACCTCTACCTCTGAACTTATATCCGTCTCCACTTGCTGTGTCTCCGTTGTCCATTCTATTTGCGTAGATTACATTAGCAATTTTTTCAGGTTGTCTGTGATAATCTTGTGCATTTCTACCTGCACGTTTAAAGTATTTTGGAAAAATTTTATCTAGTGCAGTTGCACTATAATTTAAGTTTTCCTTCAGCACACGAAAATTATTGCTTTCGTGTCCACATTGTGCCATAAATCCTGCCACACGTTCCGGAGTATCTATATCATACTTGGGAAGCATGTAAACAATGTGTTCATGCCATTCATCTGCTTGTGAATTACCCTTCAGCAGTTCTCTGGTCATTTCAACTGTATAATTAAATTGCATGATTTTTTCCTCTAGCTAGATAATTACTTATCCATTAGACCAGGCTTAACAGTCTTCTTGAAATAGCTAGGATTACCTATTTTGCGTTGCCAATCGCTCCATGTTTCACATCTCCAATAGCGTCCTTGTATGTTTGTCCATGTCAATGTGTTAAGTTCTTGCAAGTCTGCTGTGGTAGGTTTATTGAGTTCTTTGTATTTGTCTACAACATATGACATGTCTGCAGGTATTTTTAGTTTTACTTTTTTGAACCATGCTGTGTGATCTGTTTCACTTTGATATGCTACAAGATCCAGTTTGTGTTGATATTCTTGCATTTCAATCTGTAGGTTATGCCTATCAACCAGTGATGCACTCATAAAATCTAGGTCAATTATACATTCTGGATGATCTTCATCTGTGCTGGTTGGATCAAACTCCATCATTATGTAGTAGTGTCTTACAGGACAATTTTCAAAATCCCAAAAACTTGTCACAAAATGCACATCTATGTTCCATTCTGTGGCTTTGTTTTTAATATAATCTATGCTGTCTGATACATCTAACACATTGATATACACAGACATTGCATCATGTGTATGTACATCTAGCAGTTGTGGTATCCATTTTTCAAATGCTTTTCTATCCAAAAAGTGTGGATATTTAGGATTACGGAACTGTTTGTAATCATCTAAAAAGCTGGTGCCGTACTGTTCTAGCATCCAATCATCTTGGGCTCTGTAATGAGTTCCCCATTCGCTGTCATAATGTGTGTAAAGATAAGGCTGTCTTGGGCCTGTGTCAGGAGAATGATTAAGTAGCCAACTTACATATTCGTTGTTGCAGTGGCCTGCTCCTATAACAATTATTAGATTTTTCATGAATGGTTCCCCATTATGGGCTTCCGGTATGTATGAAATTATTCAGAAGCAGGTTTAGGTGCTTCAACTGGTGTCCTTGTGCCGTCACCATTGTCAATCCATTCTGTTGTTGCTGGTGCTGGTGGTTCTACGCTACTTGGTGCTCCGTCATCGTCATGTGAATGCGGAACATCTCCGCCTGCATGTGAATGTGTTACACCTGTATCAGCATGTGTATGTTCCATTGGATCTTTTGCTGGCATGCTTGCCATATGATCACTCAATGTTTTCCACATGTCTCTAGCATTGTGTCTGCTGTCTAGTTCTAGTCCATGCATTCTTGCTTCAGTTTCCATCATTGCTTTGATGTGTTTTTCCATTTCACTGGCATTGCGTTGCATTTCTTCCATACTATGAATCATAGCTTCAGTGATATACATAGCTCTCTCCTTCTATGAAATTTTGCTTAGTGCAAAATCAGCCATACGTTGAAAACCTTTTGGAGTTGTAAGCATCTCTCTCATTTTTGCTTGGTTTTCATCGTTAACTTTATCGTATACTTGTACCATTGCACTTGCAGTAAACATATCTACCATCATGCCGTGTATTTTTTCTGCTTGGCGATTGTCTACAATGCTTCTAAGTGTTGCCATTTCATTGCTTGTTGCTTCTATCACGTTATTTTCTTTTAGATTATAGCAGTTACATTTCTTACAGCTTGAATCACATGAGCATTCGCTTACAGGTGCTCCACAACATTCTTTGCTACACATAAGCACACCATCTTTGATCCATGTGCCTTTCTTTGTGTACTTGTCATCAAGAATATCCATTATTTTCATTTTTGTTCTCCAAGACTCATTTTATTTCCCTTTTGTGTTGCTAACATTTTTAGCTTTTCCACGTCTGTCAGGATTTGGATCTTTCCTACGTTTTTTATTAACTGCGGCGGCTATTGCTTTCTTGCCACCTTTTGCTCTTAAACTTGCGGCTTTTGATTTGCTTAAACATTTTGGTTTTGCTTCACCTGGTTTTGAATCTCCACATTTGCCAATGCGTTCACCTTTTGAGTTATAACGATCCCAGCCTCCACCTCCGGCTCCGCCTTTTTTACCTTTACCAAACCAAGCACGTAGGTCTTCATCTAAATTTCTATCATCTACCGTATCTAGGTAGTCATATAATGAATCCAAACGCATTATTTCTTGCGGACTTAGACTCATGCCCATTTTTTGGTATTGTTTGAATATATCTATTTCATGTTGTAGTTCATCTCTGTCCATATCTTCTGGATGTTTGCCTGTACTAGTCCATGGACTTGATGCTTCGTCTATATCTTCTTTTTTCACACAGTTGTTAACACGTTTGCCAAACATCATTTTGGTACCTTTTTTCTCGTACCCTTTCCAACAACGTTGTCCTTCATCTACATCATCTGCGTAAAAAGGATTGTTAGGATCAGCATCACCTGATTTATCTTCCCACCAATCATTTTCATAACGCTCACCGTCAGCAAATTGTTGTTTCATTGCTTTAATACGTGATTCATATTCTTCTGGTACTGGTCTTGTTCTATTATGCACTACATCTAAACAAAAGTTAAGTGTTACAGCATTTGCAGTAAGACTGCCACATCTAGCACCCACTTCATTTTTTAGATGATCTATTAATATACTACCTGAACACTTTGCTAGTTCATCTGACAGGTCTTCATCAACTTCTAAATCTATATAACTGTAAACAAAATCATAATGTGGTGCAGGTGAACCATGTAGTATGTATTCATCTCTACATACTACTCTTTTGAAACCATCTATGTTATGCCATACTGTTTGTTCATCAGTCATTTCATCTGGTGAACCAAATGTTTTTTCTAAATGTTTACTGTATTCAGCTGGATATTTGTGGTCCCAGTTGCTGTAGTTTTCTGTTATAATATCAGTTATTTTCATTTCTTTTTACTCTTGTTACCCCAGTTCTTGGCGCCTTTTTTACGACATTGCACTAGAGCACCAGAGGCATAAGCTGATGGCCAAACTTTATATCTTGCTTTTACTTTATGATAACATGCATCTTTTTCGCCTGCGGCCTCGTCAAATTCTGCTTCAGTCATGTATGTTTTTGACTCACCTAAATTATGTGCTGGCAGTTGTCCTATTAATCTGTCGCCTCTTGTTTGTGACATGGGTCTACGCAATTTGACATAGGTGCCTGTTTCGCCTCTGATATTATCACCTCTAGCCATCTGCATTGCATCTCTTTCACCGGTGGTCATTCCCATCACTCTACCATCGCGATCAAGCACCATGAAGTTATATTTTAGTGCTTCATCTACCTTACGCATGGTAGGTTTATCTAATGCTTGGAATTCATCATATGAAAGATACATGTCAGAGTCTCTGTCATAGTATGCTCCCATTTTTGGATCATAGTATACAACCTTGCCACTGACAGTCATCATTGGACCTTCCATGCCAGGTAAATCATCATAGCGTTTCCTGTCAATGGGTGGTAGAGAATAGTAGCCTTCATTTACTTTAAGCCACTCTGTCATTTCTTGCATTTCTTTTTTCATTGGATCCAATGGAATTATATTTTTGCCTGTTTCTTTTTGATATTGCTTCATCAAATTCCATCTAGTCATTGGATCGGCTACCTGTTTCATTGTAAGATTTTGTCCTTTGAGCCAATTTATAAAACCCGAAGTCATTGCTGTGTGTGGGAATTTAGGATCCATTTCTTGAATTGAATTAAACTGTTTTAGTTTGTTAAGGCTTGCCATATTTTGCTTTGGTGTTAGGTTTCTGCTTACTCGTATACGATCTTTTGGATTGTCAGTCATACTGTAGGACGCACTCTTAAAGCCTTTATTGTCTACTGAAACTTTTGCATCACCATAGTTTACAGTTGTTGATGTTGGTTTTCCTACAGCATTTGTAGTTCGGGTAATACCATTATTTGTATATGTGTTCTTAACATTATCAATGCGTGGGCCACCTTTGAAGTTTACTGTCTGACTAAATCCTTTCATGGCAGGAGTTGTATAACTTGCTTTTGTTCCATCTGGATTAAAAACTGTTGTGCCTCCATCATCAGATACACTTTTACCACCTCCTACAAATTTGGTAGTAGTTACACCAGAATCACTAGTGCTTGTTGAACTATATCTATTAGGAAATGTTTGTTTTAATTCTTGTAAACTGACTGATTCGTATTTTTTCTTTTTCTTCTTCTTTTTCTTGTAGCCTTCATCAACCACACTTTCACCCTTGGCACGTTTTGTTGCTGTAGCATACATTACTGCTTCAGCTTCATCGCCATAACGCTTTTTAAAATCTTCTTTGTTTTTCTTCATACCCTTGACGATTTTTTCTTTTTTCTTTTCTTCGTCCTTGGAAAGTTTGCGTTCCTGAATAAAATCTGTAATCTTCATAGTGAGGCTCCGTTGTTATTGATATTTATGCACATTACAGTTATTTCTACACACAGCCAGTTTTGCATTTTGTATTGAATTACTTAAAGTTGTGTTATACCATTCATGATCAAGTATGTCGTATATGTTGTGTTTTTGTAAATCATTGAAATCATCATGCAATATACTGGATTGATCTATTGTAGGATTACGTGGCCAACCCTCAATGTGTCCGTATATGCTGATATTACAACATGGCCATACTCTGTGAAATGGATCTATCTGCACTTCAAACTGATTGTACCATGGACATTTGGATACTGTTTGATCTGGAAAGTCTTTGCGTTTGCTGTGCTTGTCCACAGACTGCAAATTGGGTAATTGTATAGTTTCAAACACACCATGCTCGTTGGCTTCTTTGGCTGTGAGTGTATACTCTGTTTTACCTTTATCGTTTTTGATAGGACATGCATCTCCGCTATTGTTTCGTCTTGATTGAAACCAATAACAGCCCAGCATGGTAGCTAGAGCTTTTGCACGATCAATATCTTTGTAGTTGTGATCCCAAAGTGTCATAATCCACTCTGAGTTGCCTCCTGCAGAATTGAAAGCTCTTAAATTTTGTATCACTCGATCATAACTCGTATTACGTCTGTACAATTCATGATCCTTGCCTATACCATCGATGCTCCAAATAATCCTATGTCTATGATTACGCAACACTCCTGCAAGTTCACTCCACCAGTCGGGTTTGTGCATACCTCCATTGGTATGAATAACCACATCACAATCTTCATGAAACGTAATCCAAGTTTCAAGCATGGGAATAAGTTGTGGGTGCATACCAGGATCACCCCAGTTGCCATTGAGCGAAAGTTTTTGTAAATTGCCAGCAGTTTGCTCGGCTAGTTCATGCCAAACATCAGTATCAAAGTGTTGAAGTTTTAATCCAGGAACTGTTGCACCACCATTTAGATTTCTAGCACATGCTCCGCATTTAGCATTGCAGTAGCTGGTCATATCTATCTGTAGTCTTTTAAGATTATTTCCCCAATGCATGGGTTACCCAATTAACCGCCTTGTTTACTAATAGCTACAGCGGCCTGCTGAGCTTTATAGTTTTTGTGATTTTTTGATAACTTGCTAGGATAATTGCCTTCATACTGTGCAGGTCGATCTTGCAGAGAATCTCGCAAAAATTTAACCTGTGCAGTACTAAGTCCTGTGTGATCCATGATTTCTTGGTCAGTTGCACCACCTTCAATCATTGTGGCAACTTCATCGGCCGCGGCCGCAACATCACTCATTCGTCCTTCTGTGGCACTCTTTAGACCTGCGGCGGCCATTTTTTCCATCCAAAGATCTTCTGTGTCAGAACCAATTGACTCTTTGGCCTTTTCTGCTACCATTTTAGGCAGTTCTGTGATATCACTATCTAGTTCTAATGCTTCTTTGGCTTTGTCCATGTCCATGGCATCCACATACATTACACCATTACTGAAGTATGCACCTATACCGTGATCCTTCATTACTCTTAGCACAGATGATTCGTATCCTTCATCAATTTGACTTTCCATCAAACCCAAGTCATCTAGTCTATCCATGATCCATTCTACTGGATCTCCATCTCTGGCTTTTGCTGTACCGTATGGCATTTCACCTGAGTCTAAATAGTAACGATATAAAGCTGTGTACAATCCTGAAGCAGTATTCATATCGCCTTCATGATTCATTCTTGCAACGTCTTGTGGGTGTTTCTTCATAATAGCCATCACTTCGTCTTTTTCAAATGCTTCGTGTACAACTTCATCTTCGTCAACTTCAATTGGTGCTACCATTGGTTCTTGTTCAATTTCAACAGGTGCTTCATCAGTTGCTTCTCCCGGATAAGAATTAACTGCTTCATACTCCATATAGCGTCTTACTGAATCTAAGTAATCTGCGGCCTTAGTAATTTTTGATTGCACCCATGGTTCCAAGTTGTCTGTGTCTTGTATCATTTTGTGCAATTCTATTGCCATTTTGGCAGTTTGATACAGTTGGCTTTTTGCCATCCAACCGTCTTCATCCATATCGTCAAGTACGCCTTCGTTTACTTGTGCTTTATTTTTTGACATTTTTTTTCTCCGGGGCAACATCTTCTTTTTTCTTTTTTCTTCTTATCACAGTACCTGGACCACCGTTTGCAAAACCGTTGCCACCTGCCATGCTTACGGCAATATTTGCCGATGTTGTTTCTTGTATGATGTCTGCTATCTTCATATACTTATTTATAACTTTTCCGCAGTTGCTTTGCTTCTTGTCGTAGTAGCTTGGTTGTACTGCGTTTAATCTTTTGTTTTTTCATAAACTGTTTTTCAGGAATATCTGTGTATCGCCTGACTCTTTCGTCTACTGTGTTGTTCATTGGGTACAAATTTTGATTTTTCATTTTCGTTTACCCCTTCTTTTGCAAATTTCCAAGTATCTACTTTACTCGGAACAATAACACCACGTGGTGCTGAATATCTGTGTACATCTAGCTCATCTCCCCACCATACACCATCTAAGTCTAATTGTTCTGCGTATAGTGGAAGCACGTAATCTAATACACCAGTTGCATCTATTCTACTTTGTCCTGTTGCTTTTTTTAATTTGTCAGTAGGAACAATACCACCTTTGTCTACATCAACATCATAATCATCCCATTCATCGCCATATTCTGCTTTAGCATCTGCCATTGAATCAAAT
>CEPK01020707.1_pt1 | contig 22517 bp, 9 predicted proteins | sample 356231 | NCBI WGS metagenome assembly CEPK01 (sample SAMEA2620259, study PRJEB7988) | marine metagenome | biome: marine biome (ENVO:00000447); feature: deep chlorophyll maximum layer (ENVO:xxxxxxxx); material: "saline water (ENVO:00002010), including plankton (ENVO:xxxxxxxx)" | depth 80 m
GTTATCGTCGTTCGTCGTGGACGAGGACGACGACGAGCGAGGGACGGACTCGGAGAGATTGGATGCGCTTCTGGACAAGGCGGCGACGGCGCCGGTGTCGGTGCAAGACATCGAAGAGTTTTATCCGTACAGGTTGGATGAGTTTCAGGTGGCGGCGACCGAATTATTGGTACATGGATCGTCCGTCGTCGTGTCCGCGCCCACGGGGAGCGGGAAGACGTTGGTGGGCGAGACTGCGATTTTAACGGCGTTGGCGAGGGGCGAAAAGGCGATTTACACGACGCCGTTGAAGGCGTTGTCGAATCAAAAGTTACGAGAGTTTCAGAAAATATTCGGAAAGAGACGGTGCGGTTTAAAGACAGGAGATGTCGACATCAACGGTGACGCGGACGTGATGATCATGACGACGGAAATTTTGAGGAATATGCTGTATTCGAGCGCTGCGGGAGGGAGAGACGACGAGAGGTTGGCAGACGTGAGCATCATCGTTCTCGATGAAGTGCACTACCTCGCCGATCGATCGAGAGGGACGGTGTGGGAAGAGACCATCATTTATTGTCCATCTCGCATACAGCTCTTGTGTCTTTCCGCCACGGTGGGTAACCCGGAAGACTTGTCAGGATGGATTGAAGAAGTGCACGGACGGTGCGAGACGGTGGTGTCCAGCTATCGCCCGGTGCCTCTTACGTGGCAGTACAGCATGAAACCATCGCGAATGTATCCCGGAATCGGCCCGTTGATGAATTATAAAGGCACGAAATTGCATCACGACTTGTATCCTTTCACCAGGGAAGGTCTTTTGCAACGAAACAACAATGACTGGGGGCAACAGGATGACTACGGACGAGGACAAAACGGACGAGAATCAGAGCGCGTTCTTCGAAGACGATTCGTTCCGCACGTGGAAACTACGGTGCAACAACTCATCGCTAGCGATATGATTCCCGCCGTGTGGTTCATTTTTAGTCGTAAAGGCTGCGATCAGGCTGTCAATTATCTCGTACAGGCTGGCGGAAATCTCGTCACTCGAGCGGAACGACAAGAAATCGACGACGCCCTGAAAGAGTTTTCTCAAGAAAACAAGGCGGCGATTCGATCGGATATGGTCGAACCTCTTCGTCGAGGGATCGCGTCTCACCACGCCGGCCTACTTCCCGCGTGGAAAGGTTTGGTTGAGAAGTTGTTTCAACGCGGCTTGATCAAAGTCGTCTTTGCCACCGAAACGCTCGCCGCGGGAGTGAACATGCCGGCGAGATGTTCCGTTCTCAGCGCTCTGTCGAAGCGTGACGACCAGGGCCCTCGACTTTTGACGTCCAACGAATTTATGCAAATGGCTGGACGTGCGGGGCGACGCGGATTCGACACCGTGGGCCACGTCGTCTGCTGCCAGTCACCCTTCGAGGGACCGGATGAAGCCTTCGAGCTCGTGTTAGCGCCACCAGAAAATCTGAAGTCGCAGTTCTCTATATCCTACGGCATGGTTTTGAATTTGTTACAAGGTCGGTCTCTCGAGCAGGTAAAAGGCATTGTAGAGAGAAGTTTCGGCAACTATCTCGGGGGGAAGGCTCGCTCGGTTCGCGAACGCGAACTCCAACGCGCAAACGACCAGATCAAAACTCTGACGGCTCAGATCGAAGAAACGAACAGCGATGAAGAAGCAGGTGAATGGAGACGTTTCGTGAAATTGGATGAGCGATTGAAGGAGGAAAAAAGATTACTCAAAATTTTAGTGCGACAAGCCGCCGAAGCACAAGCGGACGAGATACGCGAGACTCTTCGATGCGAGCTCGAGACGAGACCGGGTCCCGTTCTAGTTGCGATCGATATCGGGGATAACGCCGTTCGACGTCGAAAAGAGCGTAAATCGGCCACTATCGCGTTATTTGAAGACGACTCCATGAAGGTTGAGGGAGAGGATTTTGCCGGCGAGTGGAGATTGCAAGATATCGGCAACGACGCTTCGGTCGATTTTGACCGTCTCATGAGCGATTTCGACGATGGATCCTCTGAAGACGATTTTTTGCAGTCTTTTGATGAGAACGTTGGGTTACCTCGAGGCGTCATCGCCGCGGCTGTCGTCGAAGCGGTTCCGGCGGCTAAAATCGCGCCAACGGCAAGCGCGGTCGGCAAACCGTATCCCATGGGTGAATTCACGGCTCTTGGGAGTGATGGGTATTGGTACCGTTTTTATTCAGATAGAGTCAAGTACATTTGCGACGATGCGTTGCATTTGGCCGACTTTGAGCTCGTCGGATCGCCGCCCGCGTCGAGCAGCCTGCGATGGATACGAGCCAGCGGCGGCGGTGTGTGGAAGGCAGACACATCGAAGAAGACGAAGCCCGTCGCGGAGCGCATTCCGACTGATCCGAGCAACTTCACTATGCTTGATCAGGCGGTTGAATCGGCAGAATTTATCGATGCGCAAAAGTTGCAGATCCAACAAACTCGGGAGGAGATTAGTCAGCTTTCGCATATCGCTGAGTTGCGCAAAACTGCGAAACAGCAAAAGAAGCGTGAAACCAAGCTGAAAAAACTCAAAGAGAGACGAGATAACATAGAGCAGAGGATTAAAGAGTATTCCGCCGCCGGTTGGGACGAGTTTCTGAGAGTGGTTGATATTCTCGTCGAGTGCGGGGCGCTCGAACGGGAGTCCCTCGATTTACTCGAGTTTGGTGAAGTTTGCGCAAACTTGAGAGGCGAAAACGAGCTTTGGCTCGGCATGACGATGTCTTCAGAAGCCCTTGCGGATCTTGACGCGCCTACTTTGGCCGGCTTCGCGGGCGCTCTATGCATGGATAACCGTCCAGCGACGTGCTTCTACGGTGCCTCGCAAGAGCTCGTTCAAGTTCTTGAGGATCTCGAACCAACCATGGGTGACCTCTTGTATCTTCAGTCGTCTTCGAGAATCGATATGCCCGTCAGTTTAAGTTATGAGATTGCGGCGTTGGCCGAGTCTTGGGCGTCTGGTACGTCGTGGGATCAAATTCGCCGAGACACGACTTTGGACGAGGGAGACATCGCGCGCTTATTCCGTCGCACTGCCGAACTTCTCGCACAAATTCCACGCATTCCTCACCTTCCCGAGAGCCTCAAGGTGACCGCGAAAAAAGCGAACGATGTCGTCAACAGGCCTCCGATTAGTGATTTATCGTAGAAATTAGATTTATGTTACAACTAGGATGCTGCGTTTACTAAAACGCCCGTCTGGATCCTTTCGAAACGCGTCGCTTGTTCTTGACGATCTGTCCGCCTTGACCACCAGACTTGAAATCAGCCTCTTGTTTCTCCAAGAAGGACAAGAGATCTTTCTGGCGCGCGCCGCGCTCATCAGCCGCTTCGGCTTGCTCTTTAGATCGAGCATCCGCCATGAACCGATTGTCCTTGCGCAATTCCCGCATGGCGCCTCTGCTTTCTTGTTTAAGCTGCTTCTTGAGCTTTCTCGCCTCGGCTCTTTCGCGATTCGGATCGTAGTCACGACCTTTCTGGTATCCGTCCTCTTCGTACATCGGATTGTACGTCTTGATCGCCTCAGCAACCTTCTTGTGATAGGCAAGAGGAGATTTGACGGCACCCGCGAGCCCGTCGTCCAATTCCTTAACAAACGCGTCGCACAACTCGGCCAATTCCTTGTTCGTCTTCTTGAGAGCTTTTCGAAGGTTCACGATGGATCCACGGATGGGTGAGAGTAATTCTGACGCAGATGGCGTTTTCACGGCGGCACGCGATAATTGACGGAGGCACGCGACTGCGCCGTTCAACGCAGTCGACGAGAGCTTCTTCTCCTCAAGAGTTTGCCCAAAAATTCCATCTAATGCCTGAGGCAAGGAAGTTTGCTCAGCTTTCGTTCCCAGCCCCGCACTCAACCACGGACCACCGATTTGTTCGGCGAGGTGCGTGGGCAAGCCGACGGCCCAATCTTTCGATGATCTCGAGGCGGTGTGAACCAGAGCGTTCATCAGTGCCAGCGCTTCGGGAAATATTCTTTCCGCGCGCGTCGAGTACACACTAGCCATGGTTGAGAGAATGACCGCCAGGCACGCGTCTTTGACTGATCTGATGGCGCAGTGCGCGAGTAAGTTGCCTATGTAGAGCGACACCGGCGTCATGACGGGATGCGACTTGTCCGTTGTGGGAAAGATGGCGGCGAACAGCGACAGCAGTAAAATAGTTCGCGATGGTGGCCATCCCGTTTCACCTTGACGAAGAGCTTGACGAAGTCGAGCGCTCATTTTCTCGACACGGGCCTTGACGGCGGTGGCCGTGAAAAACGGCACCCGGGTGCTGAGATCCACGATGTGGCTAGAGAGAACATCCAAATGGTCCATGGGTAACGGACTTTGCCCGGCTAAGATTTCGAATCTTTGCAAAAGCAAACCAAATAATGTCTGTGTTCGCTTTCTGTTTTCCGCCGCCAATGTCGGAGCGTTGCAAGCTCGAATTCTAGTGATAATCGTCGACGCGTCTTCGGCGTTGTGGTTGCCAATCATCGAGTCGAGATCATCCGCGCTTTCGGGCATCGGAAACGTGAAAGGTATGTCCGTTCGCGTTGGAGCAGCCTTTTGCTTCTCTTTAGCGCTCGTAACGAGTTTCTGAGAAGGCTGCACCTCTCGCACTTCGCTCGAGGTGGGGACGTCGTCCTCTTCCGCCTCTTCAATCTCTCGCAAAACTTTGGCGCGCTCGTCCTCTTCTTCGTCGCCCTCGTCGTCGTCATCTTCTTCATCACTGCTATCGCCTTCCTCTTCGTCACCACTCGCGTCGTCTTCATCGTCATCGTCCTCCTCTTCGTCGTCGTCTTCTGGCTCGACACCGTCTTGGAGGATTCCCAACTTTCGAAGTCGATTCTTTCCTTGATCCAACCCTTTATCGACGTTTTTCAGCTCTGATTTCAGAGACTTGCGGAGACGCGCCGCGTCATCCAACTCCTCATCGTCGTCTTCAGACGAGTCCGCCTCAGATGAATCCTCCTCGTCACTTCCGCTTTCTTCGTCCTCATCGCTCTCGAGTGTAAAATTTTCCTCCAAGTCTTCAGCTCCGCCGCGAGACTTGCTAGAGTCACCGTGTAAAGCCTCTTCCACTTCGTCGTCTTGGTCAGATTTCTTCGCTCTGCGTCTTCGCGCGGCGTAACCGCCCTGCGGACCGTCGTCATCGGAACTCTCGTCGTCCGACGTCGCTCCGCGCATGCGCTTCAGCCTCTTCCGTTCAGCCTGCTCCAACGCGAGCTTCTCTTGCGCCTCCAGCTCTTCCTGCGTTTTTGCTCTGTCCCCCGCTTGGCCTCGTCTCTCGTACGCCAGCGTTCGTGCCCACGTGTCGTATTCATCCTTCTCCTCGGGCGCCTTGACTGCGGCTTTCTTGGTCGGTTTCATGTGTCCGACGGCTTTTCGAAGCGCTCCCGCCAACAAGCCTCCCTGACTAATCTCTTTAAATTCGGCGTCGAGCTGTGTAAGCGTGTTATCGTCGTCCTCGCGTTGTTTCTGCTTCTCCGCTTTGTGGAATTTACTCTTCGCTATGAGCTCATCCATGACGTCCTTTTTGGACTTTCTTCGCTCGGGCGCGGCGTTGTCGTCGCCGCGCTTCAGAGTGGGTTCAAAATCGCCACCACCGAAGTGTAAGCTCCGCGTCATCTCCTTATCTAAGTTTTCATCGTCGTCGTCTTCCCCATGCGTCGGTTTTGCCGTCATATCTCGCTCCGCGAGCGGCTGCCCGAGGTGCGTCAGCGTCTTTAAGCCGTCGTCGTCGTCGTCGTCGCCCTCCTCGGCGAGGGAAAAATTCTTCGACTTTTTCAACTGACGCAGACGCGCTTTCGCCAACCTCCCGATGCTCTTCTCTTCTTTGCTCAATCCATCGTCGTATTCACCGAACCGTCGATCCACGAACGCGTTCGCCTTTCCGCTCGCCTCGTGTTCCCGCAAGAGCGTCCGCCGTCTCTTTTCGACGGCCTCGGTGCGCGCCTTGAGCACGTTCCCTCGCGCCCCCTTCACCTTGCGTCCCAAGATGTCAAACTTCCGTCGATGACTCACGCTCTCGAACGCGCTCTTCACCACTCCCGACCCACCGTCGCTCCCTCCACCGCCACCGCCGACGAAAAATTTCTTCCTCTTTCCGCCGCTCCCAGGATTCGCTCGGCCCGCCTTTCGCTTCTTCGCCATGACGACGGACGCGTCGAGCGACGACGAAGAGGACGAAAGGGACGAAAAGGACGACGGTGCTCTCCCACCGACCGCGACCGCGTCGACGCGACCTCTCGCGACGCACGCGCTCTGCGGACGACGACGACGACGACCCAACCATCGCGTCGGGGTGGCGGCTGCCCAGCGCACTAAACCCTAGCTAAACCCTCCCTAAACCCTCCCGACTCGACCGAATCGTCGCGTCGGTGGGCGGTCGTTTCGGGATTGACTATGGACTCATCGGGGAGTCGTGACTGGTGAATTTGAGAAGTGTAGACATCACGGTCGAGCGACCGTTCGCGACGCACGAGAGGGCGAGCGAGGACGCGTTTCCGAGGTGAGAGCGATGGGAATGAATGACTCGAGTGGTGTACTTTGGGAATGGATGGAATGGATGGACTAGGGATGGCGAGAGAGTGCGGCGCGCGAGGCGCGCTGGGACGAATCACGGCGCGTCGACGACGGGGACGGGACGCCAGGGGACCGCAGAGCCGTCCATGAGGCCGATACCGCGAGCGGAGAGTTCGTCACGCACGCGGTCGGACTCGGCGAAGTCTTTGGCCTCGCGAGCAACCTTGCGTTGCTCGATTTTGGCGAGGAGTTCGTCCTCGGTTAAGCCGGCTCGGCGAAGCGCGCGCCCGCGGAGCTCGCCCAGGAGGACATTTTTCTCATCCTTCGGCATGCCCACGGCCTCCATCAAGCCTTCCACCGTGTGGAGCAAGGCTTTGAGCGCGCCGACGCGACCGACGGCCTTCTTCCCGGCTTTGGTGGTCATGAAATCATTCATCGATTTCAGGGGCGCGGAGAGCGCCGCCATCACGGCGGGCGTGTTCAAGTCATCGTTCAGCGCCTCGCCGACTTGTTTCTCAGCCTCACCCGCGAGCTTCATCGCATCCGCGACGAGAGGAACGGGTTTCTTGTTCGTCTGTTCCTCCGCGTCGGCGTCCCGAAGGATGGTACGCACGTCGTGAACCGTCTGGTACAGGTAGAAGACTCTGTCGGACGCCTCCTCGAGTGCACGCTGCGTGTAGTTGATCGGCGCGCGATAGTGCGCACCGAGAAGCATGAAGCGGAGCGCGAACGGATGGTATTTATCCAACACCTCTCGAATGGTGAAAAAGTTTCCGAGCGATTTGGACATCTTTTCAGAGTCAACCTTCACGAAGCCGTTGTGCACCCAGTATCGAACAAACGGATCTTCATCCGCGCGCGCGCCGCAGTCGCATGCGGCACACGACTGCGCGAGTTCGTTTTCGTGGTGCGGGAACACCAAATCCTGACCACCGCCGTGAATATCGATTCTAGATCCCAACACTTTTTCAATCATGGCGCTGCACTCGATATGCCACCCCGGACGACCCTCGCCCCAAGGACTCGTCCACGTCGGTTCTCCGGGTTTCGCGGACTTCCACAGCGCGAAATCGGCGGGATTCTTTTTACGCTCATCGACAGCCACGCGTTCGCCCGCGCGGTTGTCCTCTTGGTTTCTTCCCGACAACGCGCCGTACGCGGGAAGCGTGTCCACGGCGAAATACACGTCTCCGTCCGCCTCATATGCGTTCCCCTTGGCGATCAATCGTTCGATGAAAGCGATGATATCATCCACGCACTCCGTCGCGCGCGGTTCCACCGTCGGACGAAGGCATCCGAGCGCCGTCATGTCCTCGTGGAACGCCTCGATGAATTTATCTGTGAGCGCCTCGCACGTCTCCCCGCTCTCGTTCGACCTCTTAATAATCTTATCATCAATGTCGGTAAAATTCCTACAGTACGTCACATCGTACCCGAGACGCATGAGTTGTCGATACAACACGTCAAAGGCGACGTACACGCGCGCGTGACCGATGTGCGAATAATCGTACACCGTAACTCCACACACGTACATTTGCACCGTCTTCCCCGTCGGGTCTCTCGGAACGAACAATTCCTTCTTACGACTCATCGTGTTCAAGAGCCAGAGCTTGGATAAATCACGAGTCTCTGATCCCGTCTCGCTCGTGTCCACCGATTCGCTCGCCGCCGCGCTTCCGTACACCCCTCTCGCGTTTCTCAGCAGCGTCGGCGCGTCGGCGCGAATGAGCGGCGGCGGCGAGCCCACGCGTCTGTTCATCCACCCCGACGACGACGAGGACGAGGACGACGAGGAAGACGCCACGACCAACCCTCTCCTCGCCGTGGTCGATCCTCCGCACGCCACCGTCACCGCCCTCGTCGTCGTCGTCGTCGTCGTCGCCGTCGCCGTCGCCCGCCGTCGGGCGCCCACGCCCATGCGCAGCGTTCGCCCCCCTCCGTGCGCCAGCATCAATAATCCGCTGTTCACGTGCGCCATCGCGGACGACGACGCCGTCATCGCTCCTCGCTCGCCCGCGCGCGTCGACGTCTCCCGCCTCACGCGCGCGTCGTCGTCGACGTCGCGCATGCATGCATGCATGCACTTTTCAGAGGAAGGGGGACTCCGTGACGAGTCATGAACCTTGAAAAGGAGACGCCACCCCCCGAGAACCCTCCGCGCGCGACGACCGCGAGGCGACACACGCGCGCGCGAGAGGGCGTGGACGCGAGCGAGCGCGAGTGAATCGGGAGTGTGATCGCGCGCGCGACGACGAGCCGACGCGCGAACGAACGAGTGCGCGCGCGCGCGTTTCGAAGGGTGACATCATCATGAACGTATCGGCGCGTGCCTCGATGACGACGACGACGACGACGCGCGGCGTGCGCGCGTGCTCGTCGTCGCGAGCGTCGGGATCGACGACGACGACGACGATGCGGTGGAACGCGCGAGGGAGTGGACGAACGCGCTCGCGAACGGTGGCGGCGTCCTCGGACGGGACGCTGGAGACGCTCGAGCTCACCGCGGATAACATCGAGCTCGTCCTCGACGAGGTGCGTCCGTATCTCATCGCCGACGGTGGGGACGTCGAACTCGTCGAGATCGATGGTTTAAGCGTGAAACTTAAGCTCAAGGGCGCGTGCGGGTCGTGTCCGTCGAGCACGGTGACCATGCGCATGGGGATCGAGAAGCGTCTGCTCGAAAAGATTCCCGACATCATGGAGGTGATTCAGGTCGAGGACGAGCTCGAGGGATTGGAGCTGACCGAGGAAAACGTCGAGACGACTTTAGACGAAATCAGACCGTACCTCGCGGGCACGGGCGGGGGAGAATTAGAGCTCATCGATATCGAAGAACCCATCGTAAAGGTGAAGCTCACCGGTCCGGCAGCCAAGGTGATGACGGTGCGCGTGGCGGTGACGCAAAAATTGCGAGAGAAGATACCGTCAATCGCCGCGGTGCAGCTGATGGAGTGAATCTTCGTCGGTGTCGATACTTGTATGAGCGAGCGAGAGCGAGGAGCGAGAGCGAACGAACCTTAGAGTGTCAACAACGCAATACAATCAATCAATCGACCCGGTGCCCATCTCTGCAGTTCGACGTCACACGCGCGCGCGCGCGTCCTCGGTGACGATCCGAGCTCCACACGCGGTGAGTGCGCGCGTCGGAACCCGCGGCGTTCGTGTCGCGCTCGGCGCGGTCGGCGCGCTCGCGAACGGTCACACCGGAACGTCGCGATGAATCATCGCGATCGAAGCGGGTTAACGCGTCGAAACGTGGACGCGCAGCGAGCTCCCGAATCCTCACCCGCGCGGCGATCGGTGACGTCGGTGTTCAAGGCGTTGGACGCGAATCCGAAGCTCAAAGAGGATTACGTCAGCGAGTCGACGTCGGGAAAGATAACGACTCTGGTCTGCGCGCTGTTGTGCGCGTTGTTATTCTTTGGGGAGTTTTTCTCCTACAGAACGAGCCGAGTGGTGAGTGAATTGCGAGTGAATCCTCTGGGTGTTCACGAAGTCATTCCCAACGCTGAGCGGTTGAAGATCGACATCGACATCACCTTTCACAGTTTGGCCTGTAATCTCATCACGCTCGACACCGCCGATAAAGCCGGCGAAGAACACTACGACGTGCACGATGGGCACATCGAAAAGAGGCGATTGGATAAACATGGTAAAGTGATCGATACGAAAATCACTACTGAGAAACCGAATAAGCGCAAGGAGATGACTCAAGCGCTCAAGGAACTCAACGAAACTAGCAATGAAAATAGCGTGGCCGCGCGGGAGGCGGGGCACCCAGAGGCGTTTGCAGGCGTCCTTGGAGTGCAGAAGTTGTTGCGCGAAGAATTTCCAGAAGGTATTGAAAAGGCATTCATGAATGAAGCCGAGGAAGGATGCGAAGTAAAAGGTTATCTAGAGGTGAACCGCGTTCCGGGCCGATTTTCTATTTCTCCGGGTCGGTCGCTCATGATGGGGATGCAACAGATCAGAGTCAACGTGCAGACATCGCTGAATTTATCGCATACTATACACCGGTTGTCTTTTGGAGAACGTTTTCCCGGTCTCGTGAGCCCTCTGGATGGGACGCATCGCTCGCTCCCACCGAACGCGGTTCAACAATACTTCCTGAATGTCGTGTCCACGTCGTTCGAACCCCTAGCAGCGACTCAAAATATCAGTACTCATCAGTACAGCGTCACAGAGACGTTTACTACGACTCAGCGCTCTGTCATGGGCATGAATGGGCAAGAACCGGGAGTATACTTCACGTATGAAATAGCTCCAATTCGCGTCGATTTCAAAGAAACACGAAAAACGTTTAGCTCGTTCGTCATCGGAATCTGCTCAATCATCGGTGGTGTCGTCACCATGGCGGGAGTAGTTCAAGGTACGGTTGAATACGCTTTAGCGCATAAGAACACGCTGTTCGCGCCGTAGATTATTATTATTCTGCATAGCCTGTCACATCAAACTAGACATCATAAGCAACAAGCAACCACCGTTTCCCGCTTCCCCAGTCGCGCAATTCCTCAGTCCTCGCCGTTTACTGAATGAAATGAACGTATGGTATCCTTTGCTTGACGTCAATCATCTCTTATCGTCGCATGCCACGCTTCGATCAAGTCTGTGTGCTGCTAATTCTGATTCTGTCTCTCGTGATTGATGTCCACTCATACGACGGACTGTGTTCCAACTTGAGCGGAGCCGCACTTCACGACGTCGTGAGTAATTTTACCGATACAGGCGTCAATGCCGTTGATGAAGACTCTCCAAATGAAAGAAGCTTCCACTTCTTTGCTCAACTCGTGGATATTGGGTTGGAATCTCACTGTAACGCTACGCTCAGAAACTTGGGATCTTCTTCGACAGCGAAGACCTTGGTTCTCATCTCAGATGGCGCGTTCGAGAGAGCGTCTGCTAAATTCAATTTGACTTTGGAACAGATGTCCGAGAATCCGCGTTTCGTGTGTGATGTTTTGCAATCGTCTGTGATTTACGGTTCGCTCGACTTGCGCAGTCGAAGCGATGGCGATGAACTCGAGACGGCGTCGACGATTATGAATACCGTCAGAGTTGAAATTACACAGAACGTAAATATTCGTAAAATGAGGATTTTTAGTGATTTTTCCACAATTTTTGCAGACGTTTTTGCAACCGATATGGTACTCTGTCCTCAGCTGCGTGGTGCGTTCATCTCCGAGCTGCTGATACCGCTCACCGCTACTTTTGTTTTCCCGAGTGTCCTGGTCATAGCTCAGACTTTACCTGCGTTAAGCATCAGCGCCGAAGCTTTTCTTGCCACGGAAACTTTGAGAAATACGTTTGAGACGAACGAATACAATTTGCCAAATTCTGGAGCCTCGAGTGTGCGCGACTGTACTTTCAACGAGAGTCATCATGGATTTCGAGGTTACTTCATTCCGTCCAATCAGGCTTGGAAGCGGTTCTTTCTCAAAACGCACCTGACGAAAGAAGAAGTCTTTGCTGATCAATTTTTTCTTCTCAGCGTGCTACTTTACGGTGAAACTCAACTTTTCGGCGCACAGGCACCAGTCAGTTTGGCTTCGTACCTTTCAACGAGCTTCACACAGGACGAACTATTGAGACCGACGGGCGCATCTTCTATCTTGAGCACTTTGCCGGGACAAATTGAAGTCGGCACTTTGCGATTGGACGTAGATATCGCCGCTATCCGTTCACGTTTCATCAAGGTGACCGCGCCGCGCGTGGCAAGTCGACGATTTGAAAATGCGGCCGTCGTGGTTGTCTCTGATATTTTATCATGCACTGGAGTGGTGCACGTCACGGATGATGTGCTCATTCCACCAACACTGACGGCTTTCCGTCAGCTTTCATTGCGAAATGAGCTTTCAATCTTCACAGAGATGCTCCGAGCACCCGTCAATAGTGAAATCCTGCTTGAACTGGATACCCCCACAGAGAGCAATATTTTCGTTGACAGCGTCGTATTCGCTCCGACCGATTATGCCATACGGCTCATGCTGAATTATGTAGGATGGACGCTAGTAGATCTATTCCAGCCACATCGAGCCAACCTCCTGCAACAATTCGTGACTTATCACATCATGAGTACTCGCACTGCACAGGGAACCCCGGAAAGAATTGACTTTCGCGTGGGCCTCGGTCCTGACGTCCATCGAATCGCGACACGGCTCAATTATCCGATACTTTCAAAGTCGGACGCAAATAGATTCACGGGTACGTCCGTAGCGAAGACAATAAACGTGCTGTCACGCAGACATTCACCGACAAAGTTCAAGCTATTTCAGTCACGAGTGACACTCCAAGGGCGATTAAATACGGCGAAGTTCATTGAAAGGGATGTGCTATCAACGAATGGAGTATTTGGAATAATTGATTCAGCGTTGATTCCGCCGACGGATGAATTCAGAATGAGTCTGTACGACAGAGTGCTGCGTACGACGACGCTGCGCGTATTCAGGGAGATAACGAGCACTCTCGGTTTAGAACGCGAGCTAATCGTGCACGGATTCGGCGAAGGGGACTCCACCGTGTTTGCACCGAATGATAAAGCTTGGTTACTCACGCTGGCCGAACTGATGATGACTGGTGAAGAAGCCATGAACCACGCAACGGCGGTACTGTACGATATAATTATGCTCATGGTCTCCTCAAGACAAATAGCGACGAACGACGTGGAAAGCGAGTTTTACGATCCGTGGCAGTCGAAAGACGCTCGCCACGGCGACGTGCTGACAAGCGTACTTTCGACGTATACAACGGTGCGGTGATTATCGCACATCGAATAACTTATCAATTAATTAATTAATTTTATTAACGTGTAGGATGAAAATCATCTCACCGTCGCAGTATATGAACGATGCATCGGTACATTCTGCAGTGCACAAAGCGGGGTCGTAGCGGCACCTCAAATCCACGGCCCTGAGATTACCGAAGGGCCGATAACACGGTGAGTGAATTCCTTCCCGACATTCGTGCTGTGATGTATTTCGCAAGGCTCGGCAGGGAAAATAATTTTGCACGCATAGTTTCACCGGTACGATGAAATACGTTGTGAGCACGAAGTGGGATCCGTGACAATACGATTAGGACATGGGTACGGGACAGCACGCCCTGAATGGCGAGCTTTACGTGGTAAATAAATTATTTCGAATTAAAAAAATAATTATTTCACAACATTTTTCGTTTTCGTTCCGTAGGTCGATGACGTGATCTTACCCAGATTTGGAGCACGTTGCAGAACAGCGGACTTTACGTATCGTCATGGTCACGCATTTGAGCTGATTGAGGGGCTTATACGTCGATTCAAGCAGTGTTCAACGCTTCCCTGCTCCTACGATTTACCAGGTGCGAATTAAATGCGATAATTATTTTCCAAATTATTTCGCCCGTGATGCGCCTTGCAGGATTTGAGACTTACGAGCAAATCTTCCGTGCGCACAGGTTTATACAATCGTGTCGGTCGCCGGATTTCCGTAGAAGTCGTCGTCACGTACAATTCGCTTCCGATTTGTGATCCCTGGTGTTTATTTATTTCTTGGTGGTGGTGCGTTCCGTGCACTGGTACCATTGCTCAAACAATCATCACGATCGGGGGATGTGCGCCATATCAGCCTTTATGCGGAGGTTCTCTCGTAGTCATCGTCACAGATGCAGGTGAAGTCCGTTTCGGTGCGCAGACGTATTTCGATTCGTTCAGCAACTTGCCGCTCAGTGTCGGCGGCGGGCTCAGAGTCATCGACGTCACGGTGCCTGGTAGAGGATTCGTAGCACGTGATGGAGCGCGCTTTAAAATTCTTTGCACGTATGACGGTGCTTCGAACACCACAAAAATATACATCAACGACAAACTACGGGGCATAGCGGATCCCTTCGTAATGGGACAGTTCAATTTTCAACCGTTTCATAACGTCTCGGGCAACTTGCACGAGAAGATCACCCTCGGCGATAGCATACACACGGAAGTTCTTAGATACGGAGAGACCATGAGCGATATTCAACAGATGTATGGGCTATACCAAAACGCTCCAATCACGCGAGATGGTACCCTCCCGGCCGCGGGGCAATACGCCACATACGATGCGTCACGGGTATTGGGCGGTTCCCAGCCACTCCAATTTTTTCTCAGATGGACGGGAACGATTGATCAGGTTTACGTGTATTTTGACAACGGACGACATCAAGGAATACGATACCCGTCCACCTGTGAGCACGCTGCCCCTTTAGAACCTGAATCCGACGATGACATAAATCCATGAAGTTAGTGGTGCTCAGACAAATCGAATCGGCTACCACAGCGCCACTTCGTACAGACTAACCAAACTAGAGTTGTAGTACCTAATTACATGTCTAAAAGATTTCTAAAGTATTCAAGAGAGTTGTCGCCATCCTGGCAGATGCATCTTCCTCTTGCGGAGCCCCACACTCGGGGAGTATGTCGGAGAGAGGAGGAAGACTGAACTGTTCAGCATACTTTGGTTCCTTCGTGCGCCAACGAGGAGTCGACACTTCCATTGGAACGCGAGCTTGAGCCTGCATTTTGACTGAATATAGCCAGACCTCATCGCTGTTAACCTTTGCTAGGGCAAGCATGGTTTTTTCCGCCGCGAGACGCAATGCCGTCGTCCCTTGCGTTGAGAGGTTTCCGACAATGGGCACCGCTGATGCCACAATGTCTTGGAGCGCTCGCTGAGAATCGGCAGAGTCAGCGATCGATTCTAGCGTCTCGCAAATCATGATGCGAATGGTGTTCGTCAATTCTAGAGAAATATCCCTATCAGAACTGAATTCAACGTCATTGGAGTCCTTCACAGTGAGCAAGTCGAGCGGACGATTCTTCTTCTCGATGTGACTGACTCCTTGCGTCAAAGCGCGCATTAAAATCGGCCACAAGTCGGAGTTTAAGCGTTTTGCGATGAACTCACCACCACTGCACCGCGACACGGTGAGTAAAAGTTTCAAGCTTGCCTCGAACGCTTCGGCTTCGATGGAAATCTGAAAGCGAGTGCTCAGAGATAGTACCAAATGAGGCCAAAGGGTGTGAATGTGCGGTAAAACACGTGTATCCTTGTACAGCGAAGCGATATCAAAGGGCATTGATCCTCTGCTACCGTACGCCTTGAGTACTTTTAGGATGAACTTTTCGTGTGTCAACGTCAACTCCGCCGAGCTCAGACACTCTATGGCGAGCCCACAAGCTGAGGCGGACAAAGTTCGAACGCCAGCGTGAGGTGTCTCTAAGTACGTACTCATCGATCGTAAAACGTCTACTGCACAACCAACCATTGACTGTATGGAACGAACCCGTTCAAGAGATTTGGACTTTGTCGTTTCGACGTCTTCGGGTAGAATCTCGGTCAATTTCTCAGTAAACACTTCCGTCAATTCGTCGTCACTATCTGGTTCCGTCGGGTGCGCACTTTTCACGCGATCCGCAACAGTTGTTGACTGCATCTGAATGCCTCGGAGCTCAAGCAATACCGCTGAGCAGTACTCTTTTGCCACGAGTAGAAAGTTTTCCGTGTGCATGTGATTCTTCTCTCGATTCATGATTAAGAATGTACGCAGTGCCAGACGAACGGGTTCTGCGAGTAGCTTCACCATGTGCTTCGCGGCTCCCGTACGTCTTAAAATTGCCTCAAAGAGTTGTGGGGATCGGGAATGCTTCTCGAGATGGCGAATTTGTCGAGACAACATGTCAATAACATAGTCGGCATTGGCGATGACGAGTTCTCCGATCGGAGAATCAGTCTCACCGGTCACCGAGTATTCGCCGCTCTCGGCGATTGTTTTCAAAACGAGACCCGCTGTTTCTCGGACATCGACTGAAGGATCACCCAACTTATCCAGCAATGGGCAGAGCACAGTGGTTAAGAAAGTGCTATTCCGAATGTAATCAGCGCCGAGACTTTCGCCGATGATACCGAGCCCCTCCATCAACACCTGAAGGAAGAGAGCCGTGTCAGGGTCCCTCGTATCCATGTCCCAAGCGCTGCTGCACGCGTACTCTTCGACGACTAAACCCGCGAGGCGAAGTAGGAAGCTTTTGTCCACTCTTGAATCATTTATGGCACCAAAGATGAGCTCGTTGAGAGCGATGGTGTGAGCGGTTGCATTTCTTTGCCACGCTCCAGCCGTAGCCAAACCGCTGAACTCGTCGGTGTCTCGCAGGGTGCTCAAGAAAAATTGAGCCATCGGAACGAGGTAAGACTCCGTAGATGCTTCGTTCGTCATCGAAGCCGCTTTCCCGAAGAATCTCAGTACTTTTGCAAAGGTTTCATACACAGACGACTCGGGAAAGTACCGCAACCGCTGTACCTTTCGAGGTAACTTTTTCGCCGTCGTCACGCCGACTTTTCCCAAGTCAATCAAGCTTATCGTCGGCGCGGACCGATATCTCTGATTTCTGGTTGAATCGTGAGATTCAATCAGAAGACATTGAACGACCGTGGAACATACCGATTCTCTCACGCTCGGACTGAACAATAGTGCATCTTTGAAGCATATTTCACCTGAGAATTCAAGTGCGAGCAGTAGACGCTGAAGTTGCGGAGCAGCCTCGTCGTTTGATAGGCGAAGGTTTTCCGCGACGGAAGATAGATCATTTTCGATGATTGCGTTCAGGCTACACTCATTCAGGTGACCGAGACGTCTGAGAGATTCCAACTCATCGACCGCGAGAGAAGATACATCCGTCCAGTTGTCGCCCGCTAGCGTCAACAAGACTCCCAACATTGAACGAGTTCCCGAGTCTAGAACGTTTGAACATTCACGTATCAGAGTGCCGGCGGATTTCACAATCTGTTTCCGCACGCTCGCACGATGACTTTTGACCAAGTACGGGATTGTCCCCTCCAAAGCCGTCGTCACGCGCGGAGTCGTAAACTCCAACCACGCATCGTCTCGGACGACCTCGGGGATTTCCTTCCTGTCGCTTTCATCCTTGTCCCCGGGGGACTGCGATTTTTCAACAGCATCCCGCGTCTCATTCGCACCGTCGTTACTCGCGGTACCGTTTATAATTTTCTCCAGAGCCGCTCGCCACTCGTCGCCGTCGATCGGTGGAGCGTCCCGTCTCACGGATGGATACAAACCGTCGTTGAGAACGCACGTGACGAGCGACGTCATGGCGCTGAGTGCGTATTCGACCCCGTCCGAACCAGTTCCACTAGGACCAGCGCCCACGTTCGGACGAACACCGCTCGCAGCCGCGAGCACGTTCGTCAATCCGCTCACGACGCCCGGTAGGAAATACGCGAGCGCGTCGGCGTCGGCGACGCACCGAAGCAATTCGTCGAGCGTTTGCAGCGCGCTCGACCGCAAATGTTTGCTTCCCAGAGACCCCGCGGTGGCTTCGTCGTTCGCGATCGTCAAAAGAACCGAAATCATATACCCCACCATGGACGCCGTGTCCCTTCTCTTCAGCGCCGCGTGCGCGTGGGTCGACCTCAAGAGCGCTCTCGTCGCCGACAAAAACTCGGCGCACGTCGTCTCGTACTCTCCGCGTCGAGGCGACACCACGTAACGCAAGAGATGCGTAAACGTGCGAAACACCAAATACTCATCACACGCGTCTCCACACACCGATATCACCTTTTGTATCGTCCGCGCGACGCTCTCCAACGCGCGTTTCGTCCTCGCCGCGTCCTTGGGCGCCGCGCTCCCGCGCGCGTCTCCCTCCCCTCCGAATCCGTCTCCGTACGCCCTCAACACCTCCAAACACGGCACCAGCACCCGTTTAAACGTCTTCACATCCCTCACGTCCACTCCCGGGGCGTCCACGAGCGCTCCCAATCGCTCCACGGCTCGTCGCACGTCCTCCGCGCCGTCCGCTCGTCCCTCGCGCGTCGCCAGTCTCAAAACCACCGCGCGAGACGCGTACGCGAGCGCGTCGTCGTTTCCATCCGCCGTTTCCGTCCCATTCGCGCTCGTCGACGCCTCGTCGCGCGCCGGTATTCCTCCTCGATCCCTCGACGAGAAGAACGCGTCGTCCTCGTCCTCGTCGCCCGTCATCGTCGGTCGTTCGTTCGCTCTCCGAATGAATGAATGAATGAATGATATTCGACGGAACGAAGCGACGCGCGCGCGAGGCGACGGACGCGAGAGACAACGACGACGAGTCGTGAACGCCGCCCTATACTCTCGACGCGCGTCCCGTCCTCGACCGACGCCGTGTGCCGCGACGACGACGAGACGGACGCGTGGACGCGTGGATGCATGGATGATGGGCGACGATATGACATACATATTCGCTTGCTAGTCTTTAAACCCGTACTGTATTGTCAAAAGTGTCGTAGACTGTGGCTTGAAACTCGAACATCTCGACTCGCGCTCGGCCGGCGGCGGCGCGTCGCGCGCGTCGTCGCCATCGCGCGGCGCGGACGGACGCCATGGGTGAGAAGAAGGCGAAGAAGGAGAAGAAGGAGAAGAAGGAGAAGAAAGAGAAGAAGCGGTCGCGGGAGGAGCGCGAGCGTGGACGAGATGGAGGGCACGGAGGGGCGGTCAAGAGTGTGAAAAAGGAAACGGCGAGCGGTGGGAATGGGAAAACGTTCGGGATGGCGAACGTGGGCGATCGCGCGCTCGCGTCGAGCGGGGCAAAGTTTCAGAGAGTGTTTTACGACGCGCCGGAACATTTGCGCGCGATGTCGACGAGTGATTTGGCGGTGGCGAGAGAAAAGTTGGCGGTGACGCAAGTCGACGGGTTGGAGACGGATTTAGCGCCCGTGTCGACGTTCGCGGACGCTGGATTCTGCAAAGAATTGTTGAGAGTCACCGCGCAGTTTCAAAAGCCTTCACCGATTCAAGCGCAATCTTGGCCCATCGTCATGAGCGGTCACGACATGGTCGGTATCGCGGCGACGGGTTCGGGAAAGACGCTCGCCTTTGGCATGCCGGCGCTGACACAAATTCGATCTCAACCGGCGTGTAAACCGGGCGAACCGATTTGTTTGGTTCTCGCACCGACGCGTGAGTTGGCACAACAGACGGCGAGGGTTTTCGACGACGCCGGCGAGGCTTCGGGAGTTCGTTGCGTGTGCGTGTACGGCGGTTCGCCCAAGCACGAACAAAAGGCGGCGATGAAAGCCGGTGGCGGAGCCGCGGTCATCGTCGCGACTCCTGGTCGACTTCGCGACTTCATGGAAGAGGGCGTCATCAAACTTCATCGAGTGACCATGCTCGTCCTCGACGAGGCGGATCGAATGCTCGACCTGGGCTTTGAACCCGAAATTCGCGCCATCGCGGGCGCCACGAGAGCCGATCGACAAACCGTCATGTTTTCCGCCACGTGGCCTCAGAGCGTGCAAAGTCTCGCGGCTGAGTTCATGCACGAACCCGTCAAGGTGAGAATCGGCGCCGAGGGCTTGAAGGCTTCTCAGAGCATCACGCAGATCGTCGAAGTGGTCGAGCCGCAAGACAAGGACAGACATTTGGCGCGCGTCATGAAGCAGTATTTGGGCAAGGGCAAGGACGTTCCGAGAACGCTCGTCTTTTGCCTGTACAAGAAGGAATGCGCTAATCTCCATATGCGACTCGCGCGTGAGTGGCCGGCGGTGTGCATTCACGGCGATATGTCCCAGTTCGATCGCGAAAAGTCGGTCGATGCGTTCAAAAAGGGCACGTCGAGAATCTTAATCGCCACCGACGTCGCGGCGCGCGGTCTCGATATCAAGGAGGTTGAGTACGTCATCAATTACACGTTTCCGCTCACGACGGAAGATTACGTTCACAGAATCGGTCGTACCGGACGTGCGGGAGCGACCGGTTTGGCTCACACCTTCTTCACGGTGCACGACAAGGCGCGGGCTGGCGAACTCGTCAACGTGTTGCGAAAAGCCGGCGCGGAGGTCCCCGACGATCTCACAAAGTTTGGTACGCACGTGAAGAAGAAGGAGAGCAAACTGTACGGGGCGCACTTCAAGGAGATTGACATGTCCGTCAAGGCTAAAAAGATCACATTTGATTAGACTAACTATATCTTCTAAGAAGGAAATTCTTTTGTTGTAGTTTAATTGCCCATTCGTGGCCGAAAGCCGCCCCCGACTTCGACTAAAGAATCTCGTCCTAACACTCCTCTCACTAACGTTTCTGGATGTCTTGATCCACCATACTTTAATAATTTGTCGCGAAGATGTTCTCCAGCGCCTGGAGCCAAGCTGTCACCCGCAAAGTAACGCTCCCACATGTCTTTCGCCAAGATGTCGGCGTAGAGATACGAGTAGTACGTCGCTCCGTACCCGACGAAATGTCCAAACCTGAGCTCCCAATTCGTACCTGGAACTGGACCGAAAGTGCTGTGCTCGCGCTGTATCGAAGCGGCGAGCTCAGCGATCGCGTTGGATGAAAGCTCGGACGTTTGATTGTGCAATTCGAGATCCGCCAGCGCGAAAACCAGCTGCTGCTGCGTCTCCATCGATTTAAATATATCTCTTGACTTGCGCAACGTGGCGATCATCCCGTCCGGTATCGGCTCCTTCGTGAGATGATGTCTCCCTAAAAGTTTCAGAGCGTCCGCGTCCCAGGCAAAGTGCTCGAATAAATGACTCGGAATTTCGACAATGTCCATCGGCGCCCTCGTGCCGGACAGGTGTTGAAACTCGGTATCGGAAAGAACGGAATGCATGGCGTGCCCGAGCTCGTGAAGCAGCGTTTCGACTTCTCCGTGACTGAGTAAAGCTTGCCCACTCGCGGTGTTCGGTGGAAAGTTACAGACGAGGGCAACCGAGGGGTGTTGTCGTTCCCGCTCGGACACCATCCGACTGCACTGAATCACAAAGTGCGCGGCGTGATTAAACTTTCCAGATCTCGGTAATAAATCCAAGTACACCGTCCCGCGCATGTCGCCATCTTTCGTTTTCACCACCAACTTTTTCAAATCTTCCGTCCATCCCTCACCCGGCGCTAAATCCTCGAGCTCTATTCTCAACCCGAGGACGCGCGCGAGAAGCTCGCCGATTCCCGAAATCACACCTTCGAGTGGGAAATACTCTGAAATCGCGGACGGATCGAACTCACACTCGTGTCCGCGAGCTTTAGCCATCAGGTGAGATTTATCAGCCGCGGTGAACGTCCTCTCGGTGCTGTATTTACGAAGAATTTTGAGCTCCTCGCCCGCGCGTTCACGAAGATCGCTGGACAGACTCAAGAGGAAATCGCGAACGGCGTCCGGTGTTCGCGCCAATAACGGCGCCGTGGCGAAGCTCGCGTACGTCTCAAACCCAAGCGCATGTGCGACGCCCGCGCGAGAGGATATCAGATTTGCCAACACGTCCTTATTTCGTTCCGGACCCGCGTTTGCCGCCACGTAGACGTCTCGCCGCGCCTCCGAGTCCCCCAGGTGACGCAAAAGCGTCGTCGCGTTCGACGCGTCCACGGACCCGGTCCACGTCTTCCCTTCTTCTCTGCTTCGAAACCGTTTTCGCGTCGCCCGGGGGAGCGACGCCACCGCGTCGGCGTCTAAATCGACGCTCCTGACGAAATCCGGGCGCACCAAGTTGCGTTGAAACTCCATCCCGAGCTCTAAACTTCTCGACAACACGGCGTCGAATCCTCGCCTCGCGTCCGCGTCGAGATGAATCCCACCTCGTTCAAAATCTTCCTGAAGCGTCAGCGCCACCCTCACCCCCTCCTCACTCAGACTCGCGCCATCCGCCTCGCGCGCGCGCCGCAACGTCTCGTACAAATCGACATCCGCGTTCAGAGACGCGACGTACTCCTGCAAATCCACGTACGCTCGCTCCGCCGCCACCACCACTCGTCTCGACGGGTGCGTGTGTCTACACACCTCCGCCACGTCCACCACTCGACACACCTCGTCCGATATATCGTCCAACGCGCGCACGCTCGCCGCGCTCGGCGGCGCCCTCTTGAGCGCCCGCGCCATGGATTCGCACCTTTCCACCGTCTCTCGCGCCAACCGTTCGAAATCTTCCGCTCTTCGCAATCCTCGCAATCCATACATCCCCACCCCCCCCTCCTCGCCCTCCCGCGTCCCCGCCGCCGCCGCCGCCACCGTCG
>CEPK01002059.1_pt1 | contig 22479 bp, 20 predicted proteins | sample 356231 | NCBI WGS metagenome assembly CEPK01 (sample SAMEA2620259, study PRJEB7988) | marine metagenome | biome: marine biome (ENVO:00000447); feature: deep chlorophyll maximum layer (ENVO:xxxxxxxx); material: "saline water (ENVO:00002010), including plankton (ENVO:xxxxxxxx)" | depth 80 m
CCACCTTGCATCAATTCATTCATTATATCCCAAGGAGTTGGTGATGTAACACGAGCAGATTCTTCATATCTAGCATCAATATCCACTAAATAATCGTGACCTAAATTTCTCTCAACACCAGCTTGCATAGCAGTATCAATCAAACTTTTAATTTCATCACTATCACCATCGATTTCCAATATCTGTGCTGATTTAATTATAGCATCTTTTAATACCTGTGACTTATGGAAATCCAAAGCCTTATCTTTCACATAATCTAAATCCGCGGCTTCAGTATTTTTATATACATCCTTTAAGACTTCCTTTATATTAACTTGTAAATTTTCAGATTCTATTTCACTTATTTTTATCTTAAAAACTTCCATCGTTATGGTGTCTTTATAATCCGTATAATACTGATGTATTTCCTTCAACACCCATTGGAAAGCCTCATTCCCTAAATATTTTGCATCTAATATGTCGTGAATTTGTTCTAAGAATAATTTATCAGTCATCAAACAAACTAAAAACTTAGTCTGAAAACTATATCCAAATGTTGAAATATTTTTTGCTTTACTCATTTATTATTCCAATAATGTTGTAACAACATAAACTCAGTTATCCAATTATCAAAATTAGGTATATGACTCCACAACTTATCTTCAACCATCAATCGTTGTAATTTATATTTAGTAAGATTTGGTTCATATTCCCTAACAGCATCTGTTATCTTCAACTTCACATGATTTGGTATATCAGGATCTTGTAACTGCATCAATATATAATTTCTCTTCACAACCAATTCATTTTCTTTAATTATATTGGAAATTCTAGTAGATTTGGAATTTGCACTATCTATCAACATCTTAACATCAAACTTCTCATTTTCACTCAATATTGGAAATTCCTTTATTATTGATTTTACACCAACACCACGTACACCAGATATTCTATCTGATTTATCCCCTTCCACAGTTCTACAAGTTAACATATTTTGTGGATAAACTCCAAACTCTTTTCTAACCAATTCCTCATTATATGTTATTTTCTTTGTAGGTGAATATAATTGAACTCTATCGGAAACCAATTGCAAAAAGTCTTTATCAGTTGACATAATAGTACACTTTGAATCTTTCAATGTGGTGTTAGTTAAATATGCAATAACATCATCAGCCTCTACACCATCTGCAGATATTACTGTTATTGGTAGGTGTTCTAAATACTCCAATAACCTAACTATTTGAATTCGTAAAGATTGAGCCTCATCCGTTGGTGTCATTGTCCAATCAACTCTACGATTTAGTCTAGAACTAACACCTCTACCCTGCTTATACTCTGGATATATTTTTCGGCGTTTTTTAGCCCCACCTTTACCATCAAATACAATTATGCAACGAGTTGGTTTAAATTGATTTATACCAAAACGAATAGACTTTAGAAAACCAACTATACCACCAACATGACTACCATCCTCATTCATAGATGGATTTACAGCGAAAGCTCTGATAAAAGTATTCAGACCATCTGATATGAATATGTGTTCATCTGGCTTTCTGCTTGTTGGTTTTGTTTCTACATCTGATTCGTATTGTTTATATAACTTAGAAAGCGACTTCTTACTCATCTACAAATTCATCTGAAGTAGAAACATCATCTATGCCAAGTTTAGCCGAATCATATTTCAATATTAATTTATCACAAATTAAATCATACACATATTTTTGTGTATCTTCATCAGCCATCAAAGCACCCCAATCTTTGGATTGAAACTTATGTTCCTTTCCATCTTGGTCTTCAAATGTGTACCAAGCACCAGCTTGTTTGATAAGTTTGTGGTCTTTCAATACAGTCAACCAACTACCAAAATCATCAATACCTTTATCGAAGTATAATTGGAAATCAGCACTTCTCAATGGTGGACCTAACCTATTCTTTATAATCTGAGCCCTTATCTTAATACCAACAGTATCTTTTTTAGTATCTTTAATTTGTCCAACATTCTTCAACCTAACACGAGTAGAAGCGTGGAATGGTAATGCCTTTCCACCACTTGTTGTCCAAGGGTCTCCAAACATTACACCAAGTTTTTGTCGAAGTTGATTTGTAAAAATCAAACATACTTTTTGTCGAGCAATCATCTGAGTTGTTTTTCTCATAGCCTTTGATAAGACAATTGCCTTTGAGGTAGCCCAACCATCTTTGTCGAAGTCAGCATCCATCTCCACCTTAGTGGAAGCAGCAGCCAAACTATCGACTAATATTGTAACTAACCTATCTTTGCTTGATTCTCTAATCTTTGTAACGATTGCTTCAATGGTATCAAATATTTCTTCAACAGTCTCTAAGTGTACATACAACATATTTTGTGTATCAACACCTATTGCTTGTAAAAATTCAGCTGAAACAGCAGACTCAGTATCTATATAGACAGCAAGTCCACCTTTCTTTTGAGTAGAAGCAAGAGCGTGAGCACCAATCAAAGATTTACCACTACCTTCTAACCCATTAAGTTCTGTAATCCTACCAGCAGCCAAACCACCATTGGGGCGATTTGATATTGCTAAATCCATCAATGTAGAACCTGTGGAAATCCAATCTGTCACATCAGTTGGTGTTTCACTAACACCATCTAAAAAATAAGCAACCTGATGTGTCTTTGATTGTTTATTTAACTCATTTGCTATAACTCCAGCCAAATCGTCACGATTTTCGTTTTTATTTGCCATAACTTTCCTTATAAGTTTGAGGTGGCGGATAAAAGGAGGAAAAAGTCCACCACCTCATTAATCCGATTTATCGGATATTAACTATTGAACAATTTATCGAAATCATCTTCCACTTTTGTGTTAGATGATTCTGTAGTTGAAACCATTTCCTTCGCAGGTACAGTCTCTTCTTTCTTTTCTTCAACAGCTGATGGATTTAGGAAATTCTGAAGATGATCCTTCAACTCATCATATGTTGGTTCAGTGAAAAGTTCTGCGTAGTTCGCTTGTTCTTCCAATAACTTTTTCTGCATTTTGGCATCATCAACCAATTCAGTCTGATTTGGTTTTACACGAATGGTAGTTTTACCATATTGATTACCAGCTTCTGCAGGGGTTTGTCGTTCTACAACGATATCACGACCTGTCATAGGATCTGAAATATCACCATAATCTGGATCGGCTATGATACCAAGAAGTTCTTGATATACGGTTTTACCGAATCCCCAAAACTTAACACCCTCAGATTCCTCTCCACGAACAATTACAGGTGCAAAAGTTCTCATCTTTGGTTCGATTCTCTTACCTTGAATCCATTCATCTTTGTCACCTGATGATTTTAGTTTATCAGCAAATTGCTGAACAGGATCTGGTCTACCAAAAGATTGTGGTGATAATACAGTTTTGTTTGGTACTAAACTGTAGTGAAAAAACAATTCAATAAATGGATTGTCTTTATTATGTGCATAAGGAACTATTCTAATTTGAGTTTTTCCTGGTTGCGGTTTCCAAATAAGCGAAGCAGTGCTGCTTGTATTTTGTAACTGGTTTAATCTGGACTTGATTGCATTTATATCCATTATTATTCTCCTAGTTATGTTTAAGGTTTATTATCTATTAATAAGTATCAATAGATTTATTTTATTGTTTATAATATACAAACTTTTCTAATGAAAAACAAGAGTTTTATATGTTTATTATTTTTAATATTCTCGTTGGTATAACTGATAACCCTTCTTTGTTAGTTATCAATATTTTATTACTATAGACATCCCATGGTATTTCCAGTTTAGGATCCAATATCCCATTATTTATATTTTTAATTATCTCATTCAATGCATTAATAGTATAAAGAGTATTGGTTAATTTTTTTCTATGTAATGATATGGTTTTACTAACCAATGCAAAATCTAATTGTTCATTACACTCTACATTATAAGTACATACCAATTCATGATTTTTTTCTTCATTTTGAAGAACATAAATTTTCTCATAAACTATGGTAAAATGTTTAGTTATATCAGCTATAGTCTGCTCTAAATTTCTTTTATTCGTAAAAGAACACAATAATTGAGTTTTCATATAAATCTCTTTATTTTTGAGCTTTTTTAATCCAATATTCTGCTGGATTATTATGTTTCATTCTACTTGAATATACATTACTCGGTGTTATTTTGCCTTTATTATTAACCATATAACCCTGGTCAGGATCCCAACCATGCCAAACCACACTATCTGTTCCATTTGAATGAACTCTTTTTACATAAGTTTTCTTATCTCTCTTGTAAGTTACATAATCAGAATTAGAATATGATTGTGTTTTCATTCCTCGTTCAGGATGATTGTAAACCATTGTAGCCACCCATTGATTAAAGTGATAGAATTCCATTCGTTTTTGTGCATTTTCCAAACCTTCACTACTTTTCATTTTTTCTTGATTCAATCTTTTTAACTGATTCTTAGCTGCATTTTTAGCTTTACCCATAACCTCTTCCAACACATCACTATCTCTAAATTGTGGATAGTATTCATAAAGAGTATTTAAGTTATCCTCATACATCTGTTTTAATTCATCATCACTTATTGGTTTTTGAGCTTCATCAGAATCAGGAAATAATCTATCATAATAGTCTGTTAAACCTTTCAATACATTTAAAGTACCTTTTCTCTTCTCGCCATTTACAGTAATCTCAACATCGTTGTCCTTATAGCTAGAGTTTTCATTTTTATTTGGCATCTGTGAAGCACCACCACCAGCAAACTTAACAGATGTCCCCTTTATGTATAAGACTCCATCATCGGCATGCCTACCATCTACAGATGTTACAGTTGATTTAATTTGATCACCACCCATTACAGATAACACATCGGATGTTTTAAAGTTTCCAGATGATGGTATGTAAGTTTCAATTCCCTTATTTAAAAGACTCATAGCTTCAAATGTCTCCGCCATATATGCAGTCATATTTACAAATTCATTCACACCATTAGGATTATTAATCTTTGTTGCTGCCATAATATCCAAACAAACTTGGTCGAATTCTTCTTGTAACTTTTGTCTAGCACCAGTAGTTGCCGCATTGTTCTTTTCTTCTTCCAATTGTTGAAGTTTTTTCAAACCACTTTTTACATTACTAGCGATTTCAATATTAAATTCATCGGTTAATTGGCTTTCAATTTTATCAAACATATCTATCATATTATTTGAAGCATTAACAATACATTCTGTTCTACCCTCATCAGTATGAGCTGAATTTATATCACAAAATTCAACCTCACCATCTGGTAAAGTTTCTAATTTTTTCTGTGCTAATGGATCGTTAGGATCAGCCTTAATCGTAAACTTTCTTTCACCTATGGTAACTTCTTTGGAAACAATCTTACCATCTTTCATATTCGTTTTTACTGTTCCGACTTTTCTTTTGGTATGAACTTCATTTGGAGCGACAGCAGTTCTACTTATTCCACCTGGTTTAGGTGGTACTTTAACTCCAGCCTTTTCAAACACATCAACAATATTTTTTTGCCCAACACTACCCTCATTTTTAGTTCCTGTGGCATACCTATATTTACTACCAACATAAAGTTTTGCTTTATTTGCTTTTCCAGGTTGTAGATAAATTGGTTTTGTTAGTTCATACTTATCAACCAAAGTCTGTGCTAATATCCTTGCCTCTTCCTTTTTCCCATCTTTTAACAATTCTTCAACTTTGTTAGCTGTCTTTTCAATTAGTGGATAAACAATCTCTTTATTTTGTGCTAAAACTGTACCAATCTTTTCACCCGGCATCACAAGATCCAAGTCAGGCATCTCTATTCCACTAACAACAGTTCCTTTTTGAGACTGAGTCTTATTATCACTATCACCGGCATCATCAGGTTTATCATCCTTTTCCTTTGCTTTCTTTATTTTTTCAATATCATCCTTAGAAGCGTTTTTCTTAATTACTGTATGTTTATCTTTATTAACATTTTTAACTGTGTATATATTACCTGTTTTTTTATTCTTTACGACATGATCTTCATCCAAAGCCAATATAACAGATTCTATTATTTTAGAATCAATACCTCGTTGTAAACATAAATCTCTCAATATAGATACATGACCAGCATCCTTTGGATCGGGTGTACCATTATGTACTCTAACTCTCCACTCTAAAAATAAAGATTCAACTAATGGATGTATTTTCACTCATTTCCCCGTAATTTTTTCCTATTTTCATCTTTATCATAAAACCATCATTCTCAAGAATATTTTTAATATCTTTCAAAAGTCCTTTTCCATCTTTTTTTGAATAATCAAATAAAAAACTATCATAATTATAAAGTACAATGTCTGTACCCTTATTTAATAAATAGTTGTGTATTTCCTTTAACAATATAACATTTCTTTCCGTCTCATATGACTGAATGTAGTAATTAAATAACTTCTGTGGGTTTAAATCACCCAAATTAGCCTTTTTTATCGGCCTCTTATAAATATGTGATTTTATAAATTTCTTACTTATATATTCATCATAAAAAATCTTAACCAGTCTATCAACACCTCTAAAAAACTTACTCTTTTTCAATACATTTGGTCTTATACCACCATATAGATTTTGAAATGTTATATTTTTAGCCTCATCCCTCGATACATCAAAATCATTAGCTAATTTATCATACACATATACATCCCCAAATTCATAATCTATCAATTTCGAAATTAACCTTGGATGATATGATTCAAAATCAAATTCAATGAACGCATCATTTTCTGGAACAAAACACTCTCTTTGTTTTGGCGTCAAAGCAGCATAATTAATATTATTTATAGCATTTGATGGCCGTGATGTTGTAGTAAAAAAATTATAATTCTGATACACTCTATCTTTATATATTATATTCCCTCTAAAATCAAAAGTATCTCTAAACTTTTTCTCATTAACCTTAATACCATTCTTTTCTATATTATAAAATGCTCTAGTAAAATCCTTATGAAATTTCCCAAAATCATTTAAATTAATATTAGATTCTATCTTATCAATAGCTATTGATTTAGCCTTCTCAACCATTTTTTGTAGTGGATAGTAATAACCGAACCCCCCAAATTCAGAATAGAAATTATCGAATTCAAATTTGTACTTTGGTTCATTATATAACCAATAATTAACAACATTTATATCAGCAAAATCTATTTCATGTCTTAAAAATGTCCTATAATCAAAACCAACATACATATTACTTTTATCTATATTATCAATATCCTTCTCCCTATGTTTTGCAAAAATAATATCTTCTTCATACATAAAGACAAGTTTATTAAGTGGGTGGCATTTAGATAGATTTGGATGTTTAGTTGCAGTTATCCCCATACCTTAATATAACCCCTTTTTATTTAAAATTCAAGATTTATTTTTGGGTACTAGAAGTATTTCTTTCATTAGGATTTGATGGAACAAAAGGACCCTTTATTGCTCTTGATTTCTCTTCTTTTAAAAATTGTTCTACTGGATCTTTCAACCCTCTCATATAATAAATGAAATCTTTTTCTATTGATTCCAAAAATCCTTTATAATCTCCATCCCAACCTGAATCAATAATAGTTTTGGGGACATATATAGCATTTATCGATACTTGATAACGATCTGTAGGTTTAAATGCATAATATTGATGTTTAGCACCATTAAATGGATAGGATATGAGGAAAATTGGGTTAAATAACTCCACATTATTTTTTCCCCAACCAGACTTTGTGTCTGTTGTTGTTTTACTTAGCGGACCATTTCTATAATCCGTATTCATCTTTTTCAAATCAATAATTTGAGAAAATATTTCATATAATCCGAGACCTTTCCTAGTAGAAGCTCCAAACTTATTCGTTACATGCTCTTCAACAAAATCCCATGCATCATATAAAATAAGATTGGAAACATTAGATTTTATTTCTCCCCTTTTTTTGGTGTGAACCAATGGAAAATCATTCTTTGATCTTTCAAAAAGTTTTGTTTCATTCGGATAGTTTTTTTCGGAAAGTATATTATTCTGGCAAGCATAAATAAAAGCTACTTCTTCCAATCCATCTTTAGGTACTGTAAACTTAGTAAATAAATTTTTATCCTTTATATCATTTCTATTTTTATTTGTCCCATCAAATGTATTTAACAAAATATCAAAGCCAGCATGTGAATCTTTTTTTATAGTATTAACTATTCCATTTGTAAAATTTTTTCCTAAATCACCTTGTAATTCACGAGAATAATCAAGTCCCAATTTTACAATAATATCTTCTTGGTTAAGCTGAATTTTTTCTATTTTACTAGGTTTAGGTCTCATCATTGAATTATATGTCACTTCCCAACCATTTGTGTCAACTTTATGATCTATACCCACTATTTGAAAATAGACTCTTTCCTTATAGCGTTCAGGTAAATAATTAACATTAAAAATATCACCAATCTGTAGCAAATTATTACCATAAACAGTAACTGATAACTCTATAGGTAAAATTGGTGATATTGAAGTCTCTTTTTGCTTAAACATATTATTTCTTTTAGCTAAACCTTTATAATATTCTTTACCTGTACTAGCTGTAATTATCACCTTTCCCTTTTCATCTTCATTAGGATCCAAATCCATAGGAGCTGGTGGTATCGTATCTCTACTATCTTTCGCAATACCAGCCTTTATCCTTTCAACATTTTCATTATATACACTTAAAGCTCTTCCGAATCCATCAGTACTTGTTGTATCATTCTTTAAGCCTGGCTTTAACTTACCAAAATCAATACTCACTGTAGTATATTCATCAAACTCATTACTACCACCAATATCTGGTAAACTTTTCAAAAGAACATCTTTTCCCTCAAACTTTGGTCCTAAAACTTTTAATAAATTTAATGTCTTTAATATCCCCTCATCAAATTGATGATTATCAAAGCCAGAATTACTTATTGCCAACATACTTGCCATCCCAGCCTTTGGTGTCTGATATTTCAAATCAAAGTTTTTTACAAAACCATTTCCACTAGTGAGGTCAAATATAAATTTTACATCTTCGGGTAAAGGTTCATTTACATCATAAAATCCTATCTGAGAACCAGCATCAATCAATTGTTTTTCACCATTAATTCTCGTACCTAAATCTTTTTTAGGACTAGCCATCTTTATCTTCCAAATATTCTGTGATTCTGAATTTATGGTTTCCCAAATATGTTCTAAAGCATCATTTACATTATGTTTTCTATTAAAAGCTGAAACAATTAAGGATGTTTTAATAAACAATTCTCTAATTGGTATAACCCCATTAGCAACATCATCTTCAAAAGTTGGATTCGGATCACCATTGTAAGATTTTTCCCAACCATCAATGGTTGGTAATAAAAACGATTGTAACTTCTCACCCTTCGCCAAAGGTTGTGTTTGTACTTTATATAAATCAGAACTATATCTTATTCTACTTTTTGATGAATCAAAACCATAAGTTAATTTCTCATCAGGTGTCTTAGATACTGTTTCACCATCTTTCATTGTAACCACACTCTTTACAAAGTTGTTTAAAAACAAATCCTCAAATAAACCATAACAGATATATAAAGACTCTTCCTCTTCACCAACCTCATTTTCCTCATTAGCCTTTACTGCATATCTTGAATAATATCCTTTACCACTACCACGATAGTCTAAAATATCTTGATAATAAACTCCCCTCTTTATATCCTCTTCCCCCAAAACACCCAAAGCTGTTGGGTTTGTATATGAATCAAAAAAAGCCATTGAAGCTTCACTATAATCATTTACATCAAATGGATTTTCTTTAAGACCTTCATATTTTCGTAAAATTTCATCATTACCAGTCAAATATGATATAATAACATCTTCCAACATATTAGAAAATAAAAATTTCAAAGAATTATCTTCCGTTACCTCAGCATCCAACAATGAATAATTTCGTGAAACCATCTCCACTGAACATTTATAACTTCCCAATTCTGTAACACTAGCGTCATATTTTCTAACAACACCTATTACAACCTCTAATTCACCCAAATTATCATGAACATTTTTCTTTATATCAGTATCAAACTTCTCCATAGACAATGTACCATCACTAATCATTTTTTGTGGATCATACAATTTGTATCTTTCAGTACTCCATCCGAAGTCTACACAAACCATTGCGCCTGGCCTCAGAAAAAATGGTAGGAATATTTCCTCAAAATCCCTTTTGTTATGAACCTCAAACTCCACATTAGTAGATCTAAGAGCACCCAACGCACCCTCAGATTTAGAAGATATGGAAGTGATGCCGGCAGTTGGTTTTAAAAACTGATTGCTTATATTTTGTTTTTGATATTCACTAGATTCTAAAATATTATGCTGTTCGTAATTAAAACCTCTATTTTCATTTACAGAATGAAATACTGTTTTATGATCACTCGAACCACTTATTGTAATTCGTGTAGCAGTCCACATTCTGGCAAATGGTGTCCTACCACCCAAATAATCATCATAATTTGGATTCACACTATCCAAAGGTGCTACAGAACCTGATAGTTGTATTGAACTTAATTTTTTTAGGACATTTTCAGGAGGGTTTCCTCCAAATATTCTTTTTTCTGTGGACATTACTTTAGTTTAGCTTCGTCTAATGATATCGGTACTCTGATTTGAGTTCCAGCTTCAATATTATTTGTCTTTAGTTTATTTACTGAAGCTATGAACCACCAAAACGAACTATCTCCATAATATTGTTGAGCTAACAAATCACATCTATCACCAGCCGTAGCTATTAATAACAAATCTGAATTCTTTTCCTCTACTTTTCTAAATTGTGCGGTAGATAACGAAGAACCTGTTCTTTTTTCATCATCAATATCAATTCTACTTATTTGTTCATACCTACTCATTGATTATAACTCCTTTATCCTTGGTATCCATAAAATCCACCTTTTTGATTTAATTGTGGTGGCTTTTTGTTCAATATCTGATAACTTATAGCCACATCAATCAATTTAGGTAAATTTGTATCAGCATCCCAATCTCCACTATCACCAACAGTATAGGATAATGATTTAAGAAATCCAAATTGCCCCTTCTTCCGTGTTCCAATATGTGCCATATAAAGCTCTGTAAATGGGGCTTTCATTCTTGTTAGCGAATTAGAATTTACATCATCTTCATATTTAGGATATGCTAAACTTGTCAATCTATCTATCTTTTCATACATAGATGTCAATTCATCTTTATTATTGGGATATAATCTCAAATTAAAACTTAAATCCCTATCCCCTCTTTCATACAAATAAACAGGTTCACTTCTACCGATATAGTTTGTTGATGTAAATGATGGGTTTGCATTTTCCGTTATACCAGTCACAAATCCTCTGAAATATATAAATTGATTATCTCTCAAATCCTTTATCCTAACATAGAAATCATTTGGTTTTAATTTAGTATCAAATTCTAACTTTTTCTCAACTACTTTTGATTTAGCAATAATATCATCTGTTTCATATCTATTTTTAGGAATTTTGTATACTAAATTATTAAATGGTAATTTTTGTTTGGCCTTTGCAGTTTTTTTATTTAGTAATGGGTTTTCTGCTTTTGCATCGTTTTTAGATTGAACAGTACCCACTTCTACACTTACTGGATTTCTCTTTTCATCAAGACCGGTCATAGTAAAAGTTCTAAATCTTAATTTCTGCATTGGTAATTGATTTATAACATCATTTGTAACACCCAATTGAAAAATCTTACTTAGTTCTTCTTGCCCAGATCTTACCAAAGTACCATAATTTAATACCAAAGTACCCACTCTTGGATTAGTCAATTTCTGATATGATGAATTTACAAAATTTAAAAATCCAGTGTTACCATATGTTGGTGTTGGTAAAGCTTTACCAAAAGAAATAGTATTACCCAATAATCTAGCATTGGATGTGTTTACTATACCCGAAACAGCCCCTTTAAAAGCTTGTTTAGCAGCCTCTTTTAATTGATTAAGTGTTTGGTTTAAACTAAAATCCGCTAAGGTAAAAGCTCTTGGATACTCTGGCCAAAGTCTCGTAGGTGATATGGTGAACACCGATGAGAAAGCAGCGGCAGTAACATTCTGTCTAGTTCTGAATTCACTTCCTGCCTGACTATCATAAAACTTATTCAACCTCGATATATCATCTTTCGAAGCATTGAATGGTATTAAATCTCTATTATTACCTTCCTGTACCCCACCACTTTTTGTTATACCAATATTATTGACGATATATGGTTCTTTACCACGTAAAGTTTCAACAGAACTCATTATATCCATATTACTCCAAGCCTGCCCTTTGGTGGATTCTAAAGTGTTTATGACTATCTTATTACCATTCTCATCTGTCCTACCAGTATCGATTAACTTCCTATCAAGCTTCGCTGTATGGTTCACATTATATAGTGTATCAAAAACGAAATCCCCCACACCCAATCTATTATCCTTCCCAATCTCAATGTTCAATTCTTTCTTTCTAACCTTAGGATCGATAACATTACCTGAATATCCACCATATAAGTCCAACTCTGCGTCACCACCCTTCCTATCCAAAGTGGTTGTACCATTGGATACAGTCTTTGCAATCGGGCTATCAATCTGCCCTTTTGTAATCTTATCAATATAAATTAAGTCATTGTGGCGATTCTGTGTACCAAAGCTATGTTCATCATCATCTATTAATGATTGACCAGATTTTAATTGAAGTGATTTATTAGCAAAAACAGAATCCTTTATCGGTGTTTCCGAATAAGCACCAAATTCATTATTATCCAACTTATCATTAACAATAGAATTTGCCTTATCAACCTTTTCCAAAGAATTTTGAGATATGTCACTAAATACGCTTGATAAATTTTCTAAACCCATTATATTCCTTTATTTCGTCAAAGACTTACCACCCATTGGCTGTGTTGCAGAATCCACAGCTATGGATAGTGTATTATTTTCCACACCCGTCTTCAAACTTATATTATCTGCTATTGCTTTACCTATTTCAGCAGCTGATAGTGATTGATTGGTAGATGGGATTGGTGTGGTATGTCCAGGTATAATATCACCACCAAAAGTAGAATCATTTACTTTCTGAACAGGTATTGGATTGGTTGTTGCCAATACGGAATCTTTTGGATTAAGTTCAAAAGTTCCAGCAGGTCCCACCATATGTGATATTCCACCAGGACCAGCATACATATCACCAACATTCTGTACCTTTGAAACACCACTTGCGTAGGCAGCAGTTAATGCACCTACAGCAATGATTCCCAATGGTATCCCCACCAAACCTAAAGATGCAAATGCTGAAAATGTTGCTGCAATAGCTTTAGCCATCAATGCAAATGCTGTGATTTTAGCAGTGCCGGCTAAGACAGACATAAGAGCCTCACTTTCTCTCAACCCCGCTGCAATTCTTCCAAATATCGTCCCAAACATTTCAAAAGTAGGACCTAAAACTACAGTCAATTCAGCACCAAGAGCTTTTATATTATTCAAAAATTGTGTAATCATACTTAAAGTGTCTTTACCCACTAAATTTTCAAAATTAGGTCCAGCTGCTAACATACTAGCTAAAGATGTTGCCTTTTCTTGCTCACCGACAAACTTAGATAACTCAGCAGTTGAAACACCTATGGATTTAGCCAAAGCCTCTCTTTGTATCACATTCAATCTATTGAATTCCTCTTCCGAACCCAATTGTGAAACAACATTAGCCATTGCACCAGATAAATCATTATTAAGTGCTAACTCCCTCGCCTTTTGAAAATTTAATTGTCTACCTAACAACACAGAAGCTTCAACTTCAGCAGCCATCGAACTTTCAAAGTCCAATAATGATTTTGCAACTTTAGCACTTGTATCCAAAGAGACACCTAATGCTCTAGCTTGCACAGCAGCTTCAGCTATATTTTCTGCAGAACCAGTTGTGAAATCAGCTATACTTTCAGCTGAACCAGCAATATCCTTCATAACAGCTTGTGGTGCTACACCAGCTTGTCTGGCTAATTGGAAAGTTCCTTCAGCAAGTGATTCGGCTTGTGTTCGAGATAAATTAGAAGTTTGCATCAACACACCAAAAAGATTACCACCCTCTGCTGAAGTCAAACCCATAGCTATTGAAGAATCTAATATAGCCCCAGATAATTCAGCTGCATTATCAACATTAACTCCAAAATTGGAAGATAAAGTAGTAGTGAGTGCATTCAAATCCTCTATACTACCACCGATAACACCAGCTTCTACAGATGATTCTATCAATGTATCTCTGAAACCACTACCCATTACAGCCAAACTACCAAATTCTTTTCCTATAGAATCAACCATTCCTGCAAACTTATTAGCCATAGCAATCATTGATGCTAAGAAAGCAGTTGCAACCAAATAACCACCAGTTGGAATATCCTCAGAAAATGCCTCACTGAATTCCATAGCCTTACTAGCTAATCCACCTGTTAGTTGGTCGAGAAAACTCATTTCACTTCTTTTCTGTTTTTGAGCCCTGAGTTGTTTTAGTTCCTCTTCTGTTACTTTTTGAAGCCTTTTCTCTATCTTTTCTGTGGTATCTAAATCTTCTATACGGATTCTAACCTTCTCAGCTAAAGATTTCTTACCAGCATCTTCAGCAAGCGTCAATAACCTACCCCATTTAGCTTTTTCTTCCTGTATCCTAACTAATCTATCTTCAGATAAAGTCTGTTGGTCGAGCATTCCACTTATATCATTGGTGCCTGTCATTATGGATTCAACAACACCTACCTGCTCTTGCATAATAGAGTTAACCACACGGTTTGAAGAGGCATGTCCTTTTATATCGTTTAAAATCTTAGATGAAGATTTATTTACAGCTGCTTTTAATTTTGCTACAGTACCACTTTGAGTTGCCATCTTTTTCTCTTCAACCACAGTCTTAGTGATAAGGCTGTTGAGAGTCTTCATGATGTCTGCATTTGCTTCTGTGGTTCGCTTTATCTCCCTATCAATACGAGCCTGCTCTCGCTTCTTCTCATTCTGTCTATCTAATACATCTTCTAGCTCTTTCTCTAACTTTAAAACTATTTCAGCATCTTTCTTACGAAGATTAGCACCCCTACTCATATCATTCATAAGAGCTCTTTGAGCCTCAAGTTCTTGTCTAATCTGTTTTTCTGTTCTTAAATCAGCCATAAGTTAATCCCATTGTACTAATAAATATTAAATAGGATTATTTCTTTGGATTGAATTTTCTTGGAATAGTAGGTGTTTTATTCTGTGATTGTGATTTTTTTATTTCATCATTCTGTTTTTTTACAAAACTAGAATGTTCTCTGAAATAAAAGTTCCTTAAATGTACTGGCATATTGTACACATCATTATATGTAAAGCCAGGATTGGAATGTATAAAGTAAAAAAGGTTTTTATGTATATCTAACTTATTAGATGGTTGTAGGCCAAAAAAACTCTACTGTCAGCGGAATTGACACGCTAACAGACTCACCTCCCATCTCTACTTCCGATGTCAAATCAATATCGGGAGTTATATCACGAACAAGATTTCTCAAAGCCATAGAATCTCTGGCTAACATGTTCTGTGAAAACTCATTAATGGTTTCTTTCTTTGAATCACCATCCACTTCTGTAATCATATACCTAAGTCTGGTTGTTATCTCTGATTGATATCCAACCTTTGCAGCTTCTTGTATATCCTTTGTGATCATCTGTTCTTCTACACCTGTGAGTAATTTAAACTTTAACTTTTGTTTTCCAATTGGTGTGGTGTAGTCAAATGAATTTTCAGAATAATCAATATCTTTAGGTAATTCTTTAAATGGACATTTTGTTAAATCAAAAGTATGTTCTACTTTTTGAGTTAAATCATTTGGATTACTTACTTCCGCTGTATATTCAGGTCCATAAGCCAAAATTCTAGCTGCAACCAATACAGCATTTTTATCCCCTAAGAGTAAATCTTCTTGCTTAACCCCTTTAGTTACAATCAAACTTTGTAATAATCTATCTATAACAACTCCTTTCTTAATAAGATTTTCGGACATTAATATGTCCTCTTCACGAGTTGTCATATACTTTATTTCAATTTTACCTTCCGATAAAGGCGAGTCTTTTGGATACACCTTACCTTGAGATGGTAAATCTATTAATTCCGTAGGAAATTTACTTTCTGCCATAACCATTTACCTTTGTGTTTTTGTAAACTATTTCTTTTTTGATACCATTGAGACTACTGCCTGCCAAATTGGTGTAATTATAGTATCAAAGATAATATCATCCTGTTTTGAAGGTGATAATTTTACTATCTTTTCTAATGTATAAAAACCAAGCAGGCACCATTCCCAATTTTCTGATAGCCATTCAATCATTTAGAATTCCAGTATCGCGTAATCATAACGCAGTGTTAATGTAATCTCTACAGGATCTGATGAACTAAAATCTAAATCACCAAAAGATGCATCCTGAATATATGTACCATAAAGTGTCCATTTTTCAACGATGTCACCGACAGGACCCAAAACTTGAAAGTTTATGTTCTTTTTATAGAAGTCTTGATACCCATCACGACCAGTAGCTGATTCATGATGTAATCTAATCCATTCGATAACAGCAGAAGAAGCTGAAGGAACGATTGGATCATATAGAGTAATCTGTAGAGTTTGCCAACGACCTTTACCTTTGACATATTTGGTAATATTCATATGCTCCAATTGAACTTCATCAAAAGTAATTTGTGGTCTTTGAGCTGTTTTAATCATAAAAGCAGGTATTCCACCGATTTCCATGATAAACCGATTTTTTAGCTTCGGTTCATATGGTGTGTAAAATATCTTACTCGCTTCTAATAATTCATTAGCCATTTATTTTCTCCATATAATAATAAATATCAGATTCCAAAATTTCTATTCAGGAAATTCTGCACCAGTAGGTTGAACAACGAAATCTAATACAATAAATTCAGCAGTTTTAGTTGGTTGTAAAAATATCTGTCCAACTAACATATTCCTATCAATAGTTTCAGGAGTATTATTAGTATCATCCATTACTACTCTGAAAGCATTCAGTCCACTATTTGCCTGAACAGTTTCTAAGAAAGGATTGACAGTATTTACGAATTGATTTCTCAAATCTGTAGTATTCTGTTCAAAAACCAATGTTTTTGAAGACCTGCTTACAAATTTCTTAACATCAATCAATAATCTACGAACATTAATCCGATCCAAAGCACTTGCTTTCTTCTGTGTTGTCTTTTGTCCAAAAGCAGTAACACCTTGACCTGGAAAGGTAGCAATCGGATTCACATTTGAATCGTATAAATCATCCCTTTGGGATTGTGATAATTTTTTGTATGCCTGAACAGCACTATCAATTCCACCCCTATTCAATCCAGCAGGTGCGAACCAAGGTTGCCCAATCGTATCATTGAAATGATAGACACCAGCCATCACAACCGATGGTGGAACATATCTATAAGTTCCAAGCGAAGCATCTTGTATCTGTACCCAAGGATAATAAGTAGCAGCGTAACTTGAATTACGAGCTTCTGTATTTGTTTTAGCATCAGCTACAGATGTTGTCTTACTTACATTATCATATACGAAGAAAGCATCTCCCCTATCTTCACACATCTGAATTGCTTTCTGTATCAAACCATTGTGTCCAACACCTATTTGATCGATAATACCAGGCATAAACAATAAGTTGAAATCATACTCATCTTTATTACTCAACATACTAATAGCTGTAGCATATCCACCACCAACAGCAGAAACTTGAACCGAATAATTAGAATTACCATCACTATCAGCACCCAATTTGACACCTTGTGAATTAGTAGCAGTTATTGCGTCATACATTTTAAATGGATGTGAAACTTCATTACCAAAGTGACCACCATTAAATGAACCACCCTCACTTCCACTACCAACTTTTGGTAGTGAACCTGAGAATGATGCTCCAGCATCACTTAAATTAACATTACCATCATCATCTAAATAATTAGGTGTTCTATGTGCTTCAGCAACATCACCAACGACTCTGACATATTTTGATTTATTTGGATAATCACCTGAATCTGCTAAATAAGCAACGCTAGCCTCTACAGCAACAGTTTGTGTTCTATTTCCGATTCTCTTAGTCACATAATCAGGAGAGTTAGGATCTAAAGTTAAATTAGCATGAGTCTCAATAATCACCTTACTTTTCTCTACATCATTACCCTGCCTAATCAATAATGTGAAAGTACCTTTCTTATCATTTATGCTTGATACCTCATATCTAAAATTATCAGCTCTACCACCTCTACTTCCACTATTAAAGTGGTCATTTTTATCAGCTCCATTACCTGGAATATGCCTTACTGGTTGAATTAACTGCGTCTCAGCAACAATTGAACCAGAACTATTAAATTGTGTTCCATCACCCAAAGCTTCTAATGAAAAGGGGGAAGTTGATAAGTGATCACCACCTCTACCATCAAGAGAAGCACTAGCTTTACTTAAATTTGGTTCTCCTACTCTGACTATTGTACAAGGCCCACCTTGTTTTAAATATTCTTTAGCAGTATGTGATGTTAAATATTGGTAACTATTAGACCCACTACTTATCACCTCACCGAATATCTGAACATATTCAGAATATGAACTTACTACGGTTGGTGTTAAAACCGGCCCCTTTACAGTTGGGCCTACTATTGCAGATCCAATCGGACCAAGCGCGGCGGGTAGAAAACTCTGGTCTATCTCATTAGTATATACACCAGGACTTACAATTTTTTCAGCCATTTGTTATCTCCAAATATATCAATTTTAGGTGATTTTACATATTTTAATTCATATATAAATATTAATCAAAAATTGAAAGACAATGACTGTTACTTTTATTTAGATTTTTTTTCTTCTACTTCTGGTATAGGAATAAAAGTACCAGTAGCAGGATCTAATTGACCAGGACCATACTTAGCAGTAATTTCATCCAAAAGTTCTATCTCATTTTGTTGAGCTGTTTTTAATTGTTCCATCAAATCTAGCTCTTGTTTTTCAATATTCAATTGTGTTATTTTCATTTGTCCAAGAAGATTCGTAATTCTAGCATACTCTTGTTGTAAAGATTGTACTTTTTCTAAGTCTCCACTTTCAAATTTAATTTCTTTTTTAGCTTTTGCCATCTATAACCTCATTGTTAATTTATATATACATATATAATTATAAAATTTTTTCGGAAAACGATACCTTTTTTGGTTTATATGCTCTATTCATTTCGGATGTTTTACCAAATACATTATCAGTAAATTCAGGTATCATATACCCCTTAACAGTCATTGTAAATTCATTCCTTATTAGTCTCTCACCTGCATCTTCCATCTCAACCTCATTTGATATTCCACCACCCAAAGAAGTTAAGAATCTATAACTCGTTTGGTCTCCCCAATAAGTTTCTAAATGTTCTATCATAATAGTATTTAAATCATTCATCTGTTCCATATATGATGTCATCATAACAATTGTATATTCACAAGTTACAAAATCTGGCATACCTGTTTTTACAAATTCCTCAACTGGTTTTTGTCCAGTCAATACTGAAAATCTATCATAACGATTATTTTTACTCCAACCACTACTAGACCTAACCACATTAATAAATTTCCCTTTAACATCCATATCAAATGAAAGTGGCATATTATCATCAAATGCCAATGAAGTCCGTTTTATAACAATAGCAGGTAAGAGTATAGCACCATTTCTATCTCTAAGTGTTTGTCTATTTCTTATAGATTTCCATCTCTCCTCATTACCATAAACTACTGGAACCTTAACTCTTTCATTAGCCTCTATAACAGTAGGTTTCATTATATTATTCATATGACTGATAATAGCAGTATCAATATCTTTTAATCCAATTTGATAACCCTTACCAGCATCCTTACCACCAGGCTTTTTTATAACAACTTTAGCATTACCTTTTTCTGAACGAATACTAGTTTGTTCGGCACGATTTATATTAGATTTATATCCAGCATTTGGATTTGTTATCGGTTTAATTGCCACTTCTTAATTTCCTTAACTTATCTAATTTATTTTCTGACTTATTTTCATATTCTTCAGATTCTAATTTATTAGAATTTACATCACCAATTTTTAATTGTTTTTTAACATCAACATCAACAGCTTTTAATTCACCATTACTATTTTCAGAACTATTAGATTCCCCATAAATATTTTTTGTTTTCAATAAACCAAGTATTTCATCCATCTTTTTATCAATTTTATTAGCACTATCATCGGTTTCTTCAGGTGGTGTTCCAACTTTTTGATTTAGTTGGTATGGTTGTAACGCCCCCTGACCAAGAATAATCTCCCCAGTCTCTTCATTCACCCAAAGTTCTTTTTCTAATTTTTCTACTGCCATTTGTAAAAGGGGATTTGTTTGTTTATCTCTAACGATAGGTCTTGGTTCTTGTTTGCCATTTGATGTTTTTTGATACATATCATTTTGTTCGTTGTTCTATTTGTAAATTTGATTCTCTACTACGATGTGCGGTAGCTTTAATCGCATGATTAAAACTCGGATGCCCACCAATCAGTTGTGGTTCGGTTACTCCGTTGATTTCCCAATAGTGATTATTCCAATCACATATATCACTAGCTTCAGGATAAAAATTCAAACTACCACTTGCCAAATTATTTCTTTGAAACATTAATTCTATTGATGAATTTACATCAGTGCCAATTTCTTGAAATTGTGAAGTTTCTGGTGCATTATATCTAATCAAACAATTAACTCTAAAACCCACATTATAATATTTTGTTGAACTTTCTCCATATATATTTGAATTTGTATGATCAACATTGAGTTTATATATATCAACTGTTTGACCAACCATTTCATCGATTAACTCTTCATTCATCGAATCAATTAAACTTATTTCCTTAGTTGATATAAATAATGGTCTAGTAGCAGACATCTAACTATCCTATATAAATTGGTAATGGTGCTTTAGCCAATACCTCTTGCTGTGCATTTGCTTCTTCAGCTTCATTTCTTAATTTTTCTGTCAAACTAACTGACTCTAAAAATTCTTTCAATTCTTCTAATAACTGTGTTTTTTCCTCTCTACCTTCAGTTTTCAGAGCTTCACCATCTAATGTTACTTCCCCATCAGGTATAGGCATAGAACTATATTTACTTCGTATGATACCTAATAATTCCTTTGCCAAAGCTGCAGTAAACTTCCTAATCCATTGTCTACCAGAAGCATTTATTGAACTATAAGTTATAAATTTATAAGGTACATTTGATGGATCTGATACACCACCTTGCATTGAACCACTTAAATTATTTGTATCTCTAATATCATCCTTTACATGATAATCAAAATATATTTTATTTCCATCATCATCAGTTTGTGGTACTGGAAAAATTCTTAAATTATTATTGTTTATCTCAAAAGAGTAAGCGCTCTTTCTTACTATATCTGATGTTTCTATTTGATTAGCTCTAACTAAATCTTGAGATATTGGTCTCAATATAAAAGATATAGCAGGTGAGACATTACCAAATCCAAAACTATCCAATAAAGTCCTTTGGTCGAATGAACCAGCATATGGATCATAAAATCTCGTTATAGCTGCTGGTCTGTCATTATATACTCTCTGTACTTCAATTCTTTTACTACTTTCGCTCACATCAGCCCAAACATCTTGTAAATCATAAACTTGCTTTGAACTCGTCAAAGTTATATATCCCTTTTTCAATTCCACATTACCACCGACATTTGCAAGTGTACCATACTTTTCAGATAATTGTACAGATGGACCAACTGATGGTGTTATTGGATTAGCAGAACCAGTCCCTATAGAACCTGATATTCTATTCTTTTCACCATATTGTTCCCACATCCAATTCTTGATATTGTAATTATTGATATGTTGTGAGTATTCATTTATTGCTTCTTCAAAACAAGCATAAAAAGAACCACTTGGCATTTCAAGTTGTAATACAGGATATCCTAATCTTTTAGCACACCACTTAGTTACTGCAACAATATCAGTTTGAAATGTGGTGTCAGCATCATAAGTCCCATATGGTGTTTCACCAGATGAGAAGGATGATGGATCGTTATAAGCATAATCTAATTTTGGCATATATGTTTTCTCCTAACTATAAATATAGAATTCAAGAAAACAAAAAGGGGAAACCGAAGCTTCCCCTTTTTAGGATCATTAAGAATTCAATGATTTATTAAATGGTATCCAAAGCGGAACACTTAATTAAACCATAAAACTCAGGTCGAATCATCTTCTTAGCGTAACGAGTCATCACACCTTTTCTTGGAGTAAAATCGGATGGATCATACACCAATGGAGTTGTAATTAACGGTACATAAGGTGAATAGACAGCACCAGTTTCTAAGAAATTAGCCCCTCTGAATCCAACCAATATTTGGTTTTCACTCATATAAGGGTTCTTATAGACTGTGTATCTACCAGCAGCTTGACCGACTTTTGAGACACCCATAGC
>CEPK01080032.1_pt1 | contig 22473 bp, 21 predicted proteins | sample 356231 | NCBI WGS metagenome assembly CEPK01 (sample SAMEA2620259, study PRJEB7988) | marine metagenome | biome: marine biome (ENVO:00000447); feature: deep chlorophyll maximum layer (ENVO:xxxxxxxx); material: "saline water (ENVO:00002010), including plankton (ENVO:xxxxxxxx)" | depth 80 m
CTTCTGATGAATGGGAAAACGATCCGACAACTAAGGAAAATATTTTGGGAGCCAGAGGAGCAAAGCTAGAAGGAATACCTATTCATTCAGTTCGAATGCAGGGAATGGTTGCCCATCAAGAGGTAATACTTGGTTCAACTGGACAAACGTTGACTATACGTCATGACTCAACTGATCGGGAATCGTTTATGCCGGGGGTTCTAATGGCAGTCAAAGGAGTAGGTGGTCTCTCTAATGGCTTAACTGTTGGATTAGAGAAATTGCTTGGAATTGAATGATTTTTGGTTCCCGCCGTTTATTGAAACCCAGTTGGATAATTTCACATATTTTTGTTTTGGCTTTGATTGTCTCAACAATAAATCTCGGCTTCTGGCAACTTAGAAGACTGGAAGAACGTAAGTCTAACAATTCTCAGATATCGGAAGTCATCAATAGTGACCCAATCAAAATAGATACTGTAGTTTCAGGTGGAATCGGTACTGCCCAAAATTTTTTGCCCGTTACAGCCAAAGGGACTTTTGATGAAAACCATCAATTTTATTTGATAAACAGATCCCGCGATGGCGCCCCAGGGGTAGAGGTTATAACTCTATTTAAGCTAACTACTGACCCGGTTTCTTACGTTGCAGTAAATAGGGGTTACTTGCCTAGTAAAATATTCAATAACGACCAATCAGAAACATGGAAACCTGCTTCACGGGAGGTCCAAATAAATGGATTCGTCATGCTCCCTTTTTCTGACGGAAAACTTAATGGCAATGAGATAAATAGAATCGATATCGACTTGTTGAGTGACGAATGGGATGTGTCACTGTTACCCGTATATCTTCAAGAAACGCAAAAATCCGATGATCAGTGGCCGCTTGGACTAGATCCGCCTGAATTAACAGAAGGTCCACATCTCGCTTACGCGGTTCAATGGTTTATTTTTTCAGTAATAGGTTTAATTGGCTACCCTTTAGTCCTCAGACGCGTCGTAGCTGATGATCGACTGGTAGCGTGATTACATGTCGAATATAAGTGAAAATGCTCTCCTTGCGCTACAAGCAATCAGGGTTAAAGGGTTCGCCACTACTGAAACCGTGTCCGAGAGTGTTTCATTAGTTGAAGAAGACGTTCTTCAGTTGCTCAATGGATTTGCAGAAGAGGGCAAAGTTATTTACAGAGAAAATCAAGCTATGTGGATGCTTACACCGGACGGGAGATCTTACGGAGAGGAACTTTTGGCCTCAGAGATTGATGGCTTGGGAATTCGTTCAGAAATCGAAAATGCCTATAAAGAGTTTCTTCAAGTCAATGCAGGTTTTTTGAGTCTTTGTACGGATTGGCAACTGAGACCCTCACCAGAGGGTAGTGAAGAAGAGCAGGTGATAAATGATCATTCTGATTCTGAATATGACAGTGGGGTTATAAACCGTTTAGTTGAGTTGGATAACCATGTACAGCCAATTTGTTCCGATCTCAAAGAGTGTTTGGAGCGTTTTGCAAGCTACGGTGACCGATTTACTTATGCTTTAAATCTCGTTCTGGAAGGCGAAGTTGATTGGTTTACCAAGCCCATGATCGAGTCTTATCACACTGTCTGGTTTGAGTTGCATGAAAATCTTTTGTCAACTCTCGGTATAGATAGAGCATCTGAAAGCTCGGCTGAATAGGGAAGAGAAGGTTAAGCAAAATGACACCACGTTTTGGCAGAGTTCTCACAGCAATGATCTCACCTTTTGACGAAGATGGTTCGCTTGATATCGAAGGAGCGCAAAAACTCGCAAAATGGCTTGTGGAGCAAGGAAATGAAGGTTTAGTTATTGCTGGCACAACTGGAGAGTCTCCAACTCTGACACACGAAGAGCAAATAGGCTTGATTGCTTCTGTAGTTGAGGCAGTTGATGTGCCTGTAATAGCTGGAGCAGGCAGTAACGATACAAGGGCAGCTATTGAATTGACGGAGCGTTGTACTGAGGTAGGAGCTTCGGGGATTCTTACAGTTACCCCCTATTACAACAGGCCTTCACAGTTAGGTTTGTTGTCTCATTTTTCGGCAATAGCAAAATCGACTGATTTACCTGTGATGCTTTATGACATACCAATTCGATCAGGAAGAAAAATTGATACTTCTACAATCTTGCAATTAGCAGATGAAGTAGACAATATTGTTGCGTTGAAAGATGCAGCAGGGGATGTTGCTGAGACTGCAAGATTGATAACTGCCGCCCCAGAGGGTTTCGAGGTTTACAGCGGTGAGGATTCGCTGACTTTACCACTTCTCTCTGTTGGTGCCGTCGGCACGGTAAGCGTTGCTTCTCACTGGTCCACACCAGAAACTGCAGAATTAATGAAAGCTTATTTTGAAGGCGATTTTCTTCGTGCATCTGAGATCAATCAAAGGCTTCTACCTTCATATGAATTTGAATCGGGTGATCTCACACCAAACCCAATACCTACAAAAGCGATGATGAAGATACTTGATTTACCTGGAGGGGACTGCCGGTTGCCGATGGGCCCTGAGCCAGAGTGGTTAGCTGATAAGGCACGTGGAATTTTAAGTGGCTTAGGACGCGGTTAATAAACGAGAAGTAAGGTTTTGCAAAGTCCAGTACATATAACCTTCTTGGGTGGATTGGGTGAAATAGGAAGGAATTGCGCAGCAATAGAGCTGGACAAACGCATTGTGCTTCTTGATTGTGGACAATTATTTCCCTACAGGCACCCTGGTGTTGACTCAATTCTCCCAGATTTCGGTTGGCTCCTTGAAAGGACAGACGACATAGAAGGGTGCATATTGAGCCACTCGCATGAGGACCATGTTGGAGCAATTCCATATTTATTTCGTCAAATTTCAGTGCCGATATATGGATCCCCTTTCACTATCGGGATGGTTAAATCGAAATTAGAAAGTCATGACGTTAAAATTCCCCCGCTTGTAGAGGTTGGAGACAATGAAACTCATTCAATAGGTCCATTTAAATGCGAATTTCTACCTGTAACTCATTCAACTCCTGGCGGCCTCATGACTTTGTTCAGAACCCCTCAAGGGGTGGTTTTGCATTCAAGCGATTTTAAACTTGATCCAAATCCTGTAGATGGCCGGATCACTGACCTGAAGAGGGTTTCAGAGGTTTCCAAAGAAGAAGGAATTCGTTTACTGCTGGCAGATTCAACGAATACTGAAAATGATGGTGTGTCCAGTTCTGAATCTGAAATAGGCCCCATCATTGAGGAACTTTTTATTGAAAATGAAGGGCGTCGAATAATTGTTGGTACGTTCTCAAGTCACATCCATAGGATCCAACAAGTAGCTGATGCTGCAGTAAAGACTGGCCGTAAATTAGCAGTGTTAGGTCCCTCGATGGTGAGGAATGTCTCTCTGGCACGCGAATTGGGTTTACTGAAAATATCTGATCAAATTATTTTGAATGAAAAAGACCTGAAAAAAACTAAATCAACAAAGGTTTGTATCATCTGTACAGGCTCACAAGGTGAGCCAAGAGCTGCGATTTCTATGATGTCTGAAGGCAGACACCCCCTGATAGAAATAGATAAAAATGATACGGTAATTTTCTCTTCTTCTCCTATACCTGGAAATGAAGCATCCATTTTTAAAATTCATAATTCTTTAGCGCGTCTAGGGGCGCAAGTTGTTCATAGTGGAAAGTTGAAAGTTCATACAACTGGCCACGGGAAAGCAGGAGAGTTGCTGGCATTGCATGAAGCAAGCGATCCCGAGTTTTTTGTCCCAGTTCACGGCGAATATACGCACTTATTGGCACATGAGAAAATTTCATTGAATAGAGGTATGGATACCTCCAAGGTTCTTAGTTGTGTTGATGGGGACAGAGTGCGTTTGGATGAAAACGGAATTCAAATCGAAGACCGAGTAAGTGATTCGTACCTGATGGTAGATGCCAGAGGTGTTGAAGTTAGCAGTGAACTAGTTAAACAAAGGATTTCTTTAGGTGGTGAGGGTTTCGTCCTGATTCGCGCGCGTGTAGATAAAAAAGCGAAAAGGCTTTTAGAACTTCCTTTTGTAGAGACTCTCGGTTGGATTGAGTTAGAAGATAAAGCCGAAACAGTAGATGAAATAATTGATGAAGTAGGAAATGTCTTGGATGTTGCGCTCAAAGACGGAGTGTTCGACCAAAATGAACTGATAAGACTTGTCAGAAGGGCAGTGGGAAAATTAGTGGACTTAAAAACAGGACGTCGCCCTGTGCTTATTCCATTGGTGGAAATCAACTAAAAATAGGAATGTATACCCTCCGTCACGCCCTAGTGCTACCGTAAAACTGTTGTGGTAAGGGTTTCTATGGGCGAAGAAAAATCTCAAAACGTCGATGCTGTTAAGAAAAGCAAATCAGCACCTTCAGCCAAGGCGCCTTTTAATCAGGAGAGTGCTGTAAAAAGGTTCTTTAAGACCGCTTTTGCCGGCCGCGGAAACGAGATGCTAGGTCTAGGGCTTGTCTTGGGTGGCCTTTTGGCGGGTCTTTCGATTTACTTGGAGCAGGCTGGGCCGGTTGGAGATTTAGTAGATGGGGCGGCTGGTTGGACAATTGGAATAATAAAACTTGTTTTACCCGTTTTAATGGTCGTGACAGGCTTGGCGATGTTCAGAGAGCGGTCAGAATTTGGAGAAATAACTAAGCGTTTGCCCGTTGGACTGTTTATTGGCCTGTTAGGCATTTCTGGATTGCTGCATTTGGGTCGAGGTCGTCCAGGTTTTGGCGATGGAGTCGATGAGCTAGGGGCTGCGGGAGGCGTGTTAGGTCTTGCGGCGGGCGGAGGGCTAAAAGCAGCCATAGGAACATGGGGGGCTGTTTTGGTGCTTGTTGCATCCGTATTGGTATCTGTCGTAGTTGCTACGAGAATTTCAGCACGTGAAGTGGCAAGAATTACTGGGAAAGGAACCTTGCTAGCAAGCAAGCAACTTTTGAAAGGAATAGCACTGGTTATAGTTTCGTTTGGTCGAGCACTCACTAACTGGATCAGAGGATTGCTGACACCGCCTGGCTCGCTAGATCAGAGACAGGCGTCGAACGAAATCCAAGAGGAAGATACTGCCCAAGAAAGCCCTCCTGAGAAAACAGTTGTTGAAACTCTTGAAAAACCTCAAAACGAACCCAAGCCCAAAAAGAAAAAAGCAAAACCAAAGTCAACAATTAAGGGCAGTGAACAGTTGACGATCCAACTAGGTAAAGCAGTTGAAGGGTCATCTTGGTCATTGCCATCTTTGGACATTCTTTCTAGAAGTGACACCCATGATGTAGACGCGAAGGCTGCAGAGGAGCGCGGAAAGAGGCTTCAGGAAGCACTAGAGGCACATGGTGTTGACACTCGTTTGGTCGACATGACAATAGGTCCAACGGTCACCAGGTACGCCTTGCAACTGGGAGAAGGTGTCAAAGTTTCACGTATAACAAGTTTAAATAAGGATATTGCTTACGCATTGGCTGCTGCTGACGTTCGCATCTTGGCGCCTATACCTGGTCAACAAGCAATTGGGATCGAGGTTCCAAACGAAGATAGAGAAGTAGTGGCTTTGGGTGATATTTTAAATTCGAAGGAATCGAAAAAAGCCACCCATCCTCTTGAATTGGCTGTCGGAAGAGACATCAAGGGTCAAGCATTAATGCTCAATCTTGCTACAACTCCCCATCTTCTTATAGCTGGTGCTACAGGGGCTGGAAAGTCCTCTTGTATTAATGCGATGGTCACCTCTGTTTTGATGAGAACCACACCTGACCAAGTTCGACTAATACTTATTGACCCAAAACGAGTTGAAATGGGACAGTACGAAGGAGTCCCACACCTTTTGACAGCTCCAGTGACGGATCCAAAGAAGGCTGCAAATGCGTTGCACTGGGCTGTGAGGGAGATGGAGAGACGTTACGACATTCTATCGAACTGTGGTTTTAGAGATATAGGTGGTTACAACGCTGCGTATGACCGAGATGAATTACCTGATACAAATTTTGGTGAGGGTGACTCCACTGAGTATGAAAGGCTACCTTTCATAATGGTTGTAGTCGATGAGTTGTCCGATCTGATGATGGTTGCTGCTCGCGATGTGGAAGATTCAATTTGCAGACTGGCTCAAATGGCTAGGGCTGTTGGCATCCATTTGGTAGTAGCTACTCAGAGGCCTTCTGTCAATGTAATAACGGGTGTAATTAAAGCAAATATTCCTGCTCGACTAGCTTTTGCAGTTTCCAGTCTTGCCGATAGCAGGGTAATTTTGGATCAACAAGGAGCAGAAAGACTTGTAGGAAAAGGCGACATGCTTCTTCTGGGTCCGGCTTCAAGCACGCCACAACGTATTCAAGGTGCTTGGGTTGAAGAAAGTGAAGTGCGTGAAATAGTTGCAGCATGGAAGTCACAGATTGAAAGCAAAAAAGAAGAGGAAGTCGATCAAGATTTGCCCGACCTAGAAGTTTCATCCGTGAAGAATGATTCAGTAGCTGATATAACTGATGATTTTGCCAGACCGGCTTCGAGTTCTTCTGAGCAGGATGACGAACTGTATGAAGAAGCCAGAAGTCTTGTTATTTCAAGTCAACTTGGTTCAACCTCAATGCTCCAGAGAAAGCTTCGTGTCGGGTTTGCCAGAGCAGGCCGTTTAATGGACCTGCTTGAGGAATCAGGAGTAGTGGGACCCTCTTCAGGTTCAAAAGCTCGCGAGGTCCTTATTGCAGCAGAAGAGTATGACACTTCAGACGGAGAAGAATTTTAGGTGCGTCAATTAGGTAATTTTTAACAGTGTTTAAAGATTTTTCCATTCTGATAATCGGTTTATCCGTATTAGTGTTTGCAGCAGATCAATTTTTAAACGGCGCAGCGCGTTTAGCTGAAAGGTTCAAGGTTCCCAAAGCACTTGTGGGTGCTTTATTAGTCGGGTTTGGCACGAGCGCTCCGGAATTGGCCGCATCTTTAACAGCTGTATTTCAACAAGAAGTCGGCGGTGTGGAACTAGCCGTCGGAAACATAGTCGGATCCAATGTTGCTAATCTTGGGCTCGTTTTAGCTATACCAGTTTTGATTTGGGGTAATGTCATTCCTCCCCATGGAACGAGGGAACAAGCCGGGTATTCATTTATAGGTTCGTTGTTTTTTGCGGCTGTTGTGTACTTCAATTTGAATTCTGCATTGGGAGGAATAGGACTTTTTGCGATTTTCCTTATAACAAATTTTTTAATTTTACGTTTCTTTAAAAAATCTGGAGTTTTCCCTCAAAGTCCACCAAGACAGCACACTTGGCCACTGTCGCGAGAGCTTATTGTGATGATAATTGGCCTTGTGTTGACTGTGTCTTCACCACGTTGGATAGTTAGTTCAGCAGTTTCAATTGGAAATGAATTCGGATGGGAAGGTGGTTTCATAGGGTTCTCATTGATCGCAATCGGAACTTCATTACCTGAATTGGTTACTTCGTTAGTTGGAGCCCGTAGAGGGGAATGGGGGCTGATTATAGGAAACCTTTTCGGATCGAATCTTTTCAACAGTTTGGGTGTCGGAAGTGCAATAATGCTCTCGCATGCTGGCTTAGATAGACCCACGGAACAACCATTTATGGATGGCTCAGTCTTAGTTGGAATGTGCTTCCTATGCCTATTTGCTTATTGGATGATGAGAAGACCAGTAGCGATATCAAAATGGAATTCCTTGCCCCTCTTGTCAATTTATGCAATTCTGTTTTTGCAAATGGTGAGAACTCTCTCTGGTTGATCAATTCTTGCCTTTCTTTGCGTCTAGCCTGAAGTGATGGAGAACGGTTCAAAATTTCACCTCGTTACTCTTGGATGTCCCAAGAACGAAGTTGATTCTGAGAAAATAGCAGGAACTTTATTTGCTGACGGTATGGAATCTACTGATCATCCTGACGATGCAGATTTAATAGTCGTCAATACCTGTGCTTTTGTCGAAGAAGCTAGAGAGGAATCCATAGAGACGATTTTGAGTCTTGCTGAATTTAGAAATGAAAAAAGCAAGATTGTTGTAACCGGTTGTCTGGCAGAGAGATATGGGGGAGAAATACAGGACTCTTTGCCGGAAGTTGACCATGTAGCAGGTTTTGGCGTCCCAGTTTCGTTGACCAGAAAAACCGATGTCCCTGAATTAGACCTTCTAAATCTTCCGCGTCCTGCTTCTGACAAACCGTGGGCGTATCTTAAGATTGCGGAAGGTTGTGACAGGGCTTGTGGTTACTGTTCCATTCCATCTTTTAGAGGGCCGCAACGTAGCAGGTCAATAAATGCGATCATTGAAGAAGTGGAAGCTTTGCAAGTCAAGGAGGTTGTACTTGTTGCTCAGGACCTTGCAGCTTATGGACGAGACCAAGGGGTTGGTCAAAAGTCAATAATTCCCCTGATGGAGGAAATAGGTGAAAAAGTTGAATGGGTGAGACTTCTTTACCTTTACCCATCAGAGTTAAATACGCAGTTGATAGAGGCGATTAGCTCTTCAGCAGTTCCTTATTATGATTTGTCCTTACAACACGTTTCCTCACCTCTTCTCAGGAGAATGAAACGTTGGGGTGGTGATGAAAAGTTCAGGGCTTTGATTTCTAGAATCCGAGAAAGTTGTCCTGGGGCTGTGTTTCGCTCGAATTTCATAGTCGGATATCCGGGAGAAACAGAAGAAGACCACGATCAACTAATTGATTTTGTCAGGGAAATGCAGTTGGACTGGTGCGGATTTTTCTCTTTTAGTGATGAACAACACACCTACGCATCAGGTCTTGATGGCAAAGTCGACAGATCCTTAGTTTTGGAAAGACTGAAAGAACTTACTTCTATGCAAGACGAGATAACCTCTCTAAAAAGAGATTCTCTAATCGGTGAGAAGGTATCTGTTTTGGTTGATTCCCGCGGTGTCGGAAGAACATATCGAGAAGCACCAGAGATAGATGGGATCGTTTCTGTTCCTGATTCTTGCAAGGTAGGAGAGTTTGTTGATTTGATTGTAAATGGAGCTATAGGACCAGATTTGGAGACAGAATTGCTTTGAAAAATCAAGGAGAAGGTTACAGACATCCATTAGCCACTGTTGTAAGTCCTGCAAACCTGGTTTCTTTAGCGCGTTTGTTACTTTCCCCTCTATTATTCGTGTCGGTCTTGAATGCAGAAAAAAGTATTGGGACTTCATGGATGGCAGTTTTTTTGGGATTTGTTCTGGCCGCATCAGACATCCTGGACGGTTATTTGGCTCGAATTCGAGGCACTGTGAGCAAGTGGGGCGCCTTTATTGACCCTTTGGCTGACAAGGTTGTAGTCATCGGTACAGCTATTTGTCTAGTGGAAGTTCAAAGGTTTAATTATTTGCCCGTTTTGATTCTTACAGGTAGGGAGATTTTTATTACTTTGTATCGGTTGAAAGTGGCAAAACAAGGTCTGGCAGTCCCAGCACGTAAATCTGCAAAATGGAAGACAACTGTTCAAGGTCTTGCTTTAATGATTGCTGTGATGCCTCCATTAGAAGAATCACAATGGGCTGTTGATCTCGGGATCTGGGTAGCTGCTGTTTTTACTGTTGTAACGGGAATCCAATATTTGCGAGACGGTATTCTTGCGACTAGCAGCACTGGTGAATAGAGTTCTTGCGTGCGTTGTGAAATAGTTGCAGTTGGAACTGAGATTTTGCTTGGACAGATAGTTGATACCAACTCAGCTTGGATTTCAGAACGTTTAGCCGAAGCCGGCATTGATTGCCATCTCCAAACTGTCGTTGGTGATAATCCCGAAAGAATGTCAAAAACTTTTGAAGCGGCACTCGGAAGAGCAGAAGCTTTGATAATCACCGGAGGTCTCGGTCCTACACAAGATGATTTGACGCGTGAAGTCGTGGCTGAGTTGATGGGCGTGGAGTTGGAGAGAGACGAGCAAATAGTTGAGAAAATTAGAGATCGTTTTACTAATCGCGGAAGAACAATGCCCGAGAATAATTTAAAGCAGGCTGATATTCCTGTCGGCGCACTGCCGATTCCAGAAATGCCTGGCACTGCTGCAGGTTTGATTTGTCCAATAGGTGAAGAAAAAGTTATTTATGTTGTACCTGGGGTACCAATAGAAATGAAACAAATGCTGGAAGGAACCGTTATTCCTGATCTTGTTTCACGGTCAGGAATCAAATCTGTAATTAGTTCTAGAGTTCTAAAAACGTGGGGGCACTCAGAGTCAGGCCTAGCTGAAGATCTGGCGGAAGAGATAAAGCGCCTTGACGGTGATGGCGAATTGACCCTTGCTTTCCAAGCGAGCGGCATAGAGGGTGTGAAGGTTCGTATTACAGCGAAAGCATCTGACAAGGAAAAGTCAGATTTACTCCTGGATGCAGAAGAGGAAGTTTTGCGGGAGTTGATAGGGGAGTATATTTTTGCAATTGATAACGAAACTATGGAATCAGTAGTCCTAGGGTTACTCAAGTCTCAGTCACTAACTTTTGCCACTGCTGAGTCGCTTACCGGAGGAATGATTGGAACTAGGTTGACTGATATTCCGGGTTCAAGCGATTCCTACATTGGGTCAGTAGTTACTTATGAAGCGGGTTTAAAAAGTTCTTTGCTGAATGTCCCGAAAGATATTTCTTACGTTGGTCAGGAGGCTGTAGAAGCTATGGCTCTAGGAGTGTGTGAGGTTTTAGGGGCGGACGTTTCAGTTGCTGTAACCGGAGTGGCAGGACCATCTCCACATGAGGGAGAAGAAGTGGGAACGGTTTGGATGGCCAGCAGTATAAAAGGTGAAGTTGAGTCATTTAAGGTTGTATTTCCTTTTGACAGATCTCAGATAAGACAGTTCACTGTAATTACGGTATTGAATGCTCTACGCAAACGTCTTGAATCACGTAAATAGATTTCTTGAAAGTTAAATTTTCTGGATTAATCAGGAATTAATTGCAGGCAGGCTGAGTTGATGCAAAATCGTTGCCCAGTGGGTTGAGGACCGTCGGGAAAAACATGCCCTAGATGTGCTCCACATGATGCGCATGTCACTTCTATTCTTTGCATACCGTGACTATTGTCTATTTTTGTGTCCAGAGATTCCTCCCCGATAGGACTCCAAAAACTGGGCCAGCCACTGCCCGAGTCATACTTTTCGGCGCTGTGGAAAAGATTTTCATTACAGACAATACATTTATAGGTTCCTTGGGTCTTTTCGTCTGTGTATATACCCGTAAAAGGCGGTTCAGTGCCAGATTCTTGAGTGCAGTAGTAAGACATATCGGATAGACGCTCCTTTAGGAGTTCCTTTTCAGTTTGGGAGTTCTCGTTATTTGAAGTCATAGAAGAAAGTTACCAAAAAAGCTGATTTTTTAAAAAATTTCATTTAATGCTTGCAACGAACATATGTTCGCAATTACGCTTATGTTATTAACAAGGTTTAAGTGGCCGTTATAAGGACTGTCACACAGGCTTCTTATTGTTAGTTAAAGCAGTAATAAATAAAAATGAATGGAGAAATAAGATGAGTAAGGCGGGTAAGGGAACAAAAACTCAAGAGGCTCAAGATAATTTTGATGCTCGAGCGGCTGACAGCAGTGAAAGGGTAAAAGCCCTCGATAACACCTTAGGTCAGATCGAAAAGCAATTTGGTCAAGGCGCGGTCATGAAAATGGGCGATAAGGGTTCAATGTCTGTGGAAAGTGTTCCTACAGGAGCCCTGGCTCTTGACCTTGCGTTGGGTATAGGTGGTATGCCTCGAGGTCGAATAGCGGAAATTTTCGGCCCTGAAGGTTCTGGAAAAACCACGCTAGCTACACATGTTGTAGCGGAAGCTCAAAGGAATGGTGGGATATGCGCTTACATAGATGCAGAGCATGCAATGGACCCTGTTTATGCCAAAGCGATCGGTGTTGATGTAGATGAATTATTGATTTCACAGCCTGATACAGGAGAACAGGCACTAGAAATTGCAGACATGCTTATCCGTTCAGGAGCCCTTGATGTGGTGGTAATCGACTCCGTTGCAGCATTAACCCCTCGAGCCGAAATAGAAGGTGATATGGGTGATACACATGTGGGGCTACAAGCACGTTTAATGTCTCAAGCTCTTAGAAAATTGACTTCGAATTTAAACAAATCGAAGACGATCTGCATTTTCATAAATCAATTACGTGAAAAAATTGGCGTAATGTTTGGTTCACCGGAAACAACTCCTGGTGGACGAGCGCTGAAATTCTACTCTTCGGTTCGTCTCGATATAAGAAGAATTGAAGCAATCAAGGATGGAACTGAAATAGTAGGCAATCGCACTCGAGTAAAAGTTGTAAAAAACAAATGTGCACCACCTTTCCGTCAAGCAGAATTTGACATTATGTACGGTGCGGGAATCAGCCGAGAGGGTTCTGTTATAGATCTCGGTGCCGAGCTTGACATAGTTAAAAAATCAGGAGCTTGGTACACATATGAGGGTGAACAACTTGGTCAAGGAAGGGAAAATGCCAAGCGCTTCCTTACGGATAATCCTGAAGTAATGGTTGAAATCACCGATCGGGTTTGGCGTGAAGTGATGCCGGATAATGAAGATCCAGTAAAAGCAGTTGATGAAAATGGTGAAATCTTGGATGAATTCACAGAAACTGATGACCTTCCAATCGAACTTGAGGAATAAAACCATTCCTTATTTGCCAGTTAAATCAAGACCTGTTTCTTAGTAAGTTTGGGTAATTTGACCTAGCCTGAATATATGAGGCGCCGAACGTATACGGTGCGCACCTACGGGTGCCAGATGAACGAACATGATAGTGAACGGATATCCGGCTTGTTGGAAGCCGACGGTATGGTTCCTGCTGTCTCAGAAGAAGAAGCAGATGTAATTGTTCTAAATACCTGTTGCATAAGAGAAAATGCTGATAATCGTCTTTACGGAGCTTTAGGAAACTTAAAAACTTTAAAATCAGAAAAGCCTGAACTCCAAATAGCAGTCGGTGGATGCTTGGCACAAAAAGATAGGGAGTTGATTCAAGAGCGGGCAAAACATGTAGATGTTGTTTTCGGAACCCACAATGTTCAAAACGCAGTGACGCTTTTGAAAAAAGCAAAAACAGATGGTCCTGTGATTGAGATTCTCGAAGAGATAGTCGAGGGTGATTATGAAGCATTTCCATCGGCTCTCCCTGTCCGAAGAGAGGTTGACCACCGAGCTTGGATGACGATCCAAATTGGTTGCGATAACACTTGCACTTACTGCATTGTGCCTTCGGTGCGCGGCCCAGAGATCAGTAGACCTTTCGGCCAGTTGCTTGAAGAGGCTAAGGATTTCGCATTACAAGGAGTGACAGAGATAACCTTGCTTGGTCAAAATGTCAATTCTTATGGTCGTGACTTGACAAAAAATTTAAAACATAACGACCCTTCGGATTTCGACATTCATCAAGCGGGTCTTGCCTGGGCTGATAACCAAAACCGTAGAGTCAAACCACTTTTTGCTGATTTGTTAAAAAGCGTTGGATCTTTAGAAGGAATAGAACGAGTTAGATTCATAAGTCCTCATCCAAAAGATCTAACTTCAGAAATAGTTGAGGCAATGTCTGCAAGTGAGAGCGTTTGCGAGCATCTGCATCTTCCACTTCAATCTGGCAGCGACTCGATTTTGTCCGCTATGCACCGTGGTTATACAGGCGAAAGGTTTTTGGAGAAAGCACGAGAAGCACGTAAAGGTATAGAAGACCTTTCATTGACGACTGATATCATCGTGGGTTTTCCTGGTGAAACTGAAAATGATTTTACGGATACTCTCGAAGTGGTTGCTGAAGCTGCTTTTGATTCCGCTTATACGTTCATCTTTTCCCAAAGACCCGGTACTGCAGCTGCAGAGATGACCTCAGAATTCGTAGATCATGATATTGCTGTAAAACGTTACGAAACTTTGAGAAAAGTTGTAAATAGATCTGCCCTGTTGAAACATAAAGACCGTATAGGTCGGATTGAGGAAGTTTTGGTTGAAGGTAAATCAAAAAAGGGAACAGACTTCGTAACTGCTCGCACAAGACAGAACAAAGTTATTCACTTGGAAACAAATGAATCGCTTAAACCCGGAACTTTTGCTCAGGTCGAAGTGAAGGATGCAACTTATAACTATTTGGTTGGAGAACTAAGAGAAATAATTGCTACTCCTAAACATCGTAAACGTATCCCTGTAATGGCTGAGTAAATTGTCTGAAGAAAATGAAGATTGTTTCCCAAACGGAAGTTTGTTCTTGGTGGGCAACACTGCTTCAGGAAAGTCATCTCTGGCTATTGAATTAGCCCGTCAACGACCCAATATAGAGATAGTTTCTGTCGACTCAATGGCGATTTACAAGGGAATGGACATAGGTACAGCGACTCCGACTGTCGCGGAGCAACAAGAAGTTCCTCATCACGTGATAAATATTGCAAACCCATACGAGGACTTCGCTCTTCCTCTTTTTCAAATTGCGGTTAAAGATGCTTTGAAGAGTATTTCAAATCGCGGACACAGAGCGGTTCTGGTTGGAGGGACTGGACTACATGTCAGAGCTATAGTTGATGATTTAGAAGTACCTCCCAGATTTCTGGAAATTCGTACTGAAATAGAACTAGTTAATGAAACTTCCTTCTTGTATGAAAAATTGAAAGATTTGGATCCAGTTGCAGCTGAGAAAATAGAACCAGAAAATCGTAGAAGAATTGTGCGTGCGCTCGAAGTTACGCTTGGTGCCGGCCGTCCGTTTTCCTCTTTCGGACCCGGATTAGATGTCTACAAACCTTCTCCATTTACACAGATGGGAATAAGGCTTCCTAGAGAGGTGAATGATAAGAGAATTGCTGAAAGATATATAAAACAAATTGATGATGGGTTTGTCGAAGAAGTTCGTTCTTTAGTTGATGGGGGAAAAGAACTCTCGAAAACAGCCTCGCAGGCTTTGGGTTACAAAGAAATAATCTCCTATCTAAATGGAGAAAACACCCTTGAAGATGCTGTTGATTCTGCCGTTTCATCAACACGACGTTTCTCCAGGCGACAAGAGAGCTGGTTTCGCAGGGATCCCAGAATCGAATGGATAGATGTTGAAAATGATCCTCTTGAAGCTCTTGAAAGCGTAATTAACAGATTTGACGCAATTGGGCAAAATACTTTTAATGAAGTGTAAAAGTGCAGTATTTTCTGTGAAACTAGTTGTATGGAATTAACCAGACATCACGGGCTAGGAAATGTTTTTTTGATCGCTCTTTTAGAAGAGTTACCAAAAGATCCATCTGGATTAGCCCAAAAATATTGTGATCCTCAGGAAGGGATTGGTGCTGACGGTTTGATACTCGGTACACCTTGCTCTGAAAATTCTAATGCTGTTAATCGGTTTAATCTTTTTAATAAAGACGGAGGACGAGCGGAACTTAGTGGTAATGGTCTCAGATGTTTTGCACAAGCCCTATCGATGGCATCGAAACTTGAAGATGACGTTTTCCATGTTGAAACAGATGTCGGATTAAGAGTCCTAAAAATTGAAGAATTTTTGAGCGACAATGAAATGCTGGTAACAGCTGAAATTGGAAAAGCATCTTTTGTAACCGATTTTGACTTTGATCAACTCGAAGAAAAAGATTCCAAGATGGTCAGAGCTGTAAAAGTGGATATTGGTAATCCACATCTGATCGTGGAAGTGAGTGCTTTAGACAATATTGACTTAGAGCAGTTTGCTGTTAATGAAAATGAGAATGCATCACCAGAGGGTATAAATGTGCATTTGATGAAGGTAGATGATTATTCGAATATAAGAATAAAAACATGGGAACGTGGAGTTGGAATCACTGAAGCTTGCGGGACGGGAGCCTGCGCATCGGCTTTTGCAGCTTCAAATTGGGGGCTTATAGGTTCTAATGCAAATGTTCACATGCCAGGAGGAACTGCAATTGTCGAGATAGGTGAATCGATAGAACTTGCGGGTCTAACTACTTTCATGGATAGGCATCAGGTGGGAAATGGGTAGGTCATTCAGTGAAGACCAATTTGATGAACAAGAAACTCACAGAGGTGGTTTCGGAGAGTTTGCAGGTGAAGAACGGGGTCTGATCGACCGTTCTTTTAGAGAGCGTATAGTTTTAGCAGGTGTGTCGCTGGAAGGTGTAGACAAGGAAATTACCGAATCATCACTTGAAGAGTTGGAAAGACTTGTTGATACCGCAGGAGCTGACACTGTTGCTCAGATAGTTCAGAACAGACACGCACCTGATAAGGCTACTTTTGTCGGAAATGGCAAAGCTAAGGAAATAAGAGCTGTTTCTGAAGAATATGATGCAGATACCGTAGTTTTCGATAATGAACTTACTCCCGCTCAACAAAGAAACTTGGAAGGAATACTGAAACGTTCAGCTCTTGATAGAACGGCAGTTATTCTTGATATTTTTGCTCAGAATGCAAGCAGTCTAGAGGGCAAGGCTCAAGTCGAGCTTGCTCAATTACGTTATCGATTACCGAGACTTAGAAAGTCGGGTCGCAATTTCAGTCAGCAAGCTGGGGGAATAGGTACCAGAGGGCCAGGAGAAACCCAGTTGGAGGTTGACCGTCGAAGACTTATGCGTCGGGTTCGACGTTTAGAGCAAGACATAAGCAAATTACGTCAACATCGCTCGACTCAGTCGAAAGCTAGGTCTAGAACAAGTAACCGATCTGTAGCGATCGTAGGTTATACAAATGCAGGGAAATCGACGCTCCTCAACAAGCTTACTGATGCGGGAGTCCTAGTTGAAGACCGTCTGTTCGCAACCCTTGACACTACAACTCGCAGGATGCAGTTACCCGGAGGAGAGGCAGTTTATTTAACTGACACAGTCGGATTCGTGAGAAAATTACCCCATCAGTTGGTTGAGGCGTTTAAAGCAACTTTGGATGTAGTAGTTGAAGCTGACTTGTTGCTTCATGTCATAGATGTTTCAGATCCAGATCCCGAGGGATGCATAGAGGCCGTAAGGGAAGTGTTAAGTGCAATCGGTGCTTCTGAAGTGCCCGAGTTGATGGTTTTTAACAAAATCGATAAGTCAAAAGGAGTAGACCAAAAACTTTTCAAAAGAGATGAAAACTGTGTGTCAGTTTCTGCTTCAACTGGTGAAGGGATAGAAGAGCTAATCAATAGATTAGCCACCTTACTTAGAAAATCAGAAAGAACGATTACATTAAAAGTGCCTTTTGAAAGAGGTGATATTCGAGCTATGGCTCACCGGGAAGGCTCTGTAATTAAAGAGAATTTAGAGGAATCTAACTGGCTCATTGAAGTTAGAGCAGATAAAAGTTCCATAGGTAGGCTTGAGCAGTTTCAAGCTGGTCTTAACCCGTCAGAGATTTGAGTGATTAAGTGAAGGAAATGTTTGTTCCACCTCCATACCCCTACGAACGACTTGATGAATATAGGGCAATAGCCGAGCTGTTGCCTGGTGGGGCTGTGGATTTGTCAGTAGGCACTCCATGTGATCCAGTACCAGAAATAGTAAGTAAAGCTTTCGTCTCCAATATGAGTGTTGAATCAGCTCGTCCTTACCCTTCCTCGGTGGGAAGTGAGGATTTTCTAAGAGCGGTTTCTGAATGGTTTCATCGTTGCCTGCAGGTAGAAGTCCCTGAAACATCGATAGGTGCTTGTATAGGGACTAAGGAAATCGTTACCGGCATACCTTCAATTCTTAAACTTAGAAATCCTGAAAAGGACACAGTCCTGTATCCGGAGGTCTCATACCCTTCTTATTCGATGGGTGCTGAACTAGCTAACTGTCGTTCAGTTTCAGTTCCAGTTGATGACAAGTGGAGGATTGACCTTTCAAGAATCAGTCAATCTGACATTGAACGAGCTACTTGCTTGTGGGTGAATACTCCCAGCAACCCCGCAGGAGCTATTGAGGATTTAGAAGCAATTGCTGAATGGGGTAAAGAAAATGGGGTAGTGGTTCTATCAGACGAATGTTATGTCGAGTTTGTTTGGAAAAGTGATCCTGAGTCAATTCTTCAAAAAAGCGCTAAGGGGGTGATAGCGGTTCATTCACTTTCAAAGCGTTCAAATTTGGCTGGGATGAGAGTCGGGTTTTATGCCGGAGATGAGGAAATAGTTGGATATTTGCGCGAGGTTAGAAAACATCAGGGCTTTATGATCCCAGGACCAGCGCAAGTGGCTGGAATAGCAGCCTTGAGCGATCAGAACCATGTTGAAGTTCAGAAAGGGCTATATTTCGAGAGGCTTTCAAGACTGATCACGATTTTTAAAACTCTCGGAATTGAAGCGGTGATGCCTGAAGGTTCGTTCTATCTCTGGATAGACGTGCCTGCCAATGACGAATGGAAACTAGTGGAAACTTTGGCAAAAAATTTGGGAATGGTAGTCACACCGGGAGAGTTTTTTGGTGAAAAAGGGAAGGGGAACATCAGGGTTGCTGCCGTTGCTACTGAAGATCGAATTCAACTATTGGAGCAGAGAGCTGGTGTTTAGTTAAAAACTTGCTTTTTTAATCGAGATAAAGAGGTAATCTCAGGTATGAACGATTTAGCCAAAGAAATAGAAAACATTTGGGAAAAAAGAGAAGAATTAGCAGTTGAAGATTCAGAGGTTAACTCGCTGATCCATGAAGCTATAAATTTACTCGACACGGGTCAAGAAAGAGTAGCCGTGTATGACTCTGAGCATGGTGTCCAGGTGAATGAATGGTTGAAATTAGCTATTTTGCTTTTATTTCGTCAATCAGAAATGTCGACTCAAGAGGTAGGCCCTTTTGAATTCGTAGACAAAATACCCTTGAAGAAGGATTATTCCGAACGTCAAGTAAGGGTTGTGCCGGGTGCATCTGCGCGTTGGGGAAGCTATCAAGCACCAGGTGTTGTGATGATGCCAAGCTACGTTAATATCGGCGCGTATGTGGGTGAAAACACGATGGTTGACACATGGGCAACCGTAGGTTCCTGTGCGCAAATAGGCAAAAACGTACATCTTTCAGGAGGGGTGGGTATTGGTGGTGTTTTAGAGCCGCCTAATGCTGTCCCTGTTTTTATCGGAGACGAGTGTTTGATTGGCAGCAGATGCATAGTGGCAGAAGGAGCGTCTGTTGGTGAAGGCTCAGTACTTGGCGCAGGAGCAGTTCTTACTGGATCTATACCTGTAATTGATGCCGAAACAGGAGATGAGATAAGTCGAGGAATGGTTCCGCCCTGGTGTGTTGCTGTGCAAGCAAGCCGCGAAAGGGAATTCAAAGGAGGCACTTTTGGGTTACCGTGCGTTTTAGTGGTTAGGTATTTAGAGCAGGGTGAAAGACATGACAAGTCAACTCTGAATGAAGTTTTGCGCACTCACGGAGTAACGACTTGATTTGCAGATGGTGTAGCTATGCGTGATTTATTGGAGTTAACCGCGGAGTTGGTTGACATACCGTCAGTTAGTTTTGAAGAAGCTCAAATTGTTTCGCGTATCGAAGAAGAACTCAGTTCAATACCTCATTTATCTCTAGATCGGGTTGGAGATAATTTGATAGCTAGAACTACTTTCGGCAAAGAACAAAGACTTGTTTTAGCTGGTCATACAGACACGGTCCCTGGAAATACGGAACTGGGCTCCAGGATTGAGGGCGATACTTGTTGGGGTCTGGGTAGTGCAGATATGAAAGGCGGCATCGCTGTAATGCTTGAGCTTGCCAGATCTGTATCGGAATATGCAGTAGATGCGACATGGGTTTTTTATGCTCGTGAAGAAGTGGCAAGTGAACATAATGGTCTAAGAGAAGTTTTCATTGAAGCGCCTGAATTGCTCAGTGGAGATGCAGCAATTTTGGGAGAACCGACAGGTGCGCTGATCGAAGCAGGCTGCCAGGGAACAATGAGGTTTCTTCTCACCTTAAAAGGTGTACGAGCTCATTCAGCGCGACCATGGATGGGTCGAAATGCTGTACACAGATTGAGTGGAGTTCTTGATGCTTTGGAAAAGTATGAATTTAGAGAACCAGTAATCGATGGATGCAAATTCCGTGAAGCCATGCAAGTAGTCGGGGTTGAAGGGGGAGTGGCGGGAAATGTTATACCTGATTCAGCGACATTGTTGATAAACCACAGACACGCTCCAGATCGTGATTCCGCACAAGCTGAAAACCATGTCAGAGAGTTTCTTTCACCGTTCATGGAGTCAGATGATTCAGTTGAGTTGGTTGATAGAGCACCTGCGGCATCGCCCGGTTTGGATCATCCTTTATTAGCTTCTGTAGGTGCAGAAATTGAAACTCGAGCGAAGCTGGGTTGGACTGATGTTGCTTTTTTCGCCGAACAGGGAATCCCCGCTATAAATTTCGGTCCTGGAGACGCGACCTTAGCTCACACTAGCGATGAGCGGATAGAGCGTGAAAATTTAAACGTTACTTTTAAAACAATTAAAAAAGTTTTAGAAGACAGCTGAAAAAGTGACAAAAGGTTCAAATTTTTCTTAAAACAGTCACGACCTTGCCTATGATGCTTACTTCATCTGCTTTGTATTCAACGTCCTTATACTCTGGATTCGATGAACGTACTGTTACCTTTTCGCCTTGTTTTTTAAGACGCTTAACTCCAACTGTTCCATCAGCTTCAGGTAGTTCAACAACCAGGAGTTCGTTTTCTGAACTTGATGAACTCTCAGCTTTTACTACCACATAGTCGTTGTCGAGTATTCCATCACCTGTCATCGAGTCTCCTTTGACCCTGAGCATAAACAGATTACCGTTGCCCGTGAATTCAGCTGGAAGTGGCAGAGATTCCTCTATGTTCTCCTGTCGGAAAACTGTAACACCAGCTGCTACGTCACCGACTAGTGGAACATGCTGCACTGCTCCACGATCGACAGCGGCTCCGCTTATCGGATCGAAGCAAACTTCTATAGACCTAGCCTTATCTGGGTCGGAACGGCGTAAATATCCAAGTTTTTGAAGAGTCGCAAGATGTGTGTGAACAGTAGAAGGTGACGTCAGTCCCACTGCTTTGCATATTTCACGTACTGAAGGTGGAAAACCACGTTCTCTAGTTTCACTGTCAATAAATTCGAGTATTTGAACTTGTCGTTGTGTTAGTGAATTTTCATTCATAATAAAACCTTTTTTAGTTGTAATCGAACAAATGTTCGATATCATAGTATCATGATCGAACACTTGTACGACGCACATATGTTCCCCGAACAAACGTTCTTTGTCAAGTATTTGCTCGTTTTTCCCTATAAAAAAGCTATGTCACACCCTCATGAAAGGATGTGTATATGAATACAGCAGCAATTTACAACGCGTACGAGTTCCCCCAAACCCCGTTAAATCATCTATCTGTAAGACCTTTACCTCAGAGTGTTTATAGACGCCGCCGCTTGGCGTTACTCGCAATTGTTGGAATGATTGTATTTGTTAGTGTTTTATTAGCTAATGAAATCATGGGTCGAATCCACGGTGTTCCTGGAGGCTCGATAGTAGAAGCTTCCGGTAGTTCAGTCGTATATGTAGTTCAGCCTGGAGACAGTCTTTGGGGAATAGCTGAGAAGTTCAACCCGAAAGATACTGATATAAGACATACAGTTGATGAGTTAGTAAAAATTGTTGGGAGCTCGCAACTACAACCCGGTCAGCGACTTGTTTTTAACAAAGGCTTATAAACAAGTCATCTGATTGTTAAATATCTACAGAAAAGAAACTCATCTTCAAAAAGTACTCGATCTAGAGATAGTTCTGTAGGGGAGTCGACTGCTTGTTCTAGAAGCAATGGAAAAGTTTCTCCTCCTACCGCTCTAGGTGAAATACTCAAACAGAACTCATCTATGAGACCAGCGGTTAAAAGTTTTGAGTTCAGAGTGGGGCCGCCTTCACAGACCACAATTTTTCCGTTCTGTTTTAAAATATCCTCAAGTATTTTTGAAATATCCAACTCTTCGCCTGGGAAATCAATTACTTCAGCAAATGAGGAAAAGTTGGACCCATTTTTTTCAACTGATCCACTCTTTGTATAAATCAGAGGCGGCTTGTCTTCAGGAAGATTTTCGGAGAATAGACCCATTTCCGGGTCTAAATTAAGCTCCCCGGAAACAACAGCTATTCTTGGTCGTTTCTGTTGTCCTCTTGACTCACGAAATTCGGCTAAGGCACCCTCGGGTGTCCTTGGGGGTCTGTAATTTTCAGCTCTGACAGTTCCTGCGCCAACGAGGATTATGTCAGCTAGTCCTCTGATAATTTGATAAATGCTTTTATCTGCGGGTCCGCTTAAACCTCCAGCTCTTCCTTCAAAGGAAATGAAACCATCAATTGAGTTGACCATATTAAGCAAAACCCAAGGTCTTGATTTTAAAGGTTGTCTCGCGTCATTGTTGTAAACAGATATTGGGTCTACTTCACCTTCGTCTGGAAAAATTTGCTTCATACACCTGACAGTACCGGCATTGATCAACTTTTCATTTAGAAGATTAAATTTACTTATCTGGTGAACGTTAATTTTATTTAATTCTGAGTGGCAGGTTTAGGTATTTCCTCAATATTTCATTACTATCCTAATCAGGCGTTAAAAA
>CEPK01092649.1_pt1 | contig 22263 bp, 26 predicted proteins | sample 356231 | NCBI WGS metagenome assembly CEPK01 (sample SAMEA2620259, study PRJEB7988) | marine metagenome | biome: marine biome (ENVO:00000447); feature: deep chlorophyll maximum layer (ENVO:xxxxxxxx); material: "saline water (ENVO:00002010), including plankton (ENVO:xxxxxxxx)" | depth 80 m
AAACGCAATTATGGCCAAGATATAGACAAAAACAGTGTCGATTGGTGCCTTTATAAATATAGGCACTTAGTTGAAAAATGCATTCGCACGAATTAAACATTATCGTTCAATATCAACTAGGTATGAAAAATTGGCGAGGAATTATGCCAGTATGGTGTCACTGGCATTTTCAATGATGTGGCTACCGATGTACTGCTGAGTGAAATATGTACAGCAAAGATCAACAGCCCCTAGAGAGTCCGTATCGAGGCTCAAATGTGTCGTTGCCATCGCCGGACTGCCCTACTCTATTCTCACCATCGAGGCAAAATACGCTATTTTGCGCAGTGTCTCATATTGATTATTGGCTTAAAACACACATAAGAGCCTAACAATTGTTTTACTAAACACAAGTTTCGAGTGGCTATTAATCTCGAATCAAGGTAATAAGTACACAACACTTAATTGAACAGGTAGAAGAGAGCGACTGCCTGTTGGTTGAACTTTGTAGTGGCGAAAAACAGGAGTTGTTACTAAGAAATATAAGCACTTAAACGAGGGACAACGATTTAATAAAGATGTCTACTTAAGAGAGGATTTAAGTTGCTGAGGAATTAGAAGTCGTTTGAAATATAGTCACAATACGATTCGCCGATAGGTTTGACGAAAAAAATCTATAGTACGCAATACCTGCCGGATGTTTGCGTACTACAAAGCGACCAAGCTTAGAATAGATGCTGCATAATATTGTATATCAGCACTCACCATTGCCTTCGCTAAGTCTGTCGTGAATGAAAAATGGAGGCCAAAATAAAACTGGCTCGCGGTATTCTTAAGTACCCTTAAGGCAGCTACACGAAGCGTCTGATTATCCCTAATCGCATTAACATCAAGCGTCGCCCCGCTACAGTGAACAAGAAGAAACTGTTCGGCGATTGCTAAGTCGGTACGCTTTTAGGTAAGCAAGGAGCAAGCATATTAGTCAGTCTTGTCGAACGGACAAGTAAGCTGTTTTTGATAATAAAAGAACCAATGAAAAGCGCATATTATAGAAAAGCCCCAGCCATGTTCACACATTCATAGTGGATAATGGTAGTGAGTTTTCCGATCATGAAATAGTGGCAGAAAATTACAAAACGGGCGTTTACTTCGCGAATTTTTACTCATCATGGGAGCGAGGACTAAATGAAAACGTCAAAGGTTTAATGATAAAACAGGAAAGTGCTTCGGCTTTAAGCAGCTCATTGTAGTGTACAGTGAATTACAAAAAAGCAGGTTAACTTAACGGGCGGAGCACCTAGGAAACGAATTCCCGCATCAAATATAAGCCAAATTGTTACGTAAGTTTTATCGGCGATGTATCACTAAACGGCCTTAAAAAAATTATAAATTTGTACCAAGGAGAACAGTGCCAAAATCAATATTTTTACGTCGTTTTTTGAAAAAAATATCGTAAAAAAGGCTGTGGAGAGCAATACGGAAAGGTTAGAAAATGATATTTTTAGATTAACATCTCACACTCAATTCCGTTATATAATACGTAGTCTTATATACATCAGAAAACACTTAAATTTTCGCATTTTTTGAATAAATATTACTCTTTCAACATTTTGCTCGTACCGAGATGAATAAGGAAAGCAACTTCCTGATTAAAACAATGTCTAGAGCGTTACTTCTTGTTCCATTCAGACATACTTTTTGATCGTACCCCCCACGTTACTTCTTAAAAATAAAATAAAAAGGAACGCTTTTTTTTGGGGTACAGAGAACGGTACAGAGAACGCTCTTAAAAAAGTCCAAAAATGTAGTTATGCTTAATTTTTGTACGACCGCGCTATAGAATCTAAACTTTGCAAAATGATAATTTTATTCACAATAACTGAGGCAAAGACCTGTCTATATTTACCACTGAAAAAGCCTTTGTACCTAAGCCTTTTTAAAAGAAGTCGGCGACTATACCTTTATCCATTTACTCATCGTTCTTAAGGAAAATTTTTCACGGTCTTTTTGGATGCATAAAATGACTGAGAGATATAAAATAAGAACTGCAAAAACATTATTGGGTACTTGGTTCAGAAATTGGCTGGCCAGCGGCCATGTCAATTTCTATCCATTGCAACGAAGGCAATTAAAGGTATAAAGAAGATAACTTTTTGTGTTTTCAAAGTGATTTCTGATTGTATAAGATGTTAAGGTGAAATTGTAAAATACCGCTTCGTCAATCATCTCAGCATCTGCTTCTGAAATTTGGAGAGCCCTCTATTTATTCGCTCCGCCAGTGCCGCACTTAAAACTTTTGAACCCGCCGGATATTGATAGGTCACTAACATTTCCCCATCTATAAAAATAGCTTCAAGACCAGTCTTCACATTGTAAGTTTCCGCTATGTTGTGAGGCTTACCACCTTTAAGTGTTGGCCTACCAGATTTCCCGTCCAAAGGAAGTTTAAGCTCATGATTACCTTGGCCAACAATATACAGCCTAAAACTCAATGACTCTTTGTAATCTCCAGCAGGACGAAGTATTGACTTGCCTCGATCATTTTGGAAACTAAGCAAAATTCTGTTCTCTTTATCGCTTTGGTCTTTTCGAAATATTTCATCAATCCCACTAGCGGCCGCTAGAGCAGTAATCGATTCGGTACGCAGTAGCGAACCCAATAATGATTTGTTAACGCTGGTGGGTATTATCGCAGGTCACAACATTCAGGCTGAAGAGCTGCTTATCGCGATTAGAAATGAACTAATAGCAGCATCAAATTCCTAAACCCGGCATTAAGCACCTCCGATAACAGGTGCTTTAGTCCCCCCTGCCTCTCAGTTGTATCACAACGTTTCGCTTTGTTTACCTCCAGAACCGCCGAATAACGGTGTGGAGGTAACGCCCTTTCTTTCTTGCCGCGTTCTCAAATATTCTTTATATAGAATAAAAAATAATATTCCTTTTAGAGAATATTGAAAAATATGCAATATAAGGTATATTTATAAATATACTTCTTATGGAATATATTGAGTTAACAATGAGAATTAAGACCCCAAAAGACGTAGGTCACTACATAGCATCTACACGCAAGGCGCTAGGGTGGTCTCAAACAGACTTGGCCACTAAAATTGGTAAAGACCAGCGCTTTGTATCGAGATTAGAGAATGACCCCACCAGCGTGTCATTTGGTACTGTGCTGATGGTTCTAAACGTTCTCAATATCGATATCGATATGACAAACCAAAACACTCATAAAACAGATGGGACAGCAGCAGTAGCTGGTGGACAGCGTATTCCCCAGAACGCCCCAAAAGACGTTAAAAGCCCATTAAGAAGAGTGAAATCAGGTAAGTTTGTCAGTAAGCCAACGAGAACGCCGGTGGTTGTTAGTAAGAATAAAGCTAAGGAATAGTTATGGCTAAGAGGAGAAAAACTAACAATCTCTCAGTGGCCATCAATGGCCGGCACGTAGGTACATTCGAGCGCTCTGGTGCCACGCATGCATTTACTTACGACGATGAGTGGCTATCCGCAGAATACGCACACCCAATTAGTTTATCGATGCCGCTTACCAAAAAGAGACACACCGGTGACCTGGTGCGCTTTTACTTCGACAACCTACTGCCGGACGACATTGAGATTCGTAAGTTAATTGTTGACCGTGTTGGCGCCTACTCTACAGACACAATGGATTTGTTGAGTGAGATTGGCCGTGATTGCGTTGGCTCTCTTTCTTTAACAGCGGAACCCGTCGATGGGATCGACGAATTGAAGCTTGAGGCAATGAGTCATGCCGATATCGAAGCGCACCTTAGGAATACAGTAAGACGTAAAACACTAGGTATGGATGATGATGACGTATTCAGAATATCCCTTGCAGGTGCACAAGAGAAAACCGCGCTGACACTTCATGAAGGAAAATGGCATCGCCCTCTAGGTACCACTCCAACAACCCATATATTCAAACTGCCAATCCATGATTTAGAAAACGGGCTAAAGCTAACAAACAGTGTAGATAATGAATGGTTCTGCCTGAGATTTATGCGTTACTTGGGATTCAACGTTGCACAAGCGGATATACGCACTTTCGGTGACCAAAAAGCGCTGGTGGTTGAACGGTTTGATAGGCAGCAAGGTGAGGACGGCCTAATATACCGACTTACTCAAGAAGACATGTGCCAAGCGCTTGGTAGGGCTGGCCAGTCAAAGTATGAAGCAAATGGAGGTCCGGGTGCGAGTGAGATAGCCAATCTGCTTCGCTTTAGTACTGATAGCGAAAATGACATGTATCAGTTCTTTCTTGCGCAATATGTATTTTGGCTGTTAATGGGTATTGATGGCCACGCAAAGAACTTCAGTGTTTACCTTGACCATACTGGCCATTGGCTCACCCCGCTTTACGACGTGATTTCAGCGCATCCATTCAGAAATCAATTCAGACGCAAGGAACTGCGGATGGCCATGAAGGTAATGTCTAAAAATAATCATTACATCTGGGCAGACATTCAAATGAGACATTGGAAGTCACATGCAGCTAAGACGTTCTTAAATGATGAGTTGGCTATGGGTTACATTGAAGCACTTAACGCGGATGTTGATGTTGCTTTGAGTAAAACCTTTGCTGATGCTTCTGAAGACTTCGACAAAAAGACTGGGGATCTGATAGCTGAAGGCGTGTTGTCCAAAGTGAGAATATAAAAATGGGGGCTATCCGGCCCCCACTAATGCAGTATCCTACTAGCTCTTACGCTTTATAGGGATACGCCACGCTTTATACCCATAATCATGAGCATCTAACATCTCTGTACTGTTTTTCTTGCGTCTAAAGCGACAAAACACGTAGTTACCTTCAATGTAATTACCACTCATAGCTCGAACCCTCCAGTAACGGTGGGTTTGTCACACACCAAAGGTTCAAACTCAGAATGTGTACAGATGTTGCCATATTTATGAGGACATGGCGTGTCCTTAAATCTTAATAAAGCCATTATTTAGCTCCTAACTTAAAGTAATTAGGAACTCATTGAAATCCTTATTAAAGCCGCCAGGGCCTGCAAAAGGTTCTATAAATATGTAATGTTGAAGTACAAATTTACTTGTTAACTCTCTTGATTTTTTATAGCCATTTACGATACTTTGAGCATGAAGATGTCCAATGCCGATTGATAATCTTCATGGGTCCATTTACTAAACAATGAGTCCCGATTCAGAGAGGCCAGTTGCCGCTGGCCTTTCGGTTCCCAACCCTAGAAAGCCACAGCGCTTACACCCTGTACGAATTTCCAGCGTCAAAAACAAGATAGTGAGGTTTTTGTCTTAATGCAACCCAATACCTGGTGGTATTTTGAGCACTCAAACTGGCATGAAATTTATGTTAGTAACAACTAACTTATTAGCGTTATACAAGCGTAAAATGCCCGGAATGCAAGCACTTATAGTTATTTCTAGGACATAAAAATAAATTTATTCTTAAAAAAGCGTTTTTATAAAAACACGACATATGGTGTTCAAAATTTAAGTAAAACAGCACATGTAGTGTTAAAGCTGATGAAATCACGTTGAGTTCATAAGTGTAAAAGTAACCGGCTTAGTGGGTGGATGGGCTTTACAAGAATCAACAATACACCATAATGTCGATAACAATATCCCAAGATGTAAGTTATACCCAACGCGTTCTATAGAATAAAAGAAGGTGAGTTTGTTAGACAGCTGGAAACTCAATCCATCACAAAGGTTATAGCTCAAGAAAGCCCAACCGAACCTCAGAAGTTTTTTGTCGTGGCCATCAATGCCAATACAGAAATAGCTTATGTAATGCGCCATGGGCGCTCAGACGAACCTAGAACATGGCGACTCGACAACTTGGCTAGGTTTTTACGTAAGAACGGCGTAGCATCATTTGAGACGCTTTTTGAGGCGTAAAGTCATAGCCGAGATTTTGTTTTGCAGCATGCCCACTTTTATAAAGTCGATAAGACATCACTGGCAGAGTAGTTAGAAATGTCTATTATGCAGTAACAGCATTAGAAAGTGGAAAACGTAGGAGTTGTTTTGAAAAAAGGACTTGATAGGCTGAGAGCGCTCAATGAGCAAATGTTGAAAGAAGCACAAAAGCGTCGAGATAAAGAGCCAGAGCGGATAATTGAAGAGCTTTCTGGAGTACCACCTTTTGCCTTTGGCCAAGATAAACAGTACACGCACGACGGCGTGGACAAAAGCACCCTGCGAACGGTATCGACCATCTGTACTACTAAAAGAATCTACGTACTGAGTTCACCTGGCGCTGCGGATGCTCTAAGAGCAGTTATTTTAGAAAGAATCTGGGAGTATGAAAAGCAAGATGAAACCCAATAAGCAGGAACTTGAGTTAATCGTAGGCCATGCTAGCAATGCCCACCCTCTAGGCATGCTAGCTAACATAATTTTTATTGGGGTCTTGGGAGCAGCGTTGTTTGGCCTGTTATTTAAAGGCAAGGCGATGATAGGCGTTGCCTTATTTGTAGTAGCCGGTTTTGCCTGTCGCCAATTAATATTTTTTCTTCTTAAGTTACACCTCAAGAAAAAGTATTGGTCAGAGTAAGCTAGTAACATTAAGAAGTAAGGCCTCGAACAAAATGGATATAGTATGGCCATCTCCTTCGAGCCTTCTAAAGCTTATTTAACCCGTTTCACTGCTGTTTTAATCTTCTCTAGTATCAAAAACAAAGCGTTCTTTATAGGCGTTTGAATATTCAATCACTAAATCATATTCATCAAATGTCGCCTCAATATCCTGTTTGAGATATTCTCTTCCCTGCCCTACATCCAGAGAAAATAGAGTAAGCTTTTCGTTTACAACCAAAGATGCTCCTTTAGCAAGCCAGTGCGTCGAACTATGAACAATGTTCACTTTAGAGCGTCGCGCTACTAGTTGAGGGACATCGGTATCCTTATCTACTTTCTTCCCGTTATGGAGAACCGTCAATGAACTGATAAAGGCCAGCCCAATTCCATTATTAGCTATATTAAAATGCAGCGAAATCACACCATTATTCACACTTGTAAGAGTGACGTGGTCAACCAAATTCACACAACTCAGTTAAGCCGCTTTTCCTAAATTAGCCATATCAGCCTCATATTGGTTTAGACTTTTGCAATCCAGATATGAGTGCATTCTTTGACTGTTATAAAACATAGTAATGTATTGCAGGATATCCTGCTGAGCAGCATGGCGGCTTTGGTAGTGACGCCATTGCACTCGCTCTTGTTTTACTGTACCGAAGAAGCTCTCCACAACGGCATTGTCCCAACAATCACCTTTCCTGCTCACGCTGCCTGTTACCTTGTACCGCGTCAGAAGTCTTCTAAATTGGCGTCTGGTGTATTGTGAACCACGATCTGAATGATGTATCAGACCTGCCTTGGGTTTACGTTGCCATACAGCCATTGTTAACGCATTACACACAAGCTGAGCATTCATCACTCCAGCCCACGACTTTGCGTGAGAACAGATCAATGACAACGGCCAGATACAGCCAGCCTTCCTGCGTCTAGATATAAGTAATGTCAGAGACATATGCCTGATCTAGTTTTTGCGCATCAAAGTCACGTGACAGCACGTTATTGAAGACAGGTTGTTGATGGTCACTGTTAGTCGTTACTTTGTATTTTCTACGCCGTATTACGCTCACGCCGGCTTCCGTCATCAAGGCTCTCGTACGCTGTTTTACAACCGGGTAACCGAGCGAATTCAGTGCACGTTTCATTCGCCTTACGCCATAGGTAAAGTCACTGGAATCTGCTATTATTTCAACCCACTCAATTAGCTCATCATGTTGTGGTTCGGGTTCAAGTTGTTCATTTCGTCGCACGGCACTGTAATAGTTATGGCGACTGACCCCCAGAACCTGACACATCAGACTAATCGGCCAGATCTTCTTATGTTGGGTTACGAAACCGTATTTCACTTGGTTTCTTTGGCAAAGAAGATCGTCGCCTTTTTTAGGATCTCTTTCTCCATTTTTAGGCGCTTATTTTCTTCTCGCAACCGCCGAATTTCTTCCTGTTTCGGCGTCAACTTACCGTTGCCACGAAATGCATGAGCACCTTCCGACTCCTGCTCTTTAAGCCAGCGGCCTAGCATATTGGCGCTAATGCCAAGGCTACGAGCTGCCTCAGCGATCTTGTAATTTTGTTCTGTAACCAGACTTACGGCATCCAGTTTGAATTCTTTTGAGTAGCTTTTTCGCGATTTCATATACACTCCAGTTGAGATTATTATCTTTTAACTGATTGTGTGAATCTATTCGAGAACGTCACGTACGCGTGTTAGAACAGCTTAAGTCTGAGTGAGGGTTACCAATGGATAATGGACCAGAGCTAATTTCGGCGACGCTGACGGATTGGTGTGAATCCAATAATATTGAACTGGTATATATACAGCTAGGTAAACCGCAGTAAAATGGTTTCGTAGAGCGCTTTAGTGGTTTATTCCGCAGATAGTTTCTTGATGCTTACTTGTTTGAAAATCTTAATCAGGTAAGAGAAATGGTTTGTTCTGGCGACTGAATTATGACGAAGAAAAAACACATGAATTTCATGTTGATATAATCTAACTATAATCATAGTTCGATTAAAAAAATTTGTGAGTGGGTTAATCCCCCCTATCCTCTTCTTTCTTTTTCTATCTTATTCTAATGTGGTTACTTTTGGCACGTTCCGAACGTGGTTGGAATTTTAAGCATATCTATGGAGAATTTCGATTGTGGATGGAGCTAGTTTTATCCATCTGCGTATGGATGGCACCACTTGTGTTTAGCGCGGGCTCCATAGCTTTCGCTTGTCTCTTATTTTTATTATTTTATCGTGTATGGTTAAAAACTTGAGCGTTCGCTTTGTTGAATTGTATAAATTGCAGACTAATCTGAATTTTAGGCACGAGAAAACTCCAGAACAGTGTCTGGATTCCAAACAGTTGTTTTTTTGTCAGTGGTTTTGTGCTTTTTTCATTGCTGCAAGGTAGGACGCGTGTTCCGCTGGCGTAGCATGCTTACCCGGCCTATTTAGTCCCATTGGCTTATTTATTGAATTGAGAGTAACGCCAACAGTTTTTTGTCTCACGTCAAAAAGTCGAGATTTTAGCTGCTTGTACCCTTCCCTGACCCGCTCAGCTAATCTAACTTGTAAAAAAGCGATTCGTTTGCCCTCAAGCTTGAGTGTTACTAGCCCGAGTTCGACAAGTGTATTCACTACCCGCCTTACGGTATTCCTTGACCACTGCATCATTGCTGATAAGTAAGGTACGCTTAGTGACAAGGTCGATTTATCAAATTTGTCTCTGAATTTGATCTTATTGTGAAGGTACCCATGCAAAACTAGCGTTTTATGAAGGTGCCGAGATTGATTGCGCTTCCACTTTTCCCCTTTTTTAGAGGCTTGCAGCGCGTTAACATAAACTTTGAAAAATACATTTTTCAAATTTGGCTTTTTATGTTTACTACTTTTTCTTAGAAAATTTAAGATTTCTGACAATTCAGATGAGAATTCCTGAGCATACTTATGAGTACCAAGTACTAAATAATGTGATATGTCGTCAAAGTAGTTATAACGAAGAGCCTTATTTTTGTCGTCAGGTTTTTCAGCACGTGCTAAAAAGTTCTTCTCGACAAGCTTATCTATTGTTGACCTTATTGTGTTCGCGGAGTATCCAAGATTGTTACAAAGACTTGCTGTGCTACGTTTAAATACTTGTCCCTTTTGTTTATCACAAGCAAAATAAGTAACAAAAGAGAAAACATATGATTCTGTTTCGTTGAGGTGTTCAAAAAGTCCCGTGCTCATGAACACAAATTCTGTGTTTGTTCTCATGTTTTTACCAACAAATCGAGTTATTGTTGATAAAAAACGCCCTAACAGTTGACGTGATCGATCAATCCGCTAGAATTGGATGTGTAACTAGTTCCAAAAAGTTACATCCTAAGACCCGTGCAGTGCGCCAACACTTCACGGGTTTTGTCTTTTCAGCGCTTCTTATCTTCCCAAATAATTTATGTTGCTCTTCAGTGAGCAAGTTAAAGATTCAATATAAGTAAGAGAATGTCTTTAACAGATGTAATCTTTATACGAATGGTTTTAGAGATCAAGTTGGATCGTGATCTATTTTGGATCTTTTATAGATTCGATCCGAATCCTAATCTATTGATTTTCATTACTATAGATTCGATCCGGAAAGTTTTTATCATTAAATTATAAGCTAGCCCTGACTTTTGAAGTGGCTCAAAATATGTAACGCGGACATATCTCGTCTAAAAGCTATAACTGACGAGCCATGTTCTGGTGAATAACCAATATTGATCAGGTAACCTTGAACTGTGGCCCGACCGTATTCGACTACCAATTCACCTTTTCTTGGCTCAGACAAGTGGCACGTCTCAATGATTCTAACAATTTTATTTTTGACAACGTTGTGTATTTTAGCTTTATATTCGGGATCTGCATTCGTGAGTACCATGTTTGAAAACTTGCGCTTAAATTCACTAAGACTAGTCGAAGGAGCTACTGACTCACGAAGCTCGTTCCATGTATACATCTGCTGTGCCTGACGTCCGGTAATGAGATGTTCCCTCGCCCATAGACCAAACAGAATTTCAATCTCATTTTTTGTTGCGAAAATATCACTGTCTATTAACAACATTTCGTTAAGAGATTTTTCAGCTCTCACGGCTGCTATAATATTTTTTACTGTCGATCGCGGAAACTGAACAACTGCAGCTTTCTTTTCTATCTTTTTTTCATCTTCATAGGTAACAAGGGCCTCAAGCCTGAAAAGCTTGTAGTACATCTCAATGTCTTTAATTGTACTGTGGTCTTGTCCATATAAATCGCGCATATCAAACGTGGTTGCTGATATTCGCTGCAAAGATTGAATAGCATTATTCATATAACCACCAGCTGATGCATCTGAAAGCGAAATATCCTTCGCCATTGATATAAGAGGCTCCAGTGGTAGTGTAAATGTTTCTCCAATGGTATCGGCCTGTTCAACTCGTTCAGAAATATGATTTATAAGCCAGGTAATAGCGCCTGCGTAGTAGCTCATATCAGGGAGATAGATAAGCCTCCCCTCTTCTGCGCGTGAGGTAATGGAAATTGGTTTTACTCTTCCATCTACTTTTAGTTTAACGTTGATCGTACCTGCCTTATCTTTACGATTAGTTCGCATGGCTTTGACTAGATATCTAACAATTTGTAGCTCAAGGAAACGCGTTTTATCGTCATATCGGTCAATATCTATAGTTTCAACGGTATTAGATGACACCAACTGATAACTATCTCCGTCCGGTACTGATGAATAGTCTGCCGCTGCTACGGTCTGCCCTTTAGGTATCACTAATGTAAAAATTTTTCCTCTACGACGTCGTATTGGATCAGTCGTAATGAACTCACTTTTTATAAGGTTTGCTTTTTCAAGGATTACCAGATGATGTCGAATATTTGATACTTTTCGATTTATACGTTCAGCGATATATTGGAAACTTGCAATGCGTTCTTCGATATCTTGTATTGCAATAAAGATGTCAGAAATCACTGCTATTGTGATTGGTGAAATAGATAATGCACCACATAAGCGGAGGTAAAGTTTTAAATCGAGAGATTCAGGGGCGTCAACCAGAGGCGCTTTAAATCCATATTTTTCTGACAAGTCAAAAAGCTCTCGCACAATAATTTTCCCCGTTATTATAGATTGCAGTTATTTCGTTGATTCGATCCTGAGATTACCCAACTATCTTAATCAAGTCCATTTTTAAGGTTGTATTCAAATGTATGTTCAAAGGAAGTAAAATCTTCAATAGGTTCAGGTGAACCTGATATGAATTTTTATCTCGCAAGAGCTTGCCAGTAAAAGCTTTCAAGAAGTTTTCAATTAACAAATTAAATACTGAATTTAGTAGATTTTTTGTCATTAAAATACTGATTTTCTGTGATGATGCGTCAAGAATAATTACAAACTTTTTATCCTCTATTTATCTATCGAATACGTTTTTTTACTTAAAATCTTTTATATTGGGTTCATGTGAACCTGATAGGTATAAACACCTCTCAACCCCCGACCATTAAAGGCTTTCAGTTAGGTATTAATTATTGAACGAAATAACCTAAACATCCTTTTTAAATAGATTTTTAAAGATTCGATCCGAGACATTAAAAGATTAGGATGTCAGACTAAAGTTATGTGCTGATACAAGGTAAAGACGATGAATACAGACGAAATGTACAATGGGCTGCGCGTGCTTTCTAGTTACCATAGAAAAGGAGGCGTTGGAAAAACGTTTCTTGCATCAACAATAGCATATCTGTTAGCAACCGGCGGCCCAGATGGAAATGGGATAAAGCGTCGTGTTTTGGTACTGGATTATGATTCACAGCAAGATTCGTCTAAAGCATTCTTAAAAATGGATGCTATTCCAGGTGATGATGAATACGCTGCTCCCCTACACCCAGAATTAGAAGAGATTGATGATCCAGAATGGAGTGGTCGAAATACTTCTACTGATATTTTGTTTGACTCACCAGTATATGAATACCCGACAGCTTTTGAGAACATCAAAGTGTTACCATCCGAAGGTAATGTTGATCGTGTGCTAGCTCTGACACCGCAAGCGGACAGACTGGTTTCAAAAATTTCGACACATATGCACGATTGGTTTTCAATTCCAGAATTGGCCGAAGATTACGACATTGTTATTGTTGATAACCCGCCAAGTAAGTCACCTGTTAGTGCTGGTATGTTGGGTGCTGCTACTCATGTGATAATTCCAACTGAGCCTGAATACGACTCTATAGATGGTGTACCTATGTTGCTTAATCGCGTAGACCGAATTAATGAAGACCGACAAAGAGCACCACTGAAGATTGTCGGTGTTGTTCCAAATAAAGTTCCAAGCAAATCACGTCTTACTCAGAAAGATGAAGTGGCACTTGCTAAACTTTATGACAAAAATGGTCCTACTGGAAAATATATGACGCGCTTTTGGCTTCAGCAACGTAATTGCTATCGCGTTATGGAACGTCCATCTGTTGATGAGTCACATTTTAATTATGTACATAATCACCACGCGCAAAAAGAAATGCAGAAGCTTTATGAACTGATTGAAGGCAGTTTATGGGGGAATGAATAATGAACAGTCCTAAAAAGGCAAGACGTAGAACAGTCGGAAAAGTTAATTCTCAAGAAGATTTAATAAGCCAATTTGAGTCAGGTGAAGGCGTATCTAAAAAATCTCAACAGATGTTGGATGACCTCAAAGCAAGGGACAAATCCAAGGAAAGCGAAGTACATGACGATCCTATCTTCAAGACGTCCTCTGAATTAGATAGAGTGCTGGTGGATTATATACAACCGCAGTCAGATAATTCCCGATACTTACCTGTTACGTTTGCACAAAAATCAGATGATGAGTCCATCGCAGCTTTGAGCAATTGTGTTGTCTGTGAAAAGGGGGTGCTTGAGAACCGATTATCAAAAGATAACCCTCGTTATGACGCCGTCAGTTTAGAAATAGAAGAAATAAAAAATTTAGCTGAGACCTTAAAGCACAGTGAACTAGTTCATCCAATTTCTGTGTGGAGAAAAAATATGACTGACTATCCTATTGTAGCTGGTCATAGACGTTTCTATGCAATTCGTTTTCTTTATGGTGGTTTGATAAAGGTTAAAGTCAAAATCTATGCTGAAAAACCACGAAACCTTAATGTGCTCCGTCACATTGAGAATTTCTCCCGCTCTGATCTGACTCCACCTGACGCGCTAAACAGTTATGCAAAAGCAGTTCGCGAACTTGAAAGTTTAGAAGGAGCAAAGATGCAGACCGAACGAACTTCTTTGGTAACGTCATATTTAGGCATTAGTCGTCCTTCCTATTATCGATACGATAAGCTTTATGAGCATTTTGAAATTGTTTATAAACTACTTGAAAACAAAGTTGTAACAAGTCTTATAGCGCTATATGAAGAGATTAAGAAAGCGGAAAAATATAACGATGTCGAGCGATACCTAAATAGATTGGCAGATGTCGGAAAATTTAAAAAATATATACCTTCTAACATATCCAAAAAACCTGGTAGGGCGAAGCAGTACATTACAATGCCAAAAGTGAAAGTTACTCAAACTTCAGCAATTCGTCGGTTATTAACAGAGGATGTTACAAAGCTCGATATAGGTATTGATTGGGAAAATGTTAACTTTGACGATGCTGCGGCATTAGAAAAGGTATTAAAGTCTTTACTTGTATCACTGTCAAAATGACGCATTTCGGTTCAAGTGAACTTTAGTAATTTTCTGGCGCTGCAGGCTAATATTTACGAGGCTTGCAGCATTTTTTAATTTAAAATTAAATTGGGGGAGAAATTAAAGATTTTATATGAGCCCCAGATTCGATCCGACACTTTTTATCTCCATTTTTACCTAACTTTGGTATTCAATTAAAACAATGGCAGCAAATGATGGTTGAAAAGTGGATTACAAGGGGATTTATTCAGGCGTCTAGATACGCGAGTATTAGCGCTAAATCTATCCAACACCTTTCTCGCGTCTATGTTCTTCTATCTATAATAAGTTCTAATGATTACAACAATATTGCTTGCTATACGCTCACAAACTTTGTGCTGACCAAAAGCTTCTCTATAATTTTCAATTGCCTCGGATGGGAAATAATATCTATGTTGACCTTAAAGGGTAAAGCTTTGTCTAACGAGGCATTCGCATTGTGATCTTGCGTAAGTCGAATTCGTCTTTTTTTATCAGAAAACGTTAATTCCTCAGTTGTCACTACCACAGGCAGACCTAATTTAAGCGCAAAGCTAATTGCGTGAGAGTCGACTAAGCCCCTATCGAAAATAAGAACATCAAACTGATGATGACCTATAAGTAACATGTCCATGAGGTTACCGTTTTTAATCAGGATCGCATCGCATTCGGTATAAAGGTGAGAATAGGGAGAAATGGCATACTGCATAAAAGCAAAGAACTCTTGCTTTGCAGTAGTGGGCATAATATTGATGAAACCAGACTCCATCATCGAAAGGAGGCCTTCTCTTACGCTGTTATGGAATTGGACAGCACTTTTCGCACTATTTTTAAACTGCTGATTTGTAATAAGCTTAGAAAGTGCTCTTACTTCAAATGAATCTCGAATAAAGCTAGGCAGTCCCTCGAACGCCGTGGCAGTTAATGTGTCCCATCGATTGAAAAAATCATCAATGTCGATGTTATCTGCAGGCACTGGTAACGGTTTATGACACTTGAGCGAATATTCGTCTCGGACAATCAGCGTTTCATCATTTGTATAGGCTTTTATCACTACTTTTTATTCACCGCTTGAAAACAATATCGTTAATGTATTAAGTATGAAAAACACGTTTTGATAATTGGTACATTAACGATAAATGAGTAAGGTTGAAGAGCAGCAGGTGGACTGATGCTCAATAGTTCAAAAGCGAGTACCGCTCGAACTCCGGTTGAAAAAAGGAATATTAGTTATCACTCAGTTCGTAAAGTGTTGTATCAAAGGTGCACAACGGTTTTGTTTGTTCAGGGGGGGAGGGTGACAACCAACTAAGAGATGAACTGCTTCTGGTAATATTTAGAGTGGTTATTATTAGGCAAACTCCGAACACTATAGCCAAAAAAAGTTTCGTATAGACCATTATCAGGGCTACTTTACCAGCTTCTTTGGCAGAAACTTTACCGACCACGGTTAATTTGTGAGTTGAATTAAGTTTCATGATAACCCCTTATCTTCAGGCGCAATATGTGCGAAAAAAATCATAAGGTGGTCATTAAAAGCGTAGACCAATGCAAGTAAGATTGAAATCAAATTGCTTTTTTTAGTGCGAATCGATGGATTCAATGAAGTGCTAAAAATGCATTTAAAAACAATGAAGTAGGAATTTTTACGTTTCAGAGATAATCACTTTACTACGCTAATTATCACTAATAAAAAATAGAGAATCTGTTCTATGTGATTGATACAAAGTGTTTTTTAGACTGTTAATTAAAGAAGTTTTATAGCATGGTTAATTTCATCACAGAGTTTAACTTTAGATGATTTGCCGCCTCCAACCGGCCCTATTAAATAAAAGTGTGGTTAACTTTGTCTTAGGCGCGTTTCCTTCTTCTATTAGTGAGAAATAGACAATAATTGTCATGGTTCTCCCTTGGCGAACGGCTTTCGAACTAACTGCAATACATTAGTAAGGGCCAGGAACGTGATGAGCACCAAGAATAGAACAGACAATGTGGCTGGAATGTAATGAAACTCATATTCTCCGACAATGTTGTTGAAGTGCCATAAGAAAAAAAGTACGACTAATGGAGTTAATGTTGCAGATACATAGCCCACAATAGCACATGCCGCCTCGATCATACGGCTGGCTTTACTGGCGAGGCTATTATTTGGGGAAAAGACTTTCCAACTGGTCAACGAAAAGCGTTCAAAATCCGCTCGCTGGATAGAGGCATTTATTAATCGTAATTGAATGTTTAAGTACGTTAAAAGAATAGCGACCAGGGCTAATATATACAGGTACGCTTTTTCTATTTCCATGGAGACGTTGAAAACCGGTAAAGAGACTTCGCCTTTAAAAAGCTGGCGGACCGTATCTAAAGTAATTAGCCTTAAATCTTGAATGTCTAAGCCATAATTGACGTGAAAACTATTGGCTTTTCCTTCTACAAACTCTGCTCGTTTCCAGTTGTCTCGGGGAGAAATGATTTGAAAATCACTGATCGTGCGACGCAATTCAACGAAAAACGCAGAAAACTCTTTTTCGTCAATCGGTATTGTGTCATAGCTTACTAACACTTCACTTTTTGATTCAATAAAAACAACTCTGTCAATTTCGGGATCAGAAAAAAAAAGAATTGCGAAGTGTGGTTATTACCTGAGTTACCTTTGACGAAATCTGAGGGGTTTACAACCTGAAATCGATGTAACTCCAGTCTAATGTGACCTCTAACAGACTGTCTTTCTTCAGCGTATCAACAGTCCATCCAACTGTTTGTAGGATTTCAGATGCTGTCGGGTTTTGCTGAAGATTGCTGAGGTTTTTTTTTACGTCTTGGTAGGAATAAATACTATCGTCCGGCTCAACTTTTGGTATGACCTTGGAATCTTCCTTTAACGCCTCGAAAATCCAAAAACTCCATAGTACATTGTACTTTTCTATATTTGCTTTAAAGGTGCTGTTTAGATTGAACGTAAAGACAAGCAACAATATGAGAAGAATAGCAGTCTGCCTAGCTGACTTTATCTTGTCTTCCATGAGATTAGCCTTCATTTGTGCGTATAAATAATAAACAGTTTTAGTACCATATCGTACGGAATAAATATTGTACATTGGTAAATCTCAGGGAAACTCTAGCGCGTGATCGTAAAAGAGGATGTTAACAGTACTCATTCTCTTCGTAAGTTCACAATGGAAGATTGAAACACTGATTTCTCTATGTGCAGAAAAATAGCTGTCGACCATGAATACTGTCTATTTATTTTACATTCGTTTCATATCAATTAAGTCCAATTCGTTGTAGCTCACAATACATAAGGCAAGGCACATATTTTGCTAATGTTTCACTGCTCTGGAAAAGGAAAACAGCATGAAGCATATTCTTACCACCATACTATTGCTATCAATCAGTAAGGCAGCATTCGCCGACATTATAAAATATGAGTATTCACTCAACTATACTGGCTATGAATACTACGGTGTAAGTTATCTCGATGAGTTACAGATTGCCTCTGAACTCGATGATCTGAACACCAATCCGATTGAAGTCTCATTTACCTATGATGATACACTCATGTATTACTCATATTGGCTCGATGGTGAAAATAGAGTAGGGCAGTTCGGAGGTGGAGATGATACCTTATGGTCTCGTTCAGGACCTTCAAGGGGAGATAATTATTTTGACTTTACAGCATTTAATATTTCTCGAGTGCATTCACTACTGGAAGGTCTGATTGTTAGAATGCCGGAGATAACGACCACGAATTATTTAAGCGGTTCTAGTGCTTACACATTGACAAATCCTAGTGTCGATTTATTTACAATAGAAAGGGATTATTATTCATTTTCATTAGAAGACAGTACTAGCCAACAAGCGAGTCGCGTTGTATTTTATCTGAATGAAAGCTCGCAACTGGCTGTTGATTTTGAAAGCAGTCTAGTCTCAAGAACCGTTACGCCATCACAATCCGATGTATCTGTTCCTGAGCCACAAACGGGTATAATCCTGGCAATGGGTGTAATGCTGTTGTTATTACGGCGCCGCCGCTAATAAATATATTCACTAGGGCGTTTCTCTGTTTACCAATGAGGGCAACGCCCAGCAAACGTCATCAGATTTCACGTACGAGCGCCTATCTGGGTTCAATTAATGCAGCACGCCTTCAATAGTTATCAAGTCACTATACGAAAAGCAAAAAAGCGAACATCAATCTAAAGCGTCTATTCGGTTCCAGGTTTTTCGACGTGATAATCCCAGTTTTTCAACCAATAGATCAATAATACCAAAGTGGCCACAATAATGGCTGCGCGAGCTAAGAGGTCCATGTCGGTGAATGAGACCACTAACGTCCGAACAATAATGAAAATAGTGGTACCGATAATCCATTTTAATTTTACAAATTCATCATATGGGCAAACCTTAAAGCCTTTAACATCTTTAAGCAGATGGTTGTAGAAACGGTTAGCAAAAAAGTAGCACAAGTGTCCGATGTAGAGACCCGTATAAGTGATGCTTGAATCCCCATATTCATCACGCAACTGTTTGGCGCTTGAGGAAGAAAAGGTCTCTAGCCCAATTTGATAAAGTAAAAAAGTAAGTGCACCGAACAGTGATGCGAATAACAGAGAAGATAGTTTAAATGCTCGATTTTTAGCGATTTCTAGCGCATTTTGTTCGTTGTAATCCATAACCAATACCACAATTTTAATGTTACAGCGGTGATATTATTTTTAAATTTTTTGATATTTTCAATATGTGTAAATCGTTGATGAAGATAATTTCATAAGGCTGAAGGTACGATACCACCGGCGACTATGAAATCGATAAATTAGAAAAAATCACTGAATTAATACTCCTGACTTCCGGAAATTTCACGTAGAAACATCTACTATCTCAACAAATTCTGGGGCTATGCCTGCTCACCAACACAAACGCACAACACCGAAAACAACGATACCAATCATTAATTACAGACCACCTTCAAACAGGTATTTCAAAGAAGGCGTCCCTCATCCACCACCGAGGTGCCCCTCTTGCTCAACTCGCGCGCGCCTTCGGCTGGTTTGTTAGGGCGGGGTTGCAGGGTAGATGCCACTTTGTGGTGTCTGCGGGGGGTATATTGGTGTTTTTATGTGAAGGTGGTCTGTAAATATAATACAATAGGGTATGTTTGATTGATAAGAGGGTGTGGTGATGGTGAATGATTTTGCGCGCTTTAATGGTTTGCTCACGACTTTGGATGAATTGTATGAGTCGCTTTATAGTGCCATGCGGTTAGCACCTACTGCTTATTTTGCCAATATTGATGACATCACTAAAGAAGACTTTAAAGCGTTCTCTGCCGGTGAGCTAATGCTTGGCCACCGCGATATGTTCAACGTCCAAGCGCAGATGTGTTGTCTTAATGCCTTAAAGTGCTTCCATCGTCCTTCTCATGATATTTCAGGCCGGGTGGCGGGCAAGTACCCTGGCATCCTTTTGCTTGAGAACCATGACGACGTCATTGATACCATTATCGCGATTAACAGTACGAAGACGGCTATCAAACACTGCGTGCAGGATAGAAAGCCTGATGGCTCACACGGGCGCAATCATTTGCAGAAGCACGAATTCATACATCAACACCGTGGCGCTGAAATAATCTCTTATCAGTTGTATCGGCATATCGATGTCATTAACTGTCGCCCTGATACGGATACCGCGCTTAAAAGCGTGAATTTCTATTGGGCTTACAAGAATGCTGACCAAAGGCTAACGCCTGAGCGCGCTGTGTTGTATCTGTATAACAGCAAGTCTGGTCTCAATGATACACAACTAAACGAGATAAAAGCGCGTATCATGGGCACACAGCACACCAACCGCTTTTATATACGCAAAACTCGCAATGCGTCGGTGAATTTGTCGCTGTATTACGGGGCAGCACAGGGTAAGCCGGTGGTAAATACTATCAACGCCGCACAGCCCGTTATTTTGTGTAATTACGAGGATGTGCCCACTATTCGTCCATTAAGCGCCCATGTGCCGCAAAAACGTAAAGCAAATAGGCAAGGGCATGCGTGGGAGTGCTTGAATGAAGCCATCAACCTCTATACGAGGCCGATTAGCGAGGCAGACAATAAACGTGAAGCTCATTTAGCGAAAATCTAACCTTGTTAGGGTAACGCGATGGGCGAATGTTGTTGTCTTACTGCTGTGTTTGTACTTCTCACTCCGCTTTGTTGACGAGGTGTTTAAGGTGCTGCCTCAGTTCGGGAAATTCCGTCCTGGCCTCATCTAAATAATCGTCATAATACGGTGTAGCCGGGTATCGCCGGCAATTTGCAGCCAATTGCTGTGCTAATAAGCTTTCTAACTCCTGAGGCGTTTTCCCCTTCATCGTCCAGCGTCTCGATTCTTTATACAAGAGGTCACTGTTCTCTTTGATCAAGTTCACTGCCGCCCTAAAAAGTGAAGCACCAGATACTTCACGCACTTCATCACTAGGAAGGAGCAATGAAAAATTAGCGATGGGAGGCACATTACCTTTCAACTCTACTGTAAAGTTATCACTGTATTCGCTATGAAGCGCCAAACCACTCGCAGGACTCTTAATGGGTACTTTCGAGATGATATCGTTAAAAAAGATATCATTAATCAATCCAAATTTTGTCTTTGGACGGCTAATATACACTTCTGCAATGACATCCCCCTTTTTTACCCAGCTGTACCTATTCGGCTTATAACTTACTGTGTCGATACCACCAGCGTGTGTGAAGACGCTACCTATCAGGCTTGGCATAACAAGCACTTCAGTACCAAAGGTAACGCCATTAGGTATAACGCCGCTCTCTCGTTTATCTTGCATCACAGAAGGACTCTCCCTCTAATATGTTTTAGACCTGTACCAAGCGTTCAATTACGTAAATTGGCAAACAACGAATTGGCTAAGGAACGGCTACTCACCAAATAGCCATTAGGTTTCGGTGACTCCCATTTATTACATCTGTCACGTCTGCAGGTACTACGACTCACACGTTCATCCACGCAGTACTTCTGTGGCGCTCGCTTTTCAGGAAAGGAAGGTATTTTTTTATAGACAGGGTATTTCTTGTTACCGATGACAACGACGGTGGGCTCATAAGGGAAACCCCAGCTGAATTCTTCAAAAGCATTACAGTGAGGCAAATGGGGGCGGATTTGATAGTCTTATGTATAGAATTGCTGAGTTTTCGTAGACCACCATCCTCTTGCTATCAAAAGCCCTTTGGTATAGTACCGAGGGGTACTATGTAGATATTAGTTCTGACTTTAAGTTTATCTGCCAGGTAGAGTTATTAGATGGGCTTGCAAAACTTAACAACGCTGCGGTTGTACTTAGTGTTGTGCTTGCACTTGGGCTTACAAATTTTCTTGTTTCTCAAGCTAAGAAATTGATGGAAAATCTACGTCAGATAGATGTTCTCTTGGAGTTCGGTCTCTGTGACCACCATGGAAAGGCTGCTCTAGAATGGATGTATAACAATTTAGACGCAGCCTACAAGATAATGGTTAATTGACGTAGCCGATTGGTAAAAAGCTTCAGTGACAGCACTAATATCGGGTCACCTAGCTGCGATAGTAAACACCCTGCTAATCGGTTTGATTTTTCTGAACAACATTTTATTGGGCAAACTCTTGACACTCCAACAGTATCAACTTGGGTTCGTTTTGATAGCAGTTTAGTGACATAGTTGTTAGCTGCTTTTTCCAGGATAGATCTTGGTAGACTCCTGCGCAATCCGTTTTTCGAAAAATAGCATTTTGGCTTTTTATAAACATACACAATGGCACTGATATTTGTGGCGTCACCGTCCGAGCGTGTGGGAAAATTTCAAACGATGCGAATGAAATAGTCCTAAGTGTGATTGGCCACAATGAGTCAATGATGACGACTATTATAGCAGCTGAAACAACACGACAGATGTGCGTTTTCCATCTGGCTCCAGGTGTTTTTCACTGTGAGCAGGTTATCATTCTTTATCCAATAATTGAGGAACTGAAAAATGAGTTTCCCAATTTGG
>CEPK01011491.1_pt1 | contig 22252 bp, 14 predicted proteins | sample 356231 | NCBI WGS metagenome assembly CEPK01 (sample SAMEA2620259, study PRJEB7988) | marine metagenome | biome: marine biome (ENVO:00000447); feature: deep chlorophyll maximum layer (ENVO:xxxxxxxx); material: "saline water (ENVO:00002010), including plankton (ENVO:xxxxxxxx)" | depth 80 m
GACGAAACAGCGCTTGGACGAGCTCACCGTGGCGAGACATCCCGAGCTGTCGAGAAACGTGGCGCAGAGTTGGATCGCGCAGGGGAAGGTGTTGGTGGACGGACAGCCGGTGACCAAGGCTGGGACGAAATTAAAGCCGAGCGTGAAGATCGAGGTGATCGCGGAGCAGCCCAAGTTTGTGTGTCGAGCGGGATTGAAATTGGAAAAGGCGCTGAGTCATTTCGGCGTCGACGTCGCGGGGGCGGTGGCGCTCGATTCCGGTCTGAGCACGGGTGGGTTCACGGATTGTTTGCTTCAGAGCGGAGCGGTGAAGGTGTACGGTGTCGACGTTGGGTACGGGCAAGTGGCTGAAAAGATTCGACAGGACGAGCGAGTGGTGATCATGGAGCGGACGAATTTACGCTACGTCACGGAACTTCCCGACGTCGTTGACATCGTGACGCTCGATTTATCCTTCATCTCCGTCTTGAAGGTATTACCGGCGATATGCAGGCTCCTCAAGCCCGGAGGGACGATGGTGGTGCTCATCAAGCCGCAGTTTGAGGCGAGACGAAACCAAATTGGCTCGAAAGGTGTCGTCAGGGACAAGAGCGTGCACAAGGAGGTGATCGCAAACGTCATCGAAGGCGCCAAGTTGTACGGCTTTGAGTACATCGATCACACGGAATCACCCATCAAGGGCGCGAAAGAGGGTAACACAGAGTTTTTAGCGCACTTTAAGATGGCTCCTGAGGGTCCGTCATCGGAAATTCTCGCATCCATCGCCGCGCAAGAGAGAGAGAGAGACGCCGACGTTTAAACGCGCGCGCTTGTGCTACGGAAAAATCCTATTTCATAGTACTACGTAAATTAGCTACTAGTTATTTCGCGCTCCCACCGACATCGCCTTCCTTGGCTTGCGCTTGCGCAGCCTCTTGAGTCCGCACTCTCAAGAAATCTTGCACCAAGAGTAATTGTTTCCTCTTCTTGGCGACGAGTTCCATGAGCTTGTCCATGTTTTCGCGAACAAAGTTAACCTTTCTCTTGCAGAGATCGATCCCTTTTTCCGTCTCGTACTCGATGAAATACCCCGTACCGACGTCTAATAAAACCTTATCCGTCGTTTGAATCTTTCCCGGGACGTAGAGCGACTCCGTGAGCGGCACGAGCATCTCCTTCCCCGTCTCCTCCTTGCTCAGCGTCTCGATGGCGGTGCCCGAGGCGTGAAACCTTCCCACCGCTTTCGCCAGCATTTGCAACGATTCCGAGTACGACGTCACCTCCTCTCGCAACTGTTCATCGGCAATCTATCGTTTCCATCGCGCGCGCGTTCACACTCATCGTCAGTCCTCGTCTCGTCATCGTCGTCGTCTCTCACCATCTCCATCATCTCCGTCATCATCATCATCATCATCCCCATCGTCTCGAGCCCGGTCGTCGTCGCGCGCGCACCTTGAGTTGCTCCAGGGACGCCGTCCTGAGATCGAGCGAACTTCCACTCATGTCCTCGTCCTCGCGTCGATTCGCGTCTTCGCGCGTCGTCGACTACGGGCGCGCGCGTTCACCGCGCGAGTGAAGATCGATCGATCGATCGATCGATCGAGTCAACGCGAGTCAACGCGGCGACGGCGACGAAGACGAAGACGAAGCGGAATGTTCGCTTTTACACGCGCGCTACAATCTATCGACGGCGGGAATGTCCTCCTCGCGCCCGTCCGCGTGGATGACGCGAAGGGTGCCGTCGGGAAATAAGATGTGTTTCTCCTTGGGTTCCTCACCGGCGGCGTGAAGCTCGACTTGGTCGGTGTGGGCGAAGTGGTAGAGCTCGACGCCCGACGGGTGGGTGGTGTGCCAGGTGTCGACGTCTCGGTAGAAATACTCGACGATGCCGTCGTTGTGCGCTCTCTTGACGTCGCCGTTGGTGAAATAAACGGTGGTGGAGTCGTCGCGAGCGATCTCTTTGACGGTGCCGTTGGTGAAGGCGACGACGCGCGCGCCGTCGGCGAAGACGCGTTCGATTCTGCCGTCTTCGTGGGAAAACTCGCGAATCGCGCCGACGGCGTCGAAGAGGCGAGATTTGTCGCTGACGCTCGGCACGGGGTCGTGGATGCTCAGCGTTCTCGGCGCGATGAAGGTTGGTTGGTGGTGGTCAGAGTGGTCGTTGAAGCGAGACCGCGTCGACGGCGTGGACGCCGTCGGCGCGCGTTGGACGCTCGCGAGCGAACCGACGTCGACGGTTTCGGCGCGTCTCGGCGGCGTCGCCGCAGCGGACGCCTTGGCTCGCAATCGATCAGCCACCTCGCACTTTTCTTCCAGCATTCTCTTCTCCAGGCGTAACTCTGAAATCTCTTGGTTGAGATCGACGATTTGCTGCCTGAGTCTGTCCACTGTGAGTTTGGCTCGCTGGCGCTCGGCTTTGAATTCCTCTTCGTTTCGTTCGAGCTGTTGCCGCAAAAACTTTGCCTCGTTGCGCTCCTCTCTCGTCGGTAAAGCTAAGTGAGCCTCGGCTTGACGCATCATCGCATCTTTCTCGCGCTTAAATTGACGTCTCACCTCGTCGCACTCCGCCTTGAACGCCTCCTCGGCCTCCACTCTGCCCGCCTCCCACGTCGCGCGTTCCTCGGCGAATCGTCCGCGTTCCCGCTCCAACTGTTCCTTGGCCCTCTCGAACGCCGCGCGCGCCTCTTCCTCCTCCGCCGTTGGCGATGAGAGAAAATCACGAACGACAGGCGCCGCCGCGCCCTCATCATCCGTCTTCACCGCCGCGCGCGCCTCCGATCTCGTCGCGCGCGTCGGCGTCGCCGCCGCCTCTCGCTCGAGCGCCTCAAACGCGCGCGTCTCCCTCGCCGTCTTCGTCTTGTGTTCTCTCCACGTCTCCACCGTCGACGCCCTCACGTGCACGTTAACGTCTTGATCGAATAACCCGACCCCGCGCCCCTTCCTCGCGCCGTTCTCTTCCTTCACCGACGTCGGTCTTCGCCCGCGCGCGCGCCCGCTCGTCGGCGTCGTCGTCGGCGGCGGCGTCTCCACCCGTCGTCCGCTCTCCACCCTCGCTCGCGCGCTCTCCACCCTCGGCGTCCCCCTGCTCGATCTCGGCGTCAACGGCGACGTTCGCATCGCTCTCGAACCCTTCTTCAAAAAACTCTTCGTCGGCGTCACCGTTCGTCGCCTCCTCGTTGACTCGTCCTCGTCCTCCTCTCCCGCGTTCCCGCGCGCGAATCCATCCGATCCATCGAATCCATCGGATCCGTCCCCGTCCAGGTGCAGCGCGATCAACGCCTCCCACGTTCGATCGCTTCGTCCGTTTATCGGCACGTCGTCGAGACTCATCGCTCGTTCGGTTCGTTCGCGCGTCGTCCTCTCTCGCATCTTCATCTGCATCTGCATCTGCATCTCTCCCGTCCCATTTATTTGACAACGAGTTTGGCGGGAAAACGGGAGAGCGCGCCTCGAGGTCGCGAGGACGACGGTGACGCACGCGGTGAGGAGGGTGTTTTCTCGAGAGGTGGGAGAGGAGGACGGAGGAGGAGGGTGCGCGACGGTGGAGGCGGGCGACGGTGGAGGCGCGACGGACGACGGACGCGCGGCGACGGTCGGTCGATCGGTCGGTCGATGTGGGCGAGTCCCGCGCGGACGTCGCGTGGGATCGAGAGGACGGGACGGCGACGGGGAGGGTGTCGGCGAACGTCCTCGACGACGTCGTCGATGACTCGGGGAACGACGCGGCGAGACGCGGCGATGGCGGGGGATCGCGGGTTGGTGCGCGAGGATGGGGACGGGGACGGGGACGGCGCGGTGGACGCGCGTTCGAGGGCGCTGGCGGTGGAGACGGTGGCGTACGCGGTGGAGAGTGGGTTGATGATCGGTGGAGATGTCGCTGGGACGTTCACGCACGCGCCGGTATCGTGCGGACCGACGCCGTTTCCGAGAGACGCGTACGAGCTCGCGAGGGAGACGTCCCCGGGTTTCGCGGAACTGTACGATAGAGTGTCGAGAGACGATGAATTCTTGAGAGAGACGCTCAGGGGAGCGATTAAGAATGATGATTTCACGGCGGCGCTGTGGAGGGTGTACGAGGAGAGCGGTGGACAAGAGGGACGGGTGGGCACGGAGGTGGGCGTGTTGCGAAGCGATTACATGCTCGACGCGCCGAGCGGTTTGCCTTTACAGGTTGAGGTGAACACGGTGAGCACGTCTTTCATGGCGCTCGGATCGAAAGTGAGCGACATGCACCGACATCTGGCCAAATGGTCGGCGAACAACGACGAGGTTCCCGATTTGAGCGCGATTCCAGAGAACGACGCGTTGGCGTGCGCCGGCGACACGCTCGCCGCGGGATGGAAAGTGATGGGGAGTAAAGGGAAGATCATGATGGTCGTGCAGCCGCAGGAGCGAAATATGTTTGACCAACGTCACATCGCGCAGTACATGTTTGAAAGGTATGGCGTTCACAGCGTCAGGGCGACGTTGGCGGAGGTGAACGCCGAGGGCGCTCTTCGGGACGGAACGCTCACGTTTCGTGGCGACGACATCGGTCTCGTGTACTTTCGAGCTGGATACACGCCGACGGATTATCCGACGCAAGGAGAGTGGGACGCTCGTCTTTTGATTGAAAAATCCGACGCGCTGAAGAGTCCATCGGTCGCCATGCACCTGGCTGGATCGAAGAAAATCCAACAAAAACTCGCCGAGGCGGGCGTGCTCGAAAAATTCATGCCAGAAAAGGCGGCGGATATGCGTCGGGTCTTCGCGGGTTTGTATTCATTAGATGGTGACGAGGGTACCGAAGCGGTCAAGCTCGGTTTGGCGAATCCAGCGGGTTACGTTTTGAAGCCTCAGCGCGAGGGAGGTGGGAATAACTTGTACTCGGAAGAATTACGCGAGCGACTGGAACAAGGCGGCGACCTCGGCGCGTTCATTCTCATGCAACGCATCCTTCCGCCGTCGCACCAAACCCTCACCGTTCGAGCAGGAAAAGTCCTCGAGATCGAGACCCTGTCAGAATTAGGAATCTTCGGGAGCTATCTCAGAGTCGGAGACGAGATAGTGATGAACAAGCATGGCGGACATTTGCTTCGAACGAAGGCGGCGAGTTCCGACGAAGGCGGCGTCGCCGCTGGATACGCCGTATTAGATTCTCCCTTATTGGTGTAAAGCGCGTATAGTAGAAGAACACATTTTTTGCGTACACTTTCGCGACTCTTCGGCTCGGAGCGCGTCACCGCGACCGATCGCGCAAACGAAAACTTTGCGCTCTTTCGCGCGTGGCCTCGTCACAACTCGACCGTCGGCGCCATGCCGTGCGTGGACGCGTGGGCCGAATCGGATTCCGACGGCGACGGAGATCAGCGCGCGGAGGGAGGAAGAGACCACGACGCGACTCACGTGTCCGATGCGGACGCCGAGCGGCGAAAGGTATGTCGCCGTCGTCGCTCGCCGCGTCTTCTCAAAGGCGACCACGCCGCCGGGTCGAACGAAAAAGTGAAGACTGACGCCTTCGCTCGCGCGCGACGCAGCATTACAACGCGGGGTATCTCGAAGGATTAGAAGAAGGAAAATCGGATACGATTCAGGAGGGATTCAACGAGGGATTCCTCGCGGGAGGACGCGTGGGCTTCGAGTACGGACAGTTGAAGGGCGCCGCGCGGTCTCTCAGCATCTTCGCGGGACAAGTGAGTGGATCGGCGACGTGGTCTGATAAGATACAAAAGAGCGAAGAATATTTAACCAAAACGACCACCGTTCGTGCACTGAAGGCTGCGCACTTAGAATCACTGGATGAGGGCACCCGGGATTTTTCCGATGGTTTGAAATCGGCCAGGGCGGACATACAAACCACGGGAATACGTTTGTACGAGTATCCTGAGGGGAGTAGTTCAACCGCGTAGAGTAGATAGATAGATGATATGCGCTGAGATTTCTAGAAGCTTTGTAGCATTATTACAAGATGTATTCTAAGCATCGACCAACCTTGAGAGGCTCTGAATGAGGTGGCGCAAGTTGGCTCTCGTACTCGGATCGCCGGAAACACTACTGATATCTCCACTCACCTTTTCGATGTGCTGCAACGTCTTGGTGAGCGTTGAAATTGATTGACGCAGAAGCTCTTGGTTCTCTTCCGTCAAGATGGCATCCTTGAGCTTTCTGATATCAGCGACGGTGGCCGAAGTTTGACCAGCGAGGGACTCGAGCGTGTCTAGTGTGCCTTGCTCGTTCACGCCTTGCATCATCGGACGAAGCTCTTGAGCGATCTGCGCGGCTTCGCGAAGTAATGGCTGCAACGTCGTCATCAATCGTTGAGCCGTCTCGGTCGTGTCAAACATCTTGTGCATGCCGTCTTGTCTTTCCATTTCTCGGGCAAGCTTGGTACAGATACCGACGAGTTCGTCCATACTCACGCCAGGGTGACCCTTAATCTTGCCACGATCGCAGACAATCAAACCTTCTCCTTCGCACCCGGAGTCTAAGGGTCCCCATTGCGCGACCGGGATGGGAATGGCCGGAGTGATGTCTATGATGGTCTCCGCAATCAAACCACTCTGGTTAGCCTCGATGAGGGAGTTGCGCGGGATGGGCACATTCTTATCGTCCATCTCCACGAGAACCTCGACCTTTTCAAGGCTCGGTTGCACGCTTAACACAGATCCAGCCTTGACTCCGCGAATGCGCACATTCGTACCGACTTGAATGCCGCACGCCACCGGGAACTCGATAAACGCTTGGTACGAATTCTTTCGGGCAAAGTTGAGCAAACCTTGGATCCAGCCCCAAATCACGAAAGAGAGCGCGACACCAGTAATCATAAATAAACCCACGCCACCTTCCCACAATCGCGTCCGACCGAAACCGAAATCTTGCAGGGGCTTCGTCAAACGGTTTACAAATCCAAACAATAAGCTCGTCAACGCGTTCTTCTTACCGGCGTCTTCTTCGTCCTGACTCTCCGAATCTTCGCTTCCGTCCACGTCTCCAGAAGACGCACCACCTGCAGCAGCCTGAACCCGCGGATCTCTCCACCAAGCCCGCTCGTCATCGCCTTTCCCCGGGACGACGTTGCCTAGGATTCTCGACCCACTGGCTCTCGGATCTCTCACGAGCGCTCGACGCGCCGTCGGGCGCGCACCGATCCCGGTAAAATCCCCGACGCGCGAACGCACGTCTTCGCGACCATCGCCCCGCATCACACCCGCGCACGCGTGCATTGCGTCGCGCGCGAGTCGCCCCATCCGTTCGTTACCGTATCCGTTGAACGGAGCCGGTCGCGAACGACCGCTCCCCGCGAGTCGTCCTCGCCGACCGTTCCCGATCGAGGACGTCACCGACCTCGGCGTCATCATCGCGACCGTCGTCGCGATCGACGCCATCGTCCACGACTCCGTTCGACGCGCGGGCGAACGGCGTCTCGCCACGCTCGAGGGTCGAAGGACACGAAACAAACATCGACGACGAGGCGAGGGGGGTGGGACTGGGAGATGACTAAACCCTCACAGTCCCTCTTTGTCGAGTCATAGACGGTCAATATAGATGTCACATTTGCAGGAAAGGAGACGCGCGCGCGAGGGCCGAGAGGGGCGGTGGTCGCGCCGCGATGAGGAATCTAGATGTGGGCTGGTCTATTGAGAATCGAGCTAGTGTGTGGGGTGGCGATTGAATCACTTTTTGCGCGGTTTCTTCGTCGGTGGTCGCTTGTGTAACGTCGGCGAGGTGCCGTATTTTTTCTGGAAGCGATCGAGTTGCACTCGGCCGAGGGCCGCTTCGGTCGGCGCATTGGCGACGGCAGAGACGTCCGGAATGCCCATGGTGGATTTGAACGCTTTTGTTCGCGTTATCGTCGTCTGAAAGCCGGAAAACACGTTTGATGTGATCCAGTAGACGAACACGCCTTGAGGGAAACTCGAGGTGAGTGGAACCATGGCCACAGCTAGAGCGCGAAGAAACCATTTCATCTGCATGCTTTGGGACGTTTGTACGCCTTCCACAGCACCAAGCTCAACTGATGCTAAAAATGTCAAAGAAGATAAGATGGGCAGGGAATAGGTGGGGTCAGCTATCGACAAATCTGGATACATTGCGGGCCCACCGCTTTGGAAGGATGGAACTCCCGCCGCCATCTTCGAGATGGCAAAGTAAAACGAGATAAAAACTGGTGCGTTGATGAGTACGGGCGCAAAGCTTTTCACTGGATTGACATCGTACTTCTTCCACACCTTCTGCATCTCTTTATAATAAGCACTGGCCAGCTCCGGATCTTGTTGAGGGTTTGCTTTCATTTTTGCTTGCAGCGCCTCGAGCTCTGGCTTACACAGCTGCATCTTAGCCGTGTTTCTCATCTGCATGACCACCAAAGGAAACGTTACCGTTCTCATAAATATCGTCGCGCCGACGATGGCCAACCACCACTCGTAACCTTGAGCAACATGAAAATACTCCATCGCGTACATCAGAGCAGCTGTCGTCGGCCAACTCTGAGACGCCACCGGTACCACTTCGCTCGCGAGTGATCCCAACGCCGGGGCGATATCCCCTGTGTTCGCCAGCGTCTCCGATGCCGCGCTCTCGATGGTTGTATCTGCTACCACGTCACCCCCTTTCTTCTTCCCAAAACCGAACAAACTTCTTCGCTGCGAAGCCAACGCCAGGTGTGACTTTTGCATCCCCCTCGCGTACCCACTCGCCGCAAAGGGTAACCAAGACGGAGAACGGACGAAACCTACTTGGCCACCGCCACCGTAATAAGCGCTCGCCGCGCGCGCCTGAGCCCCGAACGAGCGCTTCTTCTCAGCGGACGCGTGACTCGTCATACCCCCGGCCTCGAACACATCGTCGTCGCGCGCGACGACGTGCCACAGCGATTGAGTGCTTCGAACCGCGCGCGCACCGCGTCGCTGAGCGATGGCCAACATCACGCGCGCGGATGAGCTCCTCGCGCGGGGATCGCCCCGGCGGTGAGTGCAGTCCGTGGTGTCTCGAAGGGAAAAGGTAGGTCACAACTGTAGGATATTTGATAATTTGATGTTAAGGTCGAAAGATCCGGGCATTGAACGGCTAAACGTTCCTAATTCACTACATTAATTTACTACAGTAGAACTCATACACGAATTAGTGAGACCATTGTGCGCCCAGAGCGGCCGTAGACGTCGGGAAGCACTCGTCGTGAAACCTCTTCCACGCCGCAACCTTCGCTGCGCCGTCTTTCTCGATGATGGGCGCAACGGCCCAATGGCCGCCGTCTTTGTGATGAACGTGTCCAAAACACTGCACTTGCTTTGAATCTGGCACGATGGGTTTCAACTGGTCCATGTCGACTCGAGGGACGAGATTGGAGAGCGTCTTCACGACGAGCGGTATCATCGTACTACGCGAGATTCCCTTGCGCTCACCGTGCTCTAAGTTCGTCGTCCACGACATTTGCAAGTAGTTCATGTAGAGCTCGTTGATGACTACTTGATCGTCACAATTCTTCTGATGGTTGCACACCTTGAGCGCCGTCTCGAGAACTTGTTGCGTCGCCGACGTCGCTCGGAAAGCAGAGAACCCCATGCAGATGGAGAAGCCCCATCTTTGCTTCGCAGAGCGAGGCCATCCCGCTCCGAGGGAGTGATAAATATCCACCTCTTCATCTCCCGCCTTGCTAAAGATCACATTCGGTTCGTAGTGATGGGCGAACACGATATCTAAATCAGACAACAACACGTTTTGTCCGCGTTCGATTTCCTCCGTCAAATACTTCAAGCGGTATCTCCAAAATTCTGACAGATCCGCACCCTTTTCAAGCGTGAACCCACTCGCGCGCAGGACTCGGAGTTTCGCTTTAAGTAATTTACCGTACACTTGATCATCCAACGCCACGAGATAATGCGAACGATACCCCAGATTACTCAAACGGTGGTACCAGCGCCTCGCAATGTCCTCGTAGTCCTCGCTCACGAAACTTACCACGCGCCAATCGAATTCCTCCTTCGTCCAATCCGCTGAGCTAGTGTTCGTGTTCGCGATGCCTCCACCTAATCTCGCCAAGCCATCGAACCCGAACCTCGACGCGGACGTGCCGTCGCCTTGACCGTGTCCGCCCAAGGCCACCGCTGCGAGGACAGCGATCACACCCAACACGAGCTTGGTCGCGCGCCAACGCGCGGACGACTCCCCACCGGCTCTGGAGGATGACGTATCTCCTCCCTCGCCTCCCCGGATGAGTCCGATTCCCTCTTCGTCGATGTCCATGACGACGATCGACTCGAAGTGCCGCACCGATGGTGTTGAAATCTGATGCGCCCGTTCCCGCGACGCACGCCTCGCATAAAAAAGTACTCGAATACGGTAAAATATCTCATACTTTACACACGGACAAATAGCAATGCGTGAACATGAAAGCGCCCTCGAACGCGCAACACCATCGCACCCACCACGGTAGTCGGCAGTCGTCCGCGCGTCCGCGCGGCGCTCGCGATGGGGCGAACGAGCGATGACGAGGGAGAGAGTAATCCCGGTACCGCCCCGCTCCTCGGACGCGGGAAGGAGGACAGCTCGGCGTACGGCACGGAGTCGACGGATGATACGCGCTTCTACATGGGCGTGGAGAAGGAGACTTTGATCAACACGGGAGACGACGGCCTCAACGAGGATGAGGCGGCGCGACGACTCGAACTCTTCGGACCGAACCAGTTGAAGGTGAAGGAGGATAACATTTGGTTGAAGCTCGCGCTGGAGTTCGTGCAACCGATGCCGATGATGATCTGGGCAGCCATCCTCATTGAGTCCTTGGAGACGTACATCCACCAGTCGATGGACGGTCTCGTCGATGTGATCGTCCTCGTAGTCTTACAGTTATTAAACGTTCTCGTCGGGTTCATCGAGGAAATGAAAGCCGGCGACGCGATCGCGGCGCTGCGGGAGTCCTTGAAACCAGAGGCGACGGTGAAGCGAGAGGGTCGAGTGTACGTGATCAATGCCACCAAGCTTGTGCCGGGTGACGTTGTGGTGCTCGGCGCGGGAGGCGCGATCCCGGCCGATTGCACTATTAGAGAAGGGAAGCCCATTCAGGTCGATCAGTCCGCCCTCACTGGGGAATCGTTGCCGGTTGCGATGTTTCCGGGCGCTGAGGCGAAGATGGGCTCGACCGTGACACGAGGGGAAATTGAAGCGACCGTCACGGCCACGGGTAGTCAGACCTTTTTCGGGAAGACTGCGGATTTGGTGCAAGGTGTAGACGAGTTGGGACACTTCGAAAAGGTGCTCAGAGAGATTACATATATTCTTGTTGCCGTCGGTTTCTTTGTCTGCACACTAGTTTTCATTTATTTACTCTCCATTGGGGTTGATTTCTGGGAAGTCTTAGCGTTCAACGTCGTGCTTCTGGTGGCCTCTATTCCCATCGCATTGCGAGTGGTATGCACCACCACGTTAGCCTTGGGATGTCACGAACTGGCGGCAGAAAAGGCTATTGTGGCTCGTTTGTCGTCGGTCGAAGAGTTGGCTGGCATGACCATTTTATGTTCAGACAAGACTGGAACCTTGACTTTGAACAAAATGGTTCTTCAAAAAGATCTGCCAATCTTCGTTCCTGGAATGTCTCGAGATGAGGTGCTCAAGCTCGCAGCTTTAGCTGCCAAGTGGTGGGAACCACCAAAGGATGCGCTCGACACGTTGGTGTTGAATGCCGTCAACATTGACGCTTTGAACGATTATGAACAGACAGATCACATGCCATTCGATCCATCCATCAAGCGTACGGAAAGCACAATCAAAGAAAAGAATGGAAATGTTTTCAAGGTAACTAAGGGGGCTCCGCACGTTGTGTTGGAATTGAGCTCGAACAAGTCGACCATAGGTAAAGAGGTGGAGCAACATGTGCTTGAATTGGCTCATCGTGGTATTCGTTCACTTGCCGTGGCGAGAACGAAAGACAACAGCAACGACTTTGAATTCATTGGTATCTTGACGTTCCTCGATCCTCCGCGCCCGGATACTAAGCATACTATTGACTGTGCCAAGGATTTCGGCGTCAGCGTAAAGATGATCACCGGTGACCATCGTGCCATTGCCGTTGAAACTTGTAAAACTCTTGGCATGGGGAATAATGTTCTCGGTACTGAGAAGTTACCTCTCATGAAAGCCGAAGAACTTGAAAAGGCTACTACATTGGGACGAGATTATGGAGAATTGTGTAGAAAAGCTGATGGGTTTGCGCAAGTTTTCCCAGAGCACAAATACCTCATTGTCGAAGCATTGAGACAGCAAGGTATGCTCGTTGGTATGACGGGAGATGGTGTGAATGATGCACCGGCGCTAAAGCGCGCAGATGTTGGAATTGCGGTGCAGGGTGCGACGAGTGCAGCTCAAGCTGCCGCGGATATTGTCCTCACTGAGCCTGGCTTGTCGACAATTGTCACCGCAATTGTTACCAGCCGAAAGATTTTCCAAAGGATGAAAAACTTTGTGATCTATCGCGTGGCCTGCACGGAACAGTTATTGTTTTTCTTTTTCATCTCATGTGTGTTTTACCATCCTAGTCAGTACAATGATGCGTGGCCGCAGCACTTCGCCATTCCGGTTATCGCTCTTGTCACCATCACCATCTTGAACGACGGAACCATTATATCGGTGGCCTACGACAACGTTCATGCTTCAATGCAACCAGAGAAGTGGGATCTGAATATTCTCTACGTAGTTTCTTCTGCTGTCGGATTGACAGCCTTGGCATCCTCCGTCATTCTGCTTAGTTCTGTGCTGGCGTCCCATGATCCGACTGGAATTTGGGCCCAACTCGGGCTTCCAGAAATGTCGTATGGAGAAATCCAAACGCTCATTTACTTGAAAATTAGTCTGTCTGACTACTTTTCGGTATTTAATTCGCGAACCAAAGGTTGGTTTTGGTCTCGGGCGCCGAGCGTCGTCCTTGTCGGGGCATTCCTGATCGCGACGGGCGCTTCCACTCTCTTGGCCGTGTACTGGCCGTTCGGGAACGGAATGGTTGGGATTTCTTGGCAAATGTCTGGATGCTGCTGGCTGTATGTGATCGTTTGGGCGTTCATTCAAGATGCCGGGAAAGTATTGACGTATCAGTTACTTCAATACGCTGGCTGGGTCGAAAGCGTGGCTGTCATTGATGAGAAACAGTTGAAGAAACACGCGCAACAGTTGATGGATGTCGAAGTAGAAAACAACTAAAGCCATACATGTCCATAGCTACGCTGTAATTCTAGACTAATGCGATTATCGTATAAAAATACATTTTATTCCACGCTCGCGTCTAACGGAAAGTCAAAGTCAAATTTTATTCCACGCTCGCATCCAAGGGAAAGTCAAATTCTTCATCCGGCCCGAGGACAATCATCTCGCCCTCAACGAGCACGTGACATCTGTAGTACGCGCACGCGGGCTGAACTATGGCAGCAGCGCTCATCGCTGCGGTTGCATCCGCACCTACGACGAAAAGTGCGTGATAAAATGCCGCCATAAATTCTCTTTGTTCACTTTGCACCCCGACAGGGCCATTGTCTCTGCAGGGCGCTATGACGCACTTTGCTCCAGCTTCGAGCCATGCCATCACGAGACTACGCGGCGGTGAACTTTGACACACGATTATCTTGCCGCACCATACTCCGAATAACTCACGAGTTTTCGCCCCATCGAGATAATCGAGTGGTACAATTCTTTCGAATAAGTATGCAGTGGTGCGCTCACCGTTCGCATTCGCTTGTACATGCTTACCAGAGAATGTATGTAACATGCCCTGCACTTCAATGTGCGCCTCTGTTTCGCAGTGCTCTCCAATAGAAGAATATTTACTGTCTGATTTTTCCATGAATAGCTCTGCGATTGAGCTTGGTTCAGCTATCGCATTCATATCTTTCTGCCAGGCGAGTATCAATCCGTCAGAATCGGCGTGGCAATTGAAGTGGATGACAGCAGCTTGGGATCCGCTCACGGCGTCTTGCATGCAGCTCGCTGTATTCTTCTCTTCACTACCGCTACTTTCTGCACAATCAATACATTTGATTGGAATGGATCTCAATGTGCAAAAGCTCTCTATCGTAGATGTACATTGAGAGAGCTCTTCTTCGTAGCGAGGTGCCTGCACGACGATTACACTTCGCGTTCCTCCGCGTATCTCAGTATCGAGCAGCTTGGCAGTCACTTCGTCTATTTCTTCAGAATCTCTCAACAAGTGGCAAACTTCATCAAATTTCTCAGTTTCACGACCGATGTAGTCTGTCGTCGCGTTGATCAGTCCTTGAAGCGCCCCAATGTCTGTCTCATCTACTTCTATCTTGCAGCGCAGATCCACTGGGTTGAATCTGAAATACTTTGCTCCTGGAATAAGCGGTAAAAGTGTTTCCAAACTTTCATGGACGCGTTCTGTATTGCACGCGCTATCAAACAACACATCTTTAGCCAAAGCAACGAGAGAAATAGGCGGTTCACGTTCTTGAGGAGTGAAATGACCACTTCCAAGAGACACAACGCACTCAATGTTCTTGTCAGGCCAAAGTCGCCTCGCTTCTTGGACACCCATCATGGCCGGATTGTTGCAAGTCATGGCCCCATCGACCCATCGCTCCGAATCGATTGCAAACGCGTCGACGTACAAGTAATATGGCGCAGCAGCTGATGCGCACACGCCTTGCCACAGTAAATGTTCACAGCTTCCAGGTTGAGAGTGTTCACTTGTGCTTGAAGCGGGAAATGCATAGTTCCTGAACAAATACGGCATGGCTGGTGTTTGACTTGTTTGTGTGGAAACACAGCAAACTTTCGGCCCACCGAGGGAAGCTGTATCAATCCAAGTCGGATCTTCCTCTCCCAACTTGCACTCTTGTCTAACGAGCGTCTCGAAGGTAGAGGTGTCGTGCTTGCTGCTGTAGAGCGTCGTTGCCAAGAGTTGCTGCTTGCCCGTCGTGTAGATGGAACCCACACTACCGAGCCAAGAGTTGGCTCCAGCCGTTTCTTCTTCGTGTGTCGTTTGACTAAAGATCTTGCGACCTAATTTCAAGTAAATTTCATCGCAGTACTTTAACGAATGCTTTTTAATGCACGCAGCAGTGGCCTGGTGATGCGACAAGACAACGGTCAATAAATTATTTTAATTATCTCGACGGGGGTACAATTATTTTTGAACTCGCGTTGCAGTCGACATTACGTACCAATACGGCGCCAGTAGATGTACCGCAGACCAAGTCAAAAGACTCGTGAATGGGGCGCCCAGTTCCAGCCTATGTATGTGCAAAGATGAAAAGTATTAATTTGAGCCCGAAATAAATAAATGTAAATAATTCTCACCTCAATTCTCTCCAGTAACTTGAGCGTCGCACGACCTCGAATGCCACCACCATCTAGCGCCAAAATACGAATACCTCGTCCGGTGATCGACGGTCTACCAGTTGCCTGCCTGACGAGTTCGTTTTCACCTAAGATGGCCAACACACGTATAGACTCTTTTTTCGCTGCAGCGCTCGCGGCTTTTAATTCTGGTCTGAGCGCAAACAAGACTAATATCGAGTGTAAACTCTGTAATTTGAGCATAGCACGTCGATTGGCTTGTTCGAATGCAAGTTTGCCTAGAATTCTAAGTGATAACAGACGCATATGCTCGTCAACCGCCTACAATTAATTAATTAATTAGTTACGTGAAACATTACCAACACAAGTGATCAATCAACGCACCGCCACAAAAGCTGTCAATCGCTCGATGAGTTCATCTGAATAGCACGACTATGATCGCAACGTTTTAGTACATTCAACATCTCTGTGTAACCAGAAATAACTTACCCTTGCCACATCGTGCGATGATCCGACGAGACCGTTCAAAATAATCAAACCACATCTATTTCGATGCTCGTTCGTGTCCTGTGATGACAAAAATTAATGAAATAATTTTTCCAGTTACGGCCAGATCGAAAATCACGCGAGCGAGTTCGCAATGAATTAATTGAAAAACGCACCTGAATTAATTTCATCACTGTATTTTCCACTTGAAGTTCCAGCAGCGTCCGCGACAAGCTCGCGACACCACATATGTGTCCCAACGTCTGGGCGGCTTCTCGCATCAATGAATTATTCGACGAGTAGACAATATTTATGAGATGGTTCAGTGCCCCTGTTCAAAGTGAACAACACGCGTGTCAGTCTGTTTGCCAGCGAGCGCTCGTGGCGGGCGGGTCAGGACGCACCCTCTGTATTTACTATTGCTTCGCAATTTTCGCGACTCTTCGACGCGATCGCCTTCACGGCTGCCACCAATAAGGAGTTTTGACATTCACTACTCCGGAAAATCAAGTTGAGAAAGGCGGTGTAGGCTTTGTCCTTCTGAGCCTTTCCACCGACGATGCTGGAGAAGTACGACGAGCCAGTCTCTTGCACCTCGACGTCGACGTCCCCGGTGACTTCATCCTTCCATACTTTCACGTTCGCAAGGGATAAACAGCGCTGGTTTCCACTCTTATTCAGCCGCGGGAGCGTTTCGATCGGATTTTCGAGCAAGCATAAAGCGCGAAGCTTGGACAAATCCTTCAACTTGACGTGCAATTTGTTGAGACGGTTGAATTCGAGCGAGAGGACTTCCAAATCTAAATCCTCCACCAAGTCGATCGGAAGCGCCGTGAGTGCGTTATCATTCACGTGTAACTCTTTCAAAAGCGTGAACGAGTTCAAATTGGGCAGAGTCGTCAGTCTGTTCCTGTCCAACCGAAGAACCTCGAGGTGAGGGAAGTTGGCGAACACGCCTTTTGGTAACGTTTCCAGCGCGTTGTTGGTCGCATCCAACGAACGAATGGAGTTCCATCGATCTCTTAACCCAGAAACGACGGCAAATAAACCGTCGTGCACCGACAAACGACGCAAGCATCCGAGCTGACATTGTTTCAGTACCTTTGCCAAACCCGCGTGGGACGCGCTCGTCGTCATCTTTCCGCTCAAACTGACTTTCAACGCCACCGGCTTGGGCTGGAACTTCTCCACGCTCAGCTGCACTGCCACACTCGACGCCGAACAAAGCGTTCGCACCACCACGTAGTCGTATCCGGTCTCATACGGCAGATCTTGTCGCTGTTTCATCAACGCATCGATCACCTCCTCGGGATCCTCCCTCGAGTCGAACGTCACCTTTGTCGCGCGCTCCTCGACGCTCTCCGCCTCCATCGTCGCGTGCGCCTCGTACGTGAGCTCCATCTCGTACGTCTCCGCGCTCGGTCCCATGGTGAAGGAGGAAAACATCGCGCCTCCTCCTCGCTCGCGGCCCAGAGTCCGTCCCCAGCCCAGAGCTCCAACGACCACACTCGCGCTCTGCGCTGCGGACTCGCGAGCGTTGGACCGCCAGACCGCGCGGACGTTCGGACGTTCGTTCGGACTGTTGGAAGAAGGACGGACGGACTGTCGCGGCGCGCGAGAGGGTGCTCGACGACGTTGAGCGACGCGTGGGACGACGACGACGGGAGATCGCGACGACGATCGCGAAGGGACGCCCGCCGTCATGACGAAGACGAGGACGGGTCGCGCGCGCGGGTGAGCGAAAGGAAGAAAGATGACGATGCAAGCCGCGGGGAGCGCGCATCGAAACCAACCGACGGCTCGCAGAATGTTGGACGCGAGCGAGGGCGCGATGATGCGAGAGCGCGAGGGATTGCGAGCGGTGAGAGCGTGTGCGGAGGCGTTGAGGCGATGGGAGCCGAAAGTGGAGACGTCGTCCTTCATCGAAGCGGGCGAAGGCGGAGAGATGAGCGCAGAGATGCTCGCAGAGGGGGAGAAGTTTGCAAACGCGACCGACGCCGTCGGACGGCGACCGAGGGTGGCAGCGGTGCTGGGAGCGATGCTGAAGAACCTCGATGAGTTATCAGACGCGTTGGTTCCCTGCACATTCTTCAAGGAGTTCGCCGCTGGCATGGAGACCAAACACTACGAGTCAAAACTGTACGTTCTTCGAGTGCTTCTCGAACGCGTGCCACCGTCGAGGATGGACGTGTTGAAATCACTCCTCGGACTTTTGCATGAAGTACTCTTTGAATCGATCATCAGTAGACGTAAGACCGCCGTTTCAGTGGAAGAAGACGAACCACCGCTGGAACTGGCCGGGATGTTTGCTCGGCGCCTGTTTAGAGCGCGGCGAGAAGAGTCAGAGCACAACGACGTCTCGGTGCAATTGGTGAGCATATTCGTGCGAGAGTATCGCTATCTCATTTTACGCGAGAAACACATAGAGTTTCGACCCAAAATTACGCAGCTGACTTTCGAGCGGCTGCCTTTGGATGACAAGAGTGATGAAGAGACGACATCGTTTTGCAAGTCGAGAAGGTTGCATGCGACGGAGCAAACATTCACTCGATCTATATCTCATTTCAACCCGACGGACATATTGCGTAGCATAGCGGCGTCGAAGACAGAACGCAGTCCACGGGCGCGAGTATTGATGAATGAATCTAATTTCCCTCCGTGGCTTCAAGAACATAGCACTGATTTCTGGCAACCATCGGTGTTTCCGCCGGTGTTTCACTGGGACACGACTGAGAGGGATGACGTCGAGACAGAGTCTGTCAGAAGGAAAAAGCTGCGAAAGCGCGTTAAAAATAGAAGACGAAAAGCTGAAATTACTTCTTTACACGAAGAATCCTCTGGAACGTCTGAGGCGTCTTCGGACGAGTACGAAGACGCAGTGCTGGACGAAGCTCTGCTGCAAGCGTCCGAAGCTCAAGTTGACGATTCCGATCAAGAAGAAGTGCCGATAGTCATCAAAAGGAGTTCGACGACGAAATCAAAAAAGAAGAAATCGAATCAAGTCGAATATAGGAGAGAGACGCTGCCCGGCAATGTTCCCGGTGTCTTGGCCTCTGCGGTGCAGTCAGCGACTGCTCAACTTAATGACGCCATTCCTGTCATACACGCCGCGTTCAAGTCAGGAGGAAAACAAACTGGTGTACAAGGACGCGTTCATCTTCGATCGCGCACGTCATTGACGAGCGATTTGCAAACTGTGGATGAAAAGTCTTCGGGTGCTACTGATATTCCGCTAGCGACAGGTGAAGAGTTGATTGGGCCTGTGAGCGATGATGAAGTGGATGAACACGACGAGTCTAACGAAGTAGACCGTGGTGTTGCATACAATGATGAACCAGATAGTTCTGCTCAGGGCACAAGCGGTGGGGAAGTTCCTCCGATAATCTCAGTTGGCGAAGAGGTGAACAACACAAGTGGTGTGCGGGATGGCCCGCCCCCGGTCACTGTCAGTTTACCAGTTGCAACACCAGTCACGGTGCCACGAGTAAATCTCACACGTCAACAAGAAGCTTATTTACTATCACTCTACAACGATGGAGCTTTGAGAGCTGCGCTGAAGCATGTTGTGAAGATCACCGGTAAATCTGGTGAACGCGATGTTGCGCCAGATGAGTCCGACATGAAGGATGCGGAAATTGAAGCATTACTCAAATTTGCAAAACTCGCGAAGAGTAAGAATTTCTCTCAGATTCAAGGTTTCGAACAGGCGTCGTCGCGTAATAATTTCACTCAAGAGATTCTTCAATTGATGAAAGAAATAGAGATAGAAGAAGACGAGGCACCGAAGACAATGCTGAAAATGGATAGCAGGCTCGCGAAGGCTATGTTGGGGGAGAATAGTCCCGTCAGCAACTTTGCTGCACACATGGATACGCTCGAAAAGTCAAACATAGAGGAGAAAGAAGAAGACAATTCTCGCGAAAAGGTGGAACGAATCAAGGCCAATCTGAACCTTGAACATATGCAGAAGGTATCAGCGCCACCGGCACCACCGGCACCACCGGCACCTCCGGCACCTCCGGCACCACGACCACCGCCACCTCCAGCGCCTCCAGCGCCTCCAGCGCCTCCAGCACCACCGGCACCACCAGCCCCGCCTGCACCAAAGCCACCAAAATCGCCAGCTGGTCCACCTCCACCACCACCGCCACCTCCAAAAGGAAAACTTTCGGCTCCCCCTCCCCCTCCTCCCCCTCCTCCGGGCTTCAAATCGTCAGTTTCGAAATCGGACGCGCCTGCACCGCCTCTTCCTCCAGCTCCCCCAGGATTGAAGGTAGTGACTGGGGTTGCCCCTCCGCCTCCGCCTCCGCCTCCCCCGGCTCCTCCGGGTTTCAAATCCTCAGCCGTTGGCGTCCCTCCTCCGCCTCCTCCGCCTCCTCAAGGATTCAAAAGCGGCGGTGCTATACCTCCACCACCTCCTGCACCACCAGTTTTGGGGATCTCAGCGGTCGCACAAGCACATGCGTGGGCAAAGAAAGCTCGCAAAAAAGTGAAAATGCTCCACTGGGAGAAACTACAAGGCGCCGTGGATGGAACTGTGTGGGAGAGCGCAAACAAAGATGAGCTATCGCTGAACCTGGAAAGTCTCGATGAAATGTTTGCTATAGAGGAGGCTAAAGCTAAGGCTCGGGCGGCGAAGAAGAAGGAAAAGAGTGTCACTTTGATTGAGCAAAAGCGCTCACTGAACATCAGCATTCAGCTTGCCGGTTTGCGTATGCCATTTGATCGTATCAAGGATGCACTGATCGCAATGGATGACGAAGTATTGAAGACGGAACAACTCGAAGTGATCTCCACGACTGTACCAACGTCGAAAGAGATCAAGCTCATCGTCGATTATAAAGGAGCAAAGGAGGAGCTCGCCACTGTGGAGCAATACTTCATGCACATTATGCAGATTCCTCGTCTTGAAGGTCGAGTGAAGTCGCTTTTGTACAAGTCTTCAGCATTAGAGACGCTGCAGAAAGTAACTAGTGATTACAATTTGCTGTCTGAAGCGTCGCGTTGCCTTCGAGAAAGTACCATATTTGTGAAGGTTCTCAAGGGAGTTTTGGTCGTCGGCAATCACTTGAATACCGGCTCGTATCGCGGCTCGGCGTCTGGTTTTAGATTGGATATGCTTTTACGACTGAAAGATTTCAAAGCAATCGATCGAAAAACGTCTCTTTTACACTTTGTGTACAAGGAACTCGTCAAGACAGAGCCTGAAATCGGCAATCTTTCTTCAACTCTCGAAATTGTCAAAAGAGCCGCGAAACTTTCCGTCGAGACTACATCTGCTACGTTGGGTAAATTACAGGATGGTTTGAAGGTCGTCAAGGATGAACTACTTCACGCTGGTGGTATTCTTGGCGAAGAAGTTCACAAAGCCTTTTATGAAAAGATGTTGCCTTTTGCGGAGGACATGGATGAGAAATTGAAAGAAGCGTTCGAACTATCTTCAGCTGCGATTGAGTCAACAAAAAAAGTGACTGAATTCTACGGTGAACCGTTCAAGCCAGATAATCCAATTCACATCCTGCGCGTTGTGAGCGACTTTTTGGACATATTCGACAAAGTTCGTGACTCCATCAAACTTGAAGCCTCTGCAAAGTCCTTAAAGGCGCGCCTTGATGCGGCATCGAAGGAGCAGAAAGCCATCAAGGAAAAATTGAGTCCGAAGCAACCAAAGAACCCAGTGCGAATGTTTGATACCGTGGACGCTATGCACGCAGAGCTCATCAGTAAAACCAAAAAGCTTTCACCGGTTCGTTCGCCCGGGAAGGAGCAGAGATCTCCAGCAAAGGATCCTCTCGATTTGTCTCCGCGGACGCGATTCTTGGCACAGAGACAAATGACGCAAAGGGATCTCTCGAGCGACTTCAACGAAGAAAAAACAGACTTAGATGAATCATAGATTTGTAGAACGCATGCGTAGCAAAAATTAAAAAGGCGTGTCTATTCGTCCATGTCTGCGATTTCCAGAGCAAAATCATCGCGGGACACAGAGCTGGCATTCTTGTCCATCGCCAGCTCTGCGAATGACTTACCGAATTGCATCATGTAAACTTCCTCCTCATCTTGCGTCACGCATTCTACATCTTCCTTCGCCGTCGCGACGCACATAAGTGCGTATCCTTGATCCCGAAGTTCCTTCGAGAGTCCCAGAGATTCTGGTTGTTCCACGGAGCCCTTGCTCATTTTCACCGCGCACTTTGTGCACCCACCCATGCGACACGCGTTCGGAAGTACCCACCCTTGCTGCTCGGCTTCGAAGAGAATGTATCTCCCCTCCGGTACGTTCAATTCGAGCACCTCTCCGGACTCGTGATCCGTCACTTTAACGTTACGAATCGGCGCGTCGACGTCCACCGTCTTCATTCCCGCCCAGGCATAGTTTTCAATATTCACGAGTGTGTCCGCATCTTCGCACGCTCCCGCCTTGCGAGAGGCGACATTGAAATCATCCTCGAGCCATAAATCGACCGTACCATCTTTCTTCACGTATCTTTCGCGCCATTCCGACGTG
>CEPK01030214.1_pt1 | contig 22248 bp, 25 predicted proteins | sample 356231 | NCBI WGS metagenome assembly CEPK01 (sample SAMEA2620259, study PRJEB7988) | marine metagenome | biome: marine biome (ENVO:00000447); feature: deep chlorophyll maximum layer (ENVO:xxxxxxxx); material: "saline water (ENVO:00002010), including plankton (ENVO:xxxxxxxx)" | depth 80 m
AGGCGTCGAGTGTAATGGCACAAGAGAGCTTGACTGTGAGATTGACAGATCGAGCAGGTACGAAAGTAGGACATAGTGACCCGGTGGCTTCCATGTGGGAGGGCCATCGATCATCGGATAAAAGGTACGCCGGGGATAACAGATTAATCGCGCCCAAGAGTTCACATCGACGGCGCGGATTGATACCTCGATGTCGGCTCATCGCATCCCGGGGCTGTAGAAGGTCCCAAGGGTTGAGCTGTTCGCTCATTAAAGCGGTACGCGAGCTGGGTTCAGAACGTCGTGAGACAGTTCGGTCCCTATCTACAACGGGCGAAGGAGAATTGAGAGGGGTTGCTCATAGTACGAGAGGACCTGAGTGAACAAACCTCTAGTGTACCAGTTGTGGTGCCAACCGCATTGCTGGGTAGCTACGTTTGGAAAGGATAACCGCTGAAAGCATCTTAAGTGGGAAACCTGCCTCGAGATTATTTCTCCCGAACCTTTTGGTTCCTTAAGACCACTCGAAGACTACGAGTTTGATAGGCACAGTGTGTAAGTTTCGTAAGAAATTCAGCTAATGTGTACTAATCGGTCGTGAGCCTTAATTACGAAGTATGTAAATACTTATTCATTTTTTAGTTATTGCCTTCTTTTAAATTTTTAAAACTCTGGATTCTATTCCTAGCTTATATTATTTTCTTTTAAAACTCTTATTATATTTTGACCTAAAAATTTATCTATTATTCTGGATTTTATATTATTTTTTTTTAACATATGAAAGATTTTTACAAAATCTGATGGTTTTCTAATTTCATTTGGAAAGTCATCAATTGGAGCTCCATCGATATCGGATCCTAAGCTTATATGATCTTCACCACAAATATTTAATATATTTTTAAAATGTGGAAACATATCATAGATAGATACATTTTTTTTTGATGATATAAATTTATTGTAAAGCACTATCCCAATTACTCCTCCGCGATTTGAAATCTGCTTTAATTGGTTATTATTTAAATTTCTTTCGTGTCTTCTTACTTTTTTACAGTTTGAATGTGAAGCAATTGGTATTAATTTAGTCTCCTTTATTGCACTTTTGAAACTAGTTTTTGACAAATGAGATAAATCTAAAGATATACCTAAGTCATTCATTTTATTGATTAATTTAACGCCTTCCTCTTTTAGTGGGCCATCCTTAGATGTACCAAAAGCATATTTATTTTCATTATTCCATGTCAATCCAATTGTTCTAATTCCTTTTTCATAAAATATATCTAAATCTTTAATTTTATTAATTGGCTCAGCACCTTCCATTAAAAAATAAAGACCAATTTTTTTTGTATTAATTTTTTTTAATGATTGTGAATTTTTCAAATGATAAAAGTTTTTATATTTTTTAAAAATACTTTCATACAGCTTTATTTGAGCAAGTGCTTCATCATAATGTGCATTTTTTCTTCTATGGGAAACAAAAATAGTTGAAAAAATAATATTTATTTTTGAATTAATTAATGAATCATATGAGATCATTAGATTATCAATATTTTCCTCAAAGAGTCTTCGATTGGCTCTGACAGAATATGCTATATCTTGATGACAATCAACTAGTATAGAATTTTGATTCACTGAAATATTATAACAAAGTTAAAATTATAAAAGAGATTTAAGTGTTTCACCCATTTCAGCAGGGCTTGGAGAAACTTTTATACCGACAGATTCTAGAACAGCTTTTTTCTCTTCAGCTGAGCCAGAACTTCCAGATACAATTGCACCAGCATGTCCCATTCTTTTACCTTTAGGAGCAGTGGCCCCGGCAATAAATGCAGCAACAGGTTTTTTAAAATTATCTTTTATCCAATGAGCAGCTTCTTGTTCAGCACTACCACCAATTTCACCAATCATTATTACACCTTCTGTCTCGGGGTCGTTATTGAAAAGCTCTAGGATATCAATGAATGTAGACCCAATAATGGGATCGCCGCCAATTCCAACGCAACTAGATTGCCCAATACCTAATTGAGTTAATTGCCAGACGGCTTCATAAGTGAGAGTTCCACTCTTGGAAATAATTCCTATATTTCCTTCTTTATGAATATACCCTGGCATTATTCCAACTTTTGCTTGACCAGGGGTAATAACTCCTGGGCAATTAGGACCAATTAATACTGATGGTGAGGCATCTACAACTTTTTTAACGCTTACCATATCATTAGTTGGTATTCCTTCAGTTATACAAATTATAAGTTCAATACCTGCGTCAGTCGCTTCTAAGATGGCGTCTGGTGCAAACGCAGCTGGTACAAAAATAAGACTAGTATTAGCGCCCTTAGCTTTACGAGCATCTACAACCGAATCAAAAACTTCAAAACCTTCAACCTCTGTTCCACCTTTTCCTGGTGTAACACCACCAACAACATTTGTTCCATATTCTCTACATTGAGTAGCATGGAATAATCCTTGACTACCTGTTATGCCTTGCACAATTAATTTTGTATCATTATTTACTAAAATGCTCATGGGAATTTTTGAAAATTAATATTATCACACATCTTATAATAATCAAAATATATAAATATTTTTTTTAACTGATAAAATAATATAACTTAATATTTATAGGAGATTTATTTTGAAAATTGCAATTATAGGTGGAAGTGGATTATATGATATAGATAATCCATCAGAGGCAGAAGAGCAAAATATTGTTACACCGTGGGGAGAGACATCCTCTTCAATTCTTAAAACTGTGTCAGGAGAAAATGAAATATTCTTTCTTTCTAGGCATGGGAGAGGACATTTGCTGTCTCCCTCCGAAATAAATTATAGAGCTAATATATATGCTCTAAAATTTTTAGGAGTGGATTGGATAATCTCTGTTTCAGCAGTAGGAAGCCTTAAAGAAGAAATTCCACCTGGAATGATTGTAATTCCTGATCAGTTTATAGATTTTACTAAGCAAAGAAAGTCAACTTTCTTTGATGAAGGAATTGTTGCGCATGTATCTATGGCAAAACCTATAAGTGAAAAACTCTCAGCTCATCTCTCCGAAACATGTGATGTGCTTGGTATAAACCACAAGATGGGAGGAACTTATGTATGTATTGAAGGCCCTCAGTTTTCTTCTTTAGCTGAAAGTAATTTTTACAGATCACTTAATGCTGATGTTATTGGGATGACAAACATGCCAGAGGCTAAGTTAGCAAGAGAAGCTGAAATCTGCTATTCAACCCTTGCCTTAAGTACAGATTATGATTGTTGGCACCCGGATCATGAAAATGTCAGCGTTGATCAGGTTATAGAAACGATGAATGTAAACATAGAAAATGCAAAGCAGATTTTAAAATCTGCAACAGATGATTTTGATTTAGAAAAAGATTCTTACATTGATAATGCTTTAAAAGGATCAATAATTTCATCACTGGACTCAATACAGGAAGATTCATTGGAAAAATTATCAGCAATAATAAGAAAATATCTATTATCTTAATTGAAATATAGGAGAGAAAAATGTCAATAATTGTCGTAGGTTCAACAGCTTTTGATGATATCGAAACACCCAAGGGTAAAAAAACAAGGGTAGTAGGTGGATCATGTATTTATTTTTCTTTAGCTGCATCCTTTCTGGCAAAACCAAAAATTGTTTCAGTAGTGGGCAATGATTTTTCTAAACAATTTTTTTCCAAATTAAATAAAAAGAATATAGAAACATCTGGGCTAATCGTGAAAAATGGTAAAACCTTTTCTTGGGGTGGAAAATATAAGTCAGTTTCAGAGGATCCAGAGACTAAATTCACTAATTTAAATGTTTTTGAAAATTTTGAGCCTTTTATTCCAAAATCTTACTACTTAGCAAATAAAATTATTTTTTTAGCTAATATAGATCCAGATTTACAAAACAAAGTATTAGATACTGTTGATTCAAAAAAATTTATCGGTATGGACACTATGAATTTTTGGATATTATCAAAAAGAAAATCCCTTGATAAAGCTTTTAATAGAATTGATTTATTGACTATAAATGAGTTGGAGTTAGGACTAATAACCAAAAAAAATAGTCTTGATAAATCTTTAAAATATATTTTTGACAAATACTCTTTAAAATATCTTATTGTAAAAAAGGGTAGTGCCGGATCTCTCCTAGCAACTAAAAATGAATTATTTTGGATTCCATGTTACCCCTTTGCAGATATGGTTGACCCTACTGGAGCAGGCGATAGTTTTGCAGGTGGATTATTTAGTTATCTGGCAAAATCGAACTCAATAACCAAGAAAAACATTATTAAAGGTATGATATATGGTAGTTCTATTGCATCTTTTACAATTGAAAGTTTTGGAACTGATAAGCTTTTTAAACTTTCAAAAAAAGAACTTGGTATTAGATTTAGGTATTTAACAAAAATGGCTAAAATTATTTAGTTTCATCATTTGAAGAAGTTGCTTTTACATATAACATTTTCAAATTTGACAGAGTTTCTTCCATGACCTTTGATTCATCATTTGTAAGATTTCCTGAAGTTTTTTCTTTCAATGTGTCAAGAATATCAATTAAATCTTTTGCTCTGTTTAAGTCGGTTTCAATTTTTCCAGATGTTGGATCAGGAGCTAGCCCTAAATGAATTGTTGCATTAACTGCATATGAAAGGATTATATTAGAGAAGTCCATTACAGATTTATTTTCAGCCATAAATATATTTTAATACTTAATTTATATATTTTCTATAATTCTTTCTGCAATTTTTGAAAATGCTTGAGAAGTTTCAGATTCAGGATTAGAGTATACAATTGGTTGACCGCTATCTCCGCCCTTTCTAATTTCTGGATCTATTGGTATTTCTCCTAAGAATGGGACCTCAAATTTGTCGGCTATGGCTTTTCCACCACCTCTTCCAAAAATATCTATAATTTTATCACCATCTTGTAAATAACTCATATTTTCAATAATTCCTAAGACAGGAACATTAAGTTTTTTAAACATCTGAATTCCCCTTTTAACATCTATAAGAGCAACATCTTGAGGGGTTGTAACAATTACACCGCCAGACAATGGCACTGTTTGTATTAATGATAGATGAGCATCTCCTGTTCCAGGAGGTAAGTCAATAATCAGATTGTCTACACCTTCCCATTCAACATCCTCGATGAATTGTTTTATTGCTCCATGAACCATAGGTCCTCTCCAAATAACAGTATCCTCCTCACCTAACAAAAAACCAATAGACATCATTTTAATATTAAACTTTTCTATAGGAATAATCTTTTCATCTTTAGTAGCCATAGGTTTAGTATTTATCCCACACATCATTGGTATGCTGGGACCCCAAATGTCTGCATCCATTAAACCAATATTTTTCATTTTTTCTGCAAAAGCTATCGCCAAGTTGACAGCAACAGTAGATTTACCAACACCACCTTTACCACTTGCAACAGCTAAATACTTTGAGATATTTGGAAGTTTGACATTTGGTGTCTCAGTTCCATTAGCTGTCTCGCCCTTTTTCTTAAAAACTGTAAATTCATATTCTGGAAGTTCTAAACCCTCTCTTGAAAAGGCATTATTTATTCCAACTGCTATTTTTTTGGCAACTTCCTGATCTTCCTTAGGTAGTTCGATCCCTAATAAAACTTTTTTATCCTTAAAGTCAATATTTTTAACTATACCAAAAGACACAATATCTCTTGTGAACCCGGGGAAGTTGACTTCCTTCAATAAGTTTAAAATTTTATCTTTATCTGACATTAATTACATTCCTAATTTCTGCTTTGCTTCATCACTCATCATATTAGGATTCCAGGGGGGATCCCAGACAATTTCTATTAAAACATTCTTAGCTCCTAAGGCATATAGGACATTCTCTGCTTGTTTTGAAATAGCTGAACCCATAGAACAGCCAGGGGTAGTCAAAGTCATTTTAATATTAATATTATTATCAGCAGTCTCAACTGAATATATAAGGCCTAGATCAACTATACTAACTGGTAGCTCTGGGTCCATAACATTTTTAAGTGCATCAATTACAATCTCTTCAGTGAAAAGAAAATTAGAATCCTTAGATTCTTTCTTGAAGCTGGTCATTTTAACTTCACCCTGATTGGTTTCGCTTTTCTCGTTGATATTCTTTTTAAAAATAATTTTTTTCATAGTGACCATAGTATACATAATAAAAATTCAGATTCACTTTTATAGTATTTCACGGATAATATTTATATATTGAGATTGTAATGAGAAGACAAACAAGAAATTTTAAGCTAGGTGATGTCGGAATAGGATCTAATTTTCCTATATCAGTTCAATCAATGACAAAGACTAATACTAGAGACATAAAATCTACTGTTGACCAAATAAAAGATTTAGAAGTTATGGGCTGTAATATAATTAGATGTGCGGTCCCTGATATCGAAGCCGCAAAAGCATTAAAAGAAATTGTTAAGAATATAGATATTCCTTTAGTCGCTGATATACATTTTGAATATACTTTGGCCCTTGAAGCTATCAGATCTGGAATAAATGGCCTAAGAATAAATCCGGGAAATATAGGTAGTAAAAAAAGGATAAAACAGGTAGTTGAGTCCGCCAAAGGATCAGGAATTCCAATTAGAATAGGTGTTAATTCAGGATCACTGGAAAAAGACATTCTTGCTAAACATGGTTCGCCAACTTCAGACGCTTTAGTAGAAAGTGCATTAAGGCATATATCAATTTTAGATGAATTTAATTTTAATGATATTAAAGTTTCTGTAAAATCCTCTAATGTGAATATAATGCTTGAGTCTTATCGAAAACTGTCTGAATTAAGTGATGTTCCACTTCATTTGGGTGTAACAGAAGCAGGCACATCTGAAATTGGTTCAATAAAATCTTCTATTGGTATTGGAAGTTTAATATGTGATGGCATAGGTGATACAATAAGAGTCTCTTTGACCGATAATCCTTTAGAAGAAGTCAAGATGGGTAAAAACATCCTAAAGGCATTAGGTCACTTTGAAAATGGAATAGAGTTAATATCTTGTCCTGGCTGTGGTAGGCTAGAAATCGATTTAAAATCATTAGTAGATGAGGTTGAATCACGAATCTCTAGAATGAAGATCAAGAGGTCATTAAAAGTTTCAATTCTTGGATGCGTTGTAAATGGACCTGGTGAGGCACTTGGTTCAGATATTGGAATTGCTGGTGGAAGAGGAAAAGGTCAAATTTACAAAAATGGAAAAATATATAAATCTTGCAAAGAGGATGAAATAGTTGATATTTTAGTAGAGGAAATAGAAAAACTAAATTCCTAAGGATAATTTTTGATTTGAGATTTTCAGAGTATTTATTAGCTACATTAAAAGAGGCTCCTAAAGATGCAGAGACTTTAAGCCATAAGCTTATGATTCGGGCTGGTATGATTAGGAAGATAGCGGCAGGAATATATAATTTTTTACCCATAGGTTTAAAGGTATTTAGAAAAGTAGAAAATATAATAAGAGAGGAAATGAATAACTCAGGTGCCGTAGAAGTTATGATGCCTTTTGTTACTCCTTCTGATTTATGGATAAAAAGTGGAAGGTGGGATCTTTATGGAAAAGAACTATTAAGACTCAAAGATCGTGCCGACAGAGAATTTTGTCTGGGCCCAACTCATGAAGAGGTCGTAACCGATTTAGTAGACAGAGAGGTTAAGTCCTATAGAAATTTGCCTCTAACTGTTTATCAGATACAACCAAAGTTTAGAGATGAAATACGCCCTAGATTTGGAGTTATGAGAGCTAGAGAGTTTGTAATGAAAGACGCATATAGTTTTGATTTAAATGAAGAGTCTGCAGACAAATCTTATTCTAAAATGTTCGATGCTTATAAAAGAATCTTTGAGAGATGTGGGCTTCGATTTAGAGCTGTTGAAGCAGATTCAGGGAATATTGGAGGAAGCTTTTCACATGAGTTTATGGTACTAGCTGAAACAGGTGAAGACGTAATAATGGTTTGTGATGATTGTGACTATGCCGCAAACATAGAGACAGCCCCCGTTATATTTAGACAAAAAGATTTGAACTCAAAGCAGCATGAAAAGAATAGAGGTGCAGGTAAAGATATGCCTGAAAATAAAATAGAAAAAATCTCTACACCGTCATGCATTAGTGTCAAAGATGTTTCAAATTTTCTCGGTGTAAATATTACTAAAATTGTTAAAACGATGGTTCTATCGACGAATGAAGGACTTGAAGCTGTATTGATAAGGGGCGACCACGAGCTCAGTTTAACTAAATATAAAAAGCACAGAGGTTTAGATTTTGCGGAACTTGCTATGGATGATGAAATAGCAAAAATTAATACTGTAAAAGGGTTTACAGGCCCTGTTAACTTAGGAATAAAAATTTTTGCTGATAATGAACTAAAAAACATGACATCTTATGTAACAGGTGGGAATGAAAAAGATTTTCATCTATTAAATGTGAATCATGATAAAGATTTTAATATTGAAGATTTTATGGACTGTCGACAAACAGTTGATGGTGATGAATGCCCCGGTTATCCAGAATATACTTTAAAATCAACAAGGGGTATTGAAGTAGGCCATGTGTTTAAACTTGGAACAAAGTATAGCGAATCTATGAATGCTGTTTTTACCGATAGAGATGGAAAGGATACTAATTTTTATATGGGTTGTTATGGTATAGGCGTTGGAAGGGTAGTTGCGGCAGCTGTTGAGCAGCATAATGATAAGAATGGTATTAAACTTCCGTTCTCTATTTCTCCTTTTGAAGTATTAATAATTCCTACTGATATAAAAAACGAAAAAGTAATTACTTATGCTAATGATTTATATGAAAAAATAAAATTAGAATCTTATGATGTAGCTATTGATGATAGAGCTGAAAGTGCAGGTGTTAAATTTAAAGATTCTGAGCTTATTGGAGTTCCGTATTGCATAGTAGTTGGCCCTAAGTCTTTAGAAAAAAATATGGTTGAAATTAAAGATAGGAGAACATCTAATAAAATTGAAATTAGCAAAGATGATTTTAGTGGATTGTTAGATTTTATAAATGGAAAATAGCTTAATATTAGCTTTAGATAATGAAGATTTAACCGAAATAAAAAAGATTGTAAATGAGTTATGTCCACCTATTAATATTGTAAAGATAGGACCGATTTCATTTTTAAATAATCATAAAGAGCTATTTGATTTTCTTAGTACAAAAAAAATTTCGGTCATGTTTGATTTCAAATTTTTTGATATACCTAATACAATGTCTAATTCTATTAATTTTTTATTTAATAATAATATAAACATATTTACAGTGCATGCGTTAGCAGGTGAGACTGCTTTAAGGAAATTAAAAAACGAATTAGATGTCTTCTCTAAGAAAACATCAGAAATTAGACCTAAAATGTTTGCAGTGACATTGCTAACTAGTTTTAATCAAAACGAAATAAACTCATTAAATTTTAAAGGTACAATTTCTGATAATGTTCTAAATTTGGCTGAAAAATCTATAAAATCGGGTGTCGATGGTTTAGTATGTTCAGGAGAAGAAATTTCCTTGATTAGAAAAAATTTTGGTAATGATATTAAACTTTTAGTTCCGGGCATAAGGTTTAATTCAAACGCAAATGATCAATCGCGAATCGTATCCCCAAGACAAGCTATTGACATGGGAGCAGATTATTTAGTTTTAGGTAGAACGCTGACAGAAGCAAATGATAGAAAGAGTAAATTAGATGATATAATAAATTCTTTAAAAAATTGATATTATAGAGGAGAAAAAAGTGCCAATAAACTTAGATTTAATAGGACATAAAAGTGAAAAAATAAAAACTAACATTACAGAGGATAAAGTTAGAGACTATTTAAATGCAATTAATAGTGAAAATATAATATATATGGACGAAGGTGTTGCTCCTCCAATCTTTAATGTTGTTCAAGAAATAAATATTCTAGAGGAAATATGGAAAATGCCTGAGTTGCATGGCTCAATTGAAGAAATGGAGCAGAATGTATTAATGCTTGTTCATGGTGAGCAATCCATGATATTTAATAGACTATTGAAATTTAATGAAGACGTTTATTCACAAGCATTTGTTGATTCAATTGTTCAAAAAGGTTCAAACTATATTTTAAAGTTGATTGTAGTACATACAGATACTGAAGGTTCAGAGATCGCTAAATCTGTATGGACATTATTCATTCGAGCAGCAGAATCAGATATACCAAGAGATAATAAGCCAAAAAAACCTGCAAAAAAGCTTGAAAAGCCTAAATTGCAGCCCGAAGAGCCAATTAATGAAAGTCTTTTTTCAATTGATGAAGATGTAACATATAGATATTCGAAAGCTTCTAATGACTTTAATCCTATTCATATTGATGAGGAAACTGCAAAGAAAGCAGGACTTTCAGGCATCATTGTTCACGGACTTTGCACTATGGCAATGACCATGGAAGAGTTAATGAAGAATAATCTTTCAAGTGATCCTTCAAGGATTAAATCGATATCTCTAAGATTCTCCAGTCCTGTATATCCAGGTGATTCACTGAAAGTTAAAACTTTTAAAAATGAAGAGATTAATAAATTAAATTTTGAAGTTGAGAATCAATCTAATATAAAAGTTATTAAAAATGGAAGCCTAATCATAAGTGATTAGCAACTAATTTATTCTCACTTGAATTTAAAGAAGAAATTTCTTTATCAAGGAAAACCTTAAAGTCGTTTATTCCTTCATTAGTAATAGAGGAGATACATTGTTTTGGAAACATTTTCTTTAAAATATCCTTTTTATTTCCTTTAATTAGATCAAATTTATTAAAAAGAATAATTTTTTTATAATTTTCTAAGCCCACTATTTCTAAAGTATTTTCAACAGCCATTATTTTTTCTTCGTAATTTGGATCACTTGCATCAATTACGTGTATAAGAACATCAGATTGACCAATTTCTTCTAATGTTGCGCGAAAAGAAGAAATTAAATCTTTCGGTAAATCAGAAATAAATCCAACAGTATCACTCAAAAGAATTTGCGTTTCTTGCGAAATATAAGTCCTTCTTGTTGTTGGATTAAGAGTTGAAAAAGCTTTTGTGCTCTCTACTACCTTAGATTTGGTTAATTTATTAAATAAAGTCGATTTGCCCGCGCAAGTGTATCCAACTAGAGTAGCAGATATTAACTGATTTCTTTCTCTTTGAATTCTTGTTAAGCTTCTTCTTTTACTTAAATTATCAATTTGTTTTTCTAATTCATTAATTCTTTTCCTCAAATATCTCCTTCTTTGCTCAATTTTCTTTTCTCCAGGACCCTTGGATCTTATACCACCAGCAATTTGTGAATAACTTTTTCCTGAACCAGCTAATCTTGGTAACTCATATTTTAATCGTGCTAGTTCAATTTGAGTATGAGCCTCTTTTGACTTGGCATTTTTTTCGAAAATCTCTAATATCAATTCCGTTCTATCACTAATCTTAATATTGGTCATAGATGATATTTTTTTAGATTGATGTGGTAGCAATTCTTTATTAAAAATTATTTTATTGGCATTATGAAATTTTGATTCCAGTAGTACATCATTTAAGAGCCCCTTTCCAATCAATGTTCCAGAATCCAGTTCTTTCCTAATTTGATGTTTATTGCCAACTACAATCTTACCAAGAGAATTGCATAATTCATTTAGCTCTATCTTTGAATTTTCTAAATCATAAGAATCCTTATCAGAAATATTAACTAAATATACTCTTTCTGAATCATAATTATTATCAACAAGCTTTATTTTATTTCTTTTAATTTTATTAAAGTTTTGCCATAAAGGTGATTCATTTAACTTGTTAATATCATCATAGTTTTCAGTAGACCAAAGTTGTTTATTACTAGATTTTTCTTTATAAATAACCTCATAACTTAATTTTCTAAGATTATTCACCATTAGAAAATTATTAAATTTGGAATTGATTAGTGCAACTTTATCTTTCTTTTCAAAGCCATTTTTTTTATTAGAAATAAAAATTAATCTTTTTTGAGATGGGTTTGATTTAACAGAATCATTATTAAAATAGTCTTCTATCATCCAAGGATTACCAATAAATATCATATTTATTTTGCCACGTCTGTTAATTACCAGATTAAAATCTTTTTGAATTATAGAATTACAACTTAAAATATTCTTCAGAAATTCTTTAGATATTAAATTATTATTTGGAAGTCGTTTTCTAAAAAGTGAAAGCAATAATTTTTTTTCGCTACTTTTTAATCCTTTTATATTGCCATTAATTGATGCTATTGAACTTCTCCAACTATGGTAATTTTAAAACCATACCTTTTCTCTAGTTTTTTTTCATTTTGATATTTTATTTCAGAAATTTTTTTGATTTCATATTCATCAATCAATTCAGAGGCTATACCATTAAAAATTCTGCCATCTAGATTTACTTCAACTTGATCTTTAAATAGTAAATTTTTATACCAGTCAGAATTTTTATTTCTTCTTGTAATATATATTTCCCCATCTAAATAAACTACTTTTAATTTAATTGTTTTTTTTCTATTACTGTTACGAGAATATGTACTAACTTCAGTTATAAAAGTTGATGGTGATTCAATTCCAGAAATCATACTTGTATATATGTATAATATCATATATGAAAGATAGTGATAAGTTAGATTCTTCAATTACCCCTTTTTATCAATTTCAGTCCAATATTTTTGCATCATTTATTGTAGATAAATTAAATACTAAATTTTTAGCTGATATTGATACTGATTCTGCATCATTATTAATATCTAATAAAAGTAAGTGCGTTTTTATTTTTAATAAAAAAGAAGTAATAAACTTTCTTGGCATAACACTCGATGATAATAATAAAAGAAGTATGAAAAAAATTTTGGAAATCTCATTCAAGAATAATTCATATTTCGATAATACCAATAATGGAATTCAAATTGAGGATGTTAATAATGCTATTAAATCATGGCTAGAAAAGTAAATAACTTAGAGATACAAGTCCAATGATAGAGAAAACAAAAAGAAAAATACCAATAATATAAGGAACAGCTGGTTTTTGATTTTCCTCCAATTTTAATTCAGATATTATTTCTAATAATTTTTCTTTGTTAAGCATAATAGGGGTATTATAATTTAAAGAATTTATTTTTAAAGTAATACGATGATTAAATTTGAAACACCAATGTTTAGACCTCCCAGCGAAGCTAATAGCTTGCTAGTTCAAGCTACTATAGGATGTTCACATAATAATTGTACATATTGCGCAATGTATAGGGGAGAAAACCAAAGATTTAGAGTTAGACCTCAAGATGAAATTTTTCAAATCATAGATGAACTTTCCTCAAGTAAATATAAGAGAGCGTTCGTTGCTGATGGTAATGCTTTGGTAATGAGAACTAAGAATTTATGTGATATTTTCAAAGAAATTTATAAAAAAAACTCTAACATGCAGAGAATTTCTTTGTATGGAAATGTTTCAGATATTTTGCGTAAGAAAAAAGAAGACTTAGATATGTTAAAAGAATCTGGTTTAGATTTAGTTTATATTGGTTTTGAAAGTGGTGACGATAAAACATTAAAAAGAATTAAGAAAGGTGCTACTAAAGAAGAGACGGTTGAGGCAATGCAAAAACTAAAAAAATCTGGAATCAAAGTCTCTGGCATGGTTCTATTGGGTGTTGGCGGAAAAGAAAGAAGTTTTGAGCATGCATATCAAACAGCTGACATGCTCTCTAAAGGAGATCCCGAATATGTAGGTCTTTTATCATTACAGGTTAGGCCTGGAGCTCCGCTATATAAAGATTGGGAAGATGGAATATTTGAATTACCTGATAAGTATCAACTTTTGAAAGAGTTAGAAATTATCGCAGAAAATACTGAATTAAGTGGTGGTTATTTTTATTCAAATCATATTTCTAACTATTTGCCTATAAAAGCTATTTTTCCAAAAGATAAAGATGAGGTCGTATCTAAAATAAAAGAGGCTCTAAAAGATAAATCTGGAAAACAATTAAGACCAGAATATTATAGAGATATAGTTAATCAATACTAATAATAATAAAGTAATGTTTTTCTTTTTATGAAATACAATATAAAATTAATTAGGATTTATCCGGAGGTTTATTATGAAAGTTTCAATTACTACCCCAGTATGGGGGTGCTCCACAGACAACCTGATAGCATTAGCAAAGATGGCTGAAGACGCAGGAATTTACGCAATTCTATCGCCAGAGGTCCCGCCATATAGTGGATTGGCAAATGCAAATTTAATGGCAAATCATACATCTGAAACCCTTGTTGGTACTTGGATTGCAAATATTTATCTACGACATCCTGTCTTATGTGCTGCTGAGTCAATGACAATTCAAGAATTTAGCAACGATAGACTTTTGCTTGGACTCGGAGTTTCTCATAAACCAGTAAATTCAAGACTTGGAATTGATATGGGGGATCCAATTGATACAATGAAAAATTATGTTAATTCAATAAGATCTTACGTTGATGGTTCCTCTGAACAAATAAGCCTAAAAAGAAAAATTAATCAATTTCCAATTTTTATTGCTGGACTTACTGAAAATACTGCTGAGCTGGCTGGCGAAGTCGCTGATGGACTCATGCCATACCTTGCAAGCACTGATCATTTAAAAAGATTATCAGACTCTGCGAAGAAGGGCAGGGAAAAATCTGAGTTAAAATCTGATTTTTGTCTTACAGCGGGTCTACCTTCTTTTATTTCAGATGATGAAGATACAGCTGTTCAGTCTGCAATTAAAGGTCTCTCAGGATATGCTCGTCTTCCTTTTTATCAAAGAGTATTAGACCTGAGTGGATATGGAGATATCGTTTCCAAAATTAAAGAAGGTGAAAATCCAGCGGAATGTTTAACACCAGAATTAGTTAAAGATCTTGCACTTGTAGGATCAGTTTCTAGCTGTAAAGAAACTCTAAATAGATTCATTGAAGCTGGGGCTGATATGCCTATTATTACACCAAATGCAGTTGGGAAACAAAGCCCATTAGAAGTTATGCAAAATATTATTGATGTTATCAACTCTTGATAAGCCTTATTATTTTGCCATTTGCAGTTTTAGCTATTTTATTAACTAATACTAATTCCTTTGGTTTTTTATAATCAGCTAAATTATTATCAATTTTTGTATTAATTTTTTTTAATATTCTTTTTGAAGCTTTAACGTTCAGATTAACTTTTAATACAGTAATTTCTTTCAAATTATCTATTCTTTTTATGCATAGTGCTGATTCCTTAACCTCCTCTAAAGAATCAACCACATCTTCCACCTCCTTTGGTGAGACTCTAAATCCAGAGACATTTATTAATTCATCTTTTCTAGATATAAACCAAAGATATCCTTCTTTATCTATTTCAAAAATATCTCCAGTTAAAAATAAATTTTTCTTAAATTTTTTGTTGGTTGATGGTTTATCGTTCCAATAGGCTAGCATTAAACCGGGGTCATCTCTTTTAATAGCTAATTCACCTTGATAATTTTTTACCTTTTTATAATTTTTATCGACTAGATAGCCAAAATGACCAGGCTGAATTTTTCCACAAGAACCAGGTTTTAATTTTTTGTTAGGTCTGTTGGATATGAAATAACTAATTTCACTCATACCTAATCCTTCATAAATGAATTTATTTGTTTTATCTTTCCAGCTTAATATTATTTCTTTTTTTAAATGTTCGCCCGCACTTAGATATTTATTTACTGAGTTCAATTTTTTTATATTTTTTTTATTAGCTTCAATCTCTCTAAGCATCTGCCTATAAACACCTGGAACGCTTAAAAACATTGTAACTTTAAGCCTTTCAATTATTTTTATATAATTTTGAACATTATGCTGTCCTGAATAAATAACTACACTTGATCCAAACCTTAAACAATCTAAGCATCCTGCTCCTAAGGTATACGTCCAATTCAACTTGCCTGGATTAAAAACAACATCATTTTTCTTTAGGTTTAGCCAGTACCTTGTAGAGGGCTCTCTACCTAAAATAGACCTATGAGCGTGAAGTACTCCTTTAGGCTTACCTGTTGTTCCAGATGTATATGTTATATAACAAGGATCATCTGACAAAGTTAATATATCAGAATTTATATGACTATCAGCTTTAGTGCATTTGAGCGATAATAATGTCATACCTTTTTTTTTAAAAAAACTTATTAAGGATTCTGTTATGACAGCTTTTGGTTGAGAGTTATTAATTATAAAATCTAATTCATTGGGTTTTAATAAAATGCTTGATGGTATAGCTATTGCTCCAATTCTAACGATAGCCAAAAAAGAGATTATAAAATTAATCGAATTATCGAGCCTAATTAATACTCTGTCTCCTTTTTCAATATTTTGATTAATTAAATATTTAGCATATTCAGATATTCTTTTACTCATTTGGGAGTAATTAATTTTTTTTACCTCACAATTATTATTTACCTCGAAAATTGCTATTTTTTTTGAGATTTTTTTATGATTTTTCCATCTTTCAATACAATCTTTGGATAAATTGAATTCTTTTGGTATTTCAAAATTAAAATTATCTTCTTTCACTTAATAATATTAATACATATTGAATAATCTCTGAATTAAATTTTTCATAAAAAATGGTATTCTAACCCCTTAATGGAAGAGTATATAACTTTGTCAAAAAGAATTGAATTCTCAGCTTCTCATAGATATTGGAATGATGATTGGTCTGAAGAGCAAAATTTAAAACATTTTGGAAAGTGTACCAGCAAATATGGACACGGGCACAATTATGTTTTAGAGACAACTGTTGAGGGGCCCGTTGATCCTGACACAGGAATGATTATAAACATATACAATCTAAAACCCTTATTAAAAACAGTATTAAAGCAGTTTGATCATAAATTTTTAAATCTTGATACAGATTTTTTTGATGATCTAATACCTACAACCGAAAACTTTGCTAAAATATTATATGAATGTATTGATGAAAAATTAAAAGATACTAAATGTAGACTACTCAAAGTCAGATTGTATGAAACTAAAGATTTATTTGTGGATTATTGGAAATAAATGATTGAAAATTGTACTTTAACGAAAATTTATTCTTTTAGTGCAGCGCATAGACTGCATAATGATAAATTTACAGATGAAATGAACAAAGAAATTTTTGGAAAATGTAATAATCCTAATGGTCATGGACATGACTATTACTTAGAACTTACTGTAAGCGGAGAGGTTTCTAGTGATACTGGAATGATAATAAATCTTGAAGATTTAGATGTTGTTGTTCACAAAGTAATAGATGAACTTGATCATAAAAGGCTTGATGTTGAAATTGAATACTTTACGAAAATAAGAGCCTCGGGTGAAAACATTGCAAAATATTTATGGGATAAGCTTGAGGGGTTAATACCATCACCAGCATATTTATATCATGTGAGGTTATGGGAAACTTCAGAGAATTTTTTTGATTACAGAGGTGGGCAATGAATACAGTTGAATTAACATGGGAAGATGTTTTAGCGAGAATTGAATATGTAAAAAAGAAATATAAAATTACAAATTCAAAAAAAATTTATGGTGTTCCTAAAAATGGAATGATCATAGCAGGTTTCTTCGGATGTAAAATTGTTCATAATCCTGAAGAAGCTGACTTTATAGTAGATGATATAATTGATTCTGGAAAAACTAAAAAAAGATTTAAGAAATTATTTCCTAAGAAGAAATTTATACCATTATTTGAAAAAGATAAAAAAAATAAATGGATAAATTTCCCATATGAAAAAAACACCAAAGAGGATCATGAGGATTTAATAGTTAGGCTGCTTCAGGTAATAGGAGAAGACCCAACTAGAGAGGGCCTCCTTGATACTCCTAGGAGATATATTGAGGCTTTTCGTGAGTTTTTATCTCCACCGGAGTTTAATATGACAACATTTGATGTTGAGAATACTGATGAAATGATAGTTCAGCTTGATATTCCTTTTTATTCTTTTTGCGAACATCATATCCTACCTTTCTTTGGAAAGGGGTATATTGCATATGTACCCAATAAAAAAATTGTGGGGCTGAGTAAACTTGCAAGATCCTTAGAAACTTTTTCGCGAAGATTACAAAATCAAGAAAGAATTACAAACCAGGTTGCTCAATTTTTACAAGATTCTTTGGAACCTCAAGGTGTAGCAGTTGTTTTAAAGGCAAGACACATGTGTATGGAGATGAGGGGGGTTAAAACATCAGATACAAATACTATAACAAGTAAACTTTTAGGAAGTTTTAAAAAAGATGAACGTACCCGTGCAGAATTTTTAAATTTAATTGGTAACCATAGGAATTTGGTATGAGTTCTAATGTAGTAATTAGTGGGGGTACAAGCGGCATAGGAAAAATGTTAGTTAAGCTATTTTTAGCTAATAATATGAATGTGCTCACATTCTCAAGAAAGCAATCTAATATAAATTCACTTAAAAAAGAATGCTCAGAATTTTCAAAAAACTTGTATTGTTATCAATGTGATATTGGAAATATAAAAAGTATTGATCTAATATCAAAAGAGATTTTAAAAAAATTCAAAAAAATTGACTTTTTAATTAATAATTCTGGTACTAATACTATTGGACCTATTGAAAAAATTAATATTAAAGATTGGAAGAATATTATGGATGTAAACTTAACAGGTCCTTTTTATTTAACACAGAAAGTTTTACCACTTTTAAAAAAAGGTTCATTAATTTTAAATATGGGCTCATTAGCATCACGACAGGGTTTTCCTGGATGGTCATCATATTGTTCTTCAAAGTTTGGATTAAAGGGATTTACTGAATCTTTAAGAGAAGAGCTAAGGCCTAAGAAGATTAGAGTTGTACATGCAGAAATTGGAGCAACAGATACAGCGATTTGGGATAATCTTGATGGTGATTGGAATAAAGAATCAATGATGAAGGATTCAGAGGTTGCAGAAGTAATATTTAGAAATATTACTATCAAAGGGTCTGTTAATGTGGATGAACTATTCCTAATGCCCCCAGCTGGCATACTGTAAAAACATAATAATTATGTATACTTAAAGTTCTGTTATGAATATAGATACAACAGATACTGAACTTTTAAATATATTGCAGTCTAATTTTCCATTAGATATTAAACCTTTTAATCTTATAGGAAAAAAACTAAATATATCTGAATCAGAAGTAATAGAAAGAATTCAAAACCTAAAAGATATAAAATATATTAGACAAATAAGCGCAATTTTTGATACCAGAAGTATGAAATATAAATCTTCACTAATAGCAATGTCATTTGATGAAGATAAAGTGGACGATGCAGCAAGTATTATTAATTCTCATCCTGGAATAACACATAATTACAAGAGAAATCATTATTATAATCTTTGGTTTACATTAGCTGTACCACCTAATAGTATTCTAGGGTTAGAAAAGACAGTTGAAATTTTAGCTGATAAAACCAATGCCAAATCGACCAGAATCCTTCCGACTCTTAAATTATTCAAGATTGGAGTTAAGCTTGATATGACTGGAAAAGATGATATTTCTAAAACAGAGGATAAAGAATTCTATGGCGAAGAGAATATTTCTACTGATTTTGATTTTACTGAAGAAGATATAAGAATTATAAAAGAAGTTCAGGAAGATTTTCCTCTAGTGTCAGAACCTTTTTCAATGATTGCAAATAAAACTGAAATTTCAACTGATGTATTAATTGAAAGATTAATTAGATTTAGATCCAATGGTATTATGAGACGTGTTGCAGCTATTCTTCATCATAGAAAAGCAGGATTTAGAGCGAACGCTATGGGTGTATGGGACGTACCTATAGATAAGATTGAAGACATTGCACCTAAAATGGCAGCTTTTAAATCAGTAAGTCATTGTTACAGAAGACCTACTTACCCTGACTGGCCATATTCATTATTTACTATGATTCATGGTAGGTCTCCAAAGGACTGCAATAATTTAATTAAAAAATTATCCGAGATAAGTGGTATTGAAAAATATGATGCTCTTTATAGTTCAAAAGAATATAAAAAAACTCGTTTAAAGTTTTTTTCTCAAGACCAGTTTGATTGGGAAAAGAATATAATGGGTGTTAAATAAAATGTTATCAGTATTAACAATTAATCATAATAATTCTGAAATTTCTTTTTTGGAAAAATTTTCTTTTAATAAAGAAAATCTGGAGATGGCTTTAATATCATTGAAAAAAATTCCAGGTATTGATGAATGTATGATTCTCTCAACTTGTAACAGAGTAGAATTATATGTGAGTTCAGAAAGTAAAGATACCTCCTTATTACTTATAAAGTTTTTATCAGAATTTCATTCAACAGAAATTGAAAAGTCCCCTGTAATTTATCAATTTCTTACTGGGGAAGATGCTGTATATCATCTTTTCAAAGTTGCATCAGGAATTGATTCAATGATTTTAGGCGAACCTCAAATAATCAATCAGATAAAAGATAGTTATTTTAGGGCTAATGATACAAATACAATTGGCCCGATATTACATAGACTGGTTCAAATGTCTTTAAGAGTGGCCAAAAAAGTAAGAACAGAAACTAGTATTGGCTCCAGGTCTGAATCAATATCAAATATATCCTTAAGATTTTCTAAAAAAATATTTGATACTCTGACTGATAAAAAAGCTTTGATAATTGGTACTGGGGAAATGTCCCAATTGTTTGTTGAAGGACTTACTAATGAAAGCGTTAAAAATATCTGTATTGCTTCCAGAGATATTAAAAATTCAATAAATTTTAGTGATAAGTTTGGAACTACTCCTATTCAGTTTGAAGATATTAAAAAACACATTGCTGATTCTGATATTATCTTTACTTCCACTGGTTCCAATGAGTTCATTTTGAAAAAAGGTGATTTTGACGAAGTTAAAAGCAAAGATAAATTAATTGTTGATATAGCTTTACCAAGGGATGTAGATCCAAGAGTTGGTGATTTAGATTTTTGTTATCTTTATGATTTAGATGATTTTAAGAATTTATCCTCAGATAATAAAAATGCATATAGTTCTAGTATTAAAGACGCAAATTTAATAATTACAAAGAATGTTGAAACTTTTGAATCATGGATTGAAACATCAAATGTCAAAGATGTAATACTGTCATTTCAAGAACATATAGAGTCTCTTGTTAAAGATGAAATTAAAAACTCGGATCATTTAAACAAAGAAATTCTTGCAGCAAAAATATCAAATAAAATTTTACATGAGCCTTTGACTAAAATAAAAACAGAGCTTAAATTTGATAAAACTAGTATTAGAATTATTGAAGATTTGTTTAATTTACAGAAAAGTAATAAAAACCCGAGAAATATAAAAGAAATCAATGAAGCAAGAAATAAAAATAGGAACTAGAGGTAGTAAATTAGCTTTATGGCAGGCTAATTATGTTAAATCCTATTTAGAAAAGAACTTTCATGATTTTTCATATCAAATAAAAATTATAAAAACTACCGGTGATTTAAACCTTAAAGATAATCTTGATAATTTGGGAGGTAGGGGAGTATTTGTTAAAGAAATACAAAATGCTCTCATAAACAAAGAAATTGATGTAGCTATTCATAGCTATAAAGACTTACCTACTAAAAATCCAAATGAATTAGAAATTATATCTGTATCACCTAGAGAGGATGAAAGAGATGTTTTAATTTCTAAAAATGGAGATAACTTTTACAAGCTAGTTTCTAAAAGTATTATAGGAACCGGAAGTAATCGAAGAACAGAGCAGTTAAAAATCCTTAGAGATGATTTAATTGTAAAACCCTTAAGAGGAAATATTGATTCAAGGATAGGTAAAGTTCTTAATAACGAGTTAGATGCAATTGTTATTGCAGCAGCGGGTATTAACAGATTAGGTTTGACAAAACATATATCATATCATTTTGATTTTGATGAAATTATTCCATCTCCTTTGCAGGGTTATATTGCAATAGAATCAAGGAAAGATTTTAGCTTAAAGAGTCTTTTTTATGGCCTATCAGAAAATAATGATAAATTTATTGCAAAATATGAATCAAAAGCTCTTCTATTATTGAATGGTTCATGCGATCTACCTTTTGGTTTTAATATTAGGAATTTTAATTCCGATTTTCAATGTAGATTTTTTCTTAAATCTAAAGATAACGTTTATTCAGGGTCAGAAATTTTAAAAAAAGAAAATTTTGATAAAAATTTTAATAATATAATTGAAAATATTTCTTCGCACATTTGACTTAAGTGAAAATTTAAATATTCTAAATGTGCGGGGTGGAGCAGTCTGGTAGCTCGTTGGGCTCATAACCCAAAG
>CEPK01101356.1_pt1 | contig 22236 bp, 21 predicted proteins | sample 356231 | NCBI WGS metagenome assembly CEPK01 (sample SAMEA2620259, study PRJEB7988) | marine metagenome | biome: marine biome (ENVO:00000447); feature: deep chlorophyll maximum layer (ENVO:xxxxxxxx); material: "saline water (ENVO:00002010), including plankton (ENVO:xxxxxxxx)" | depth 80 m
ACTGGGATGGCTTTGACGATGCAATCTACAATGCGGCCAGACTAATGAAAATAGTTGGCAGGGATGTTTCGCCCGAGCGAGGTGGAGTTGTGTTCTCTGAAAGATTTTCATTCATGCCAGAGTACCCTTCTACAGACGAAGGGAAGGTCCCACTAGTTGGGAAAAGAGAGGAAGTGATGGAAGCGGTAATGGAAGCATTCTCTGACAAGGATTTCTCCAGCGTCGATGGTGTGAGGGTTAGATATGATGGAGGTTGGTATCTCTGCCGGCCCAGCAACACTGAGCCTATCCTAGTAATGAGGGCTGAGGCCAGGGATCATGAGACTCTGGATTCAATAATCGCAGACGTAAAAGAAAGAGTAGGCCATCTGGCCGATATTGACAAGCTGCAATGAGTTCGGGAATCATTCTCATTTACTTTACCGATTCTCTTATGCCAAGAGCAAAGGTGGGCGCGATGCTGCCACTGTAGCTTAGCCTGGTAGAGCGTCTGATTCGTAATCAGAAGGCCGGGAGTTCGAATCTCCCCAGTGGCTCCATCAAGATTTAAGGCCCAAATCAGACAGTCTCTCTCCGAATTTCTTGAACGAATCCTTCAGTGAAGCAATTACTGGCATTGGTTCTCCTGAGAGGAAGCACATAGTTGAGCCCCCGCCTGTGCTGTTATGAGTTACCTTATCCGAAACCCCTCTGCTGTTTACTAGGGCACTAGTGTGGCCGCCCCCGATAATTGTCATTGCATCAGTCTCAGTGCACATGTTTAGGATCTCTATGGTACCAAATGCGAACTCCGGTTGTTCGAAGTAAGATGCCGGTCCGTTCCATAGGATGCAACCAGCTTCCTTGACTATTGGACTGAGTTTCCTTAGGGTCTCTATCCCTATATCGTATATGGGGTCATCCGAGGGAAGGTCTTCTATGGACAAGGCCACTCTTGCCCCTTCCGACTCGATTGCAACATCTATTGGCAGAAGCAACATCTCAGAGTGATTTGAGAATATTTCCTTGCCTTCATCCCAAGCAGAATTGAATTGGCCCCCTAGTGTCTTCCTGATGAAGTCCTTGTTTCTATCCCCTATGTCTTTGCCTGAAATCCAAAGCATCAAATTTCCAGTAACTCCGACGAATGAAATGTAGTCGACTTTTTCCTTGGAAAGAAGGTTGTGAGCTACTCTAACCGAATCATCGCACTTGGCTCCCCCTAGTATTGCAAGATATGGCCTTGGAGGATCGTTTAGGGCGATTCTGAGATTGCTGATCTCGCTTTCCATTAGTGTCCCAGCAATGCAAGGCATTGAGTTTGTGAATCCAGTTAGAGTCGGTGATCTTCTATGTGCTGCAGCGAATGCATCAGTGACATAAACATCCGAAACTCCAGATAATCGAGACACTATTTCTGTAGATTCGGTCTGCTTGTTGGAATCGTATATTTTTCCGTACTCTTCGTCATTCGATCTGACATTATCTAGGAAGATTATCTCCCCCTCCGGAATCTTTCCAATTTCTTCCAAGACAGCATCACCACAAACGTCTGGAACGAATGTGATTGGTTTTCCCATAATCTCAGAAAGTCTTTCGCAGTGCGGAGACATGTCTGTGAAGTCAGATTTTCCGGGTCTGGACTGGTGGGCAAGGATAATCACTCTTGATGATTTTAGGCGACTGAGGGTTGGCACAATCGCACGCAGTCTACCGTCATCAAGCAGTTTTCCTGAGGAAGGTTCCAGTGGGGAGTTGACGTCGACCCTGTACAGAACAGTTCGTCCGGATAAATCGACATCGTCTAGGGTCAGAACCCCTTCCACACTTTTCCCAAGCAGAGGATGGTTTTGGCCGTTTTGGATTCAATTCATGGATTCAGATATCCAAAATACCTTTCTGTTATGGCGAGTCAAGTGGACATATGGCATGGGATTCCTCGTTGCTCTCCGGACCTGAGGGAGAGGATTGGAGAATCCCGGTATCCGAGTTGGAGGATAGGCAGAAAAGACTTGCTCGGAAGCTTGCAGAAGAAGGGACACAGTCGGTTTTCATCGAGGATCCAGTGGAGATTTATTGGTTAACAGGGGGAAGGCAGAACTCATCATTGCTTCTGGGGTCTGAGGGTTCTGGAATCGAGACGCGTCACTGGGTTAGAAGATCTCTGGATAGAGCTATTTTTGAAGGAGGGGGAGGAGATTCTCCCCACATTACGGAAACACATCCTAGAATGGCTGAACTAGAGGGAACGTTGGCAAAGGCAGGATGTACAAATGTTCCTGCAATGCAAGGAGAAAAGGTTCCAGGTAGTAGGCTAGATTTCATTCATCAGAAGATTAACGGCCTTGGAGGGATTGGTTCAGACTGCTCTAGAATCTTGTATGAATTAAGAGAGAAAAAGTCGGATTGGGAGATTTCCAGAATTAGAGAGAGTGGCGAGATAAATCGACAAATGTTCGATTTGATAGCCGATTTTGGGGGACTTGGCAAAAGTGAGTTAGAGATGGCCGGTGCTGCTGAGGAGCTTAGCAGATCATCAGGCTTTGGTGGTAGGATTAGGATGAGGAAGTGGCCAATGGACTGTGATAGAGTAGTTATTGCAGCAGGAAGATCCGGAGGAGTACCATCTTACTTTGATGCGGCTTTAGGTGGAACTGGTGGGAGTCCTATTTCTCCCCTTGGTGCAGGGTTTTCCAGGGTCAAAGAAAGCCAGCCGGTTCTTGTCGATATTGTTCACGTCCACAGAGGTTACGTTTCTGACTGCACCAGGATGTTCAGTGCGGGTTCCCTTTCACAGGAATGGATGCAAAGGTTGGAAGACATGGTGGAGATTAGTTCACTGGTAAAAAATAGCCTCGGAAGAGGGGATGAGTGCTCCAAGGCTTGGGAAATTGCTATCGATGCAGCCGAAGAAATGGGACATGGGGCAAATCTAATGGGAGTTCCCCCGAACCAAGCTAAGTTCCTAGGCCATTCAGTTGGACTGGAGTTGGATGAGTCCCCAGTGGTGGCAAAAGGATTCGATAGACAACTAGAATTCGGTGGAGTCATGGCAATAGAGCCAAAGCTGGTTTTTGATGATGGAGCGATTGGAGTTGAAGATACTTGGGCAAGAAACACTGAGGGGATGAAATGCCTTACTGCTGGTGAAGATTTGCCATATCTAAAGGAGTGGTAAAAATGGCAAATGGTGTTACTGGGGTTCATCGCAGCGTTGCTAGAGTTCTAAGAAAGCGTAGCGACCCCCATGGAAAGCCAATCGTTGATTCTTCAATTCTGAAGGGAGTGGAAATCGATAGTTCGGGAATTGTGGAGCTCTGGATAAAGCCAGACCATCCACATTGTCCATCCTGCCTGGATGACCTAATCAAACTTAGAGCGGAAGTTAGCCTGCAGAAGGGAGTTCAAGGTTGCATCATTCAGGTTGTGGGAATCCCTCAATCGGATAGATGGACAGCGGCGGTGAATGAGTAGAATCTATTCTTCATCGATTGGACCAAATGTTGGCCCCCAATTATTCCGCTCCTCTACCTCTCTGAGTTTCTGGATTATCCGAGTGAATAGCCACCATGACATCAATGAGATTCCAAACACAGATATGGATAGAGAAAACAGGAAATCTGGTTCGGACCAATAGCTCAATCTATCACCTACAATGGAGGGATTACGTCAATGTCACAGTCACTGGTAGCAAACAAACAACATGTGAGGATTCCTCCCTCATTCACCAAAAAATCGTCCAATCCGGGCGGGAGTGGATTTGGAATTTCCACATCACCTGAAATAAGTCTGGCTAGACAAGTTCCACAGTTTCCCGAAGTGCAGTTAGTGGGAATTATTACTCCTGCAAGATCAGCAACTTCTACCAGAGGGGTTTCTGGCTCAGCATTTGCAGAGCCGATTATTTGTTTTCCGCGGAAGAATCTGACAACTGGGAAGTTTCCTGACATCCGGAGTTCACCGGTCCTCCCATCTAGTCCATCTACCTGTTTGCTTGTTGAAAACTAGGCCTGCTTTCTTCATCCACTTGTTGAACTTTGTAGCACCTGCTCCTGTGGCGATAATGAATTCCTCTCTGTCCTCCTGAGCCTGAATGTATCCCTTTGCGGCAATGGTCTGGTCAATCCACTCATCTATACTCATTAGAACCCCAGTCAAGGAGCTGGCCTCCAAGGCTGCTTCCAACTCCTCGGCTGATGCGCCTGCTGATTCTAGGTCCCTCTTCATCAGGTCCGTAATGGAGCCGGCTTTGGCCTTACTTGGGGCTCTTATTACAGGCATCCTAGGTTTAATCTTTGGATTTATCTTAATTCTAGAGCCGTTGTCAAGTCTTACCTTCACGGATTGAGCCATTGGGGCATGGAACTCCTCCTCACAGTCCCAGCAGATAAATGAGAAGTCCGAAGTTCCTTCCATAATGTTACTCCCCCTGGGGTCCATTTCCTCCCCACAATGTGGACAGGCATGGAGACAAAGCACAGGTGCAATTTTTCTCCTGAAGTCTACTATGTCTTGTGGCGTCCCAGATAGCTCCAGCATCTCGTGATCCCTAGCGGCCTCAAGTCCTCTTGTCTCGAGCTGGTCTCTGAGCTTGGACCTCTGTTCGTCCTTTGACTCGTCGTCAAGGTTGTTTTCCAACTTCACAATAAGCTCGATTGTCTTGCCTAAGCGGTTCATTACAAGCTTCTTGTTTCTGAAATCTTCGACCCTTGCAAGCCTAAGCTGCTCTTTCTTCTCCTGAAGTTCTGCGTAGATGTCCTTCTGTTCCCTCTTGAAACGGGTCTCTTCAATCTTGTCTACCTTCTTCTTATCATCGGAAAGTACGTCTGCTAGGAACCTCTGTCTGCTGGAAGATCTGGGGCCTGATTTTACAGCATCAAGTACTGAGTTGGCGACTTCCTTCTTGATTCCGTAATTATTGATCAGGGTCTCAGCGTCTAGCTTCTTCAGGTCTCCAATCTTTATTCCGCCATCAGCTAGAATCTGGGCAGTAGTCTCATCGATCCCTCTCCGAAGTAGAGCGAGATAGGTGTCCTTCTTCGCCATTACATCCCTTCCCCTGAACCGGGCTACACCGCACTCCGGCCCTACCCATCGGAGAGGGTGGGGACCTATCAAGTCGATGTCAATATGCTAGACAAGGCAATCATGAAGATATGTTCCTGACAATGGAGGCCCAATCTTCTGGCTCTAGATTTTCTGGCCTAAGATTATACCATCCTTCTTCCAATTCTGGGATTCCAGATTGGATTATTTTGGAAGTACTCGATTCCCACCTTTCCCTATGCCAACCCGAAACCCTTGAAATTCGAGAAGGGGGTTTTTTCAGAAGAGTGCTAATCTTTCTCCTCCTGTTCGAGAAGCAGTGCTTGGTTAAAATCCTGAAAAGTTGCTTGTTTATGCCCTCCACCTCTGGCCTCTTTACAGGCCTAAGTATAACCAATCTGGAGTTTACCCTAGGGGATGGCGTGAATGAGTGTGGTGCCACTTTCTTGTCAATTTCCACTTCGAAGTCGAGCCACAGGTTCAACCCTAGAGGGCCAATGTCGTAGGGAGCAGAGGTCATTGCCATCCTTTGAGCGAAATCGTCCTGCACAAGGAGAATAGATAGTTCGATTGGTAATGAATAATGTAGTTTTGTCAGTCTATCGAGAATAGGGCTAGAAATCTGGTATGGAATGTTGGAAATCATATGAGTAATCCCTTCGGGCCAACCTATCGAAAGCGCATCTCCTTGGATGATCTCTAGATTGCATTCCTTATCTCGAAATACCCTGTTCAAGTGATTTACAGACTTCTCATCTATCTCAATTGCAGTTATTCTTGCGGACCTTTTGAGCATTGCCAATGTCAGAGATCCTGGTCCTGGACCTACCTCTAGGACATGGGAATTTTCTGAAATTGGGCTTCCTTGCTCCGCTGAAATCTGCATGGTCCTTTCAATTACCTCGTCGTCAATAAGATAATGCTGCCCTAGTGATTTTCTGGGTTCAATCCTGTCCATAAGAAGATCTACTAGAAGTCGCGTGTCCAAGCTCTCCAGAGGATCCATGTCACTTCTCTGAACGCACTAGCAAATCAAGTAAACGGGGAGTCTGGGCCACATCCTCCATCTCCTTAACGTACCTTTCGGCTAGCAGTCTGACTGATTCAATACCACATGCCTCGTCAACTTCCTCAAAAGTAGTCCATCCGGATAGTCCTCTTTGTTGGACCATCTGGATCGCCTTTGAATTGCCAATTCCGGGCAATAATTGGAATGCGTGGAACTTCAGTGACATTGGTCCTGCGCTATTGTAGAATGATATGTGTCTATCCTTATCCTCTCTAATTGAGTTTGAAAGTGCACCAACTAACTCCTGTTGTGAAGATCCGCTTAGATCCTTTAGCCGGACCTCGGACAAAGATCCGATGTTTCCTGATGGGAGATCCACCCTGTCACCTACAGAAATTCCCGTGACTTCTGTTACCCTAGTCCTAAGGATGAACAAAGATGGTTCACTAATACACTGGACCTCATGACCTATGGGCCTCCTATCTTGAATATCTAGGACTCTTAGACCAGTCTCTTCTTCAAAGGGTCCCTTTTCATCCTCATTCGAGTCTGTTGCACTCCCTTTCTCCATATCTTTCATGCCTCCCAGAAGGGCTCTCCCTCATGAATAAGTTGTTTTCAGAAAATTTTCAGAATACTATAGAACATGCTGTCTAATGGTCGTAATTACTTCCTCTACCTCTGAAGTATCCATGGCAATCCTCTTGCTGGCAATTATGACTCTCACATCGGCTACAGTCAATGGGGAGAGCTCAGCCAGTTTAGAACAGACCTCGGGGTGTTCCTTGAGCTTCTCGTTCTCCATCAGGGCTGCCAGCAGATTGCCGAAAACAGATGGATCTGTCTTTATCTCACCCGTAGGATGGCCCCCTTGGCTTGCCTTCCATTCTGCGTGTTGAAGAGCCATAGTCTGCTCGTAGGAAATCTCTCCTCTCCTTTCGATGGCCTCTAGAAGCTTATCTCTTACTGTCGCAAAGTCCACGAATTCCCTTTCTGACATCTTTTCACCTCTACTCAATGGGCCTAAGGTGCTCTGGCCTTGAGACTACAGTCTTCATCTTATTGCCATCGGCAACCTTCACCACATAAGCCCTACCTTGTGAGCTCTCAATGACTCCAGTTCGTCCTTGGAATCTGCGGTGGGGCATTCCCTTCTGCTGAGCGCCGTCCAAGACAATGGCTACCTTGTCGCCTTCTTTGTATGAATGCATGGCCCTTCCTATGAACAGCCTTCTCCGCTCTCTCTTTCCCTTTTTCAGGATGCTTCGAGTTCCCTGCCTAGATCCCTTTGTCCTAGTCACCATGCTCTCACTGAATCCATTATCGCGAATCCGGGCGACCTGTGGGGCGTTCTTAAGGACTCGGATGTATATTTTCGGACTAGTCGTCGTGAATCTCCTCAACGTCTAGCCAAATGACTTCGCAAGCCGCGCCCAATACACTCTGCACCGAAGGATTTGTCCTACCCTCGTCAGAGTGGACTAATTCCTTGACATAGGTCCCCGCTTCGCACCGAAGGGTCAATTCTACCTGAGTTCCATCAATCTCTATTCTATCTATTGAAGAGATCTTCCTCCTCCTAGTCTTCGCAGCTCTTCTATGAGATACTCTCTTTGGGGTTTCTTGATCGATTACTTTTCCGGATAGAGACATAATTGCCCCCTCCAGGTTCTCGATATCGGCCAACTCTTCAACTTCAAACCGAATAGTGTAAGTCTTTTCGGATCTGGACTGTTTGACCTCGTTTACTTTCTTCCTAGTACACCACTCGAAATTTCCAACCTCTACCTTTTCGTTGCCATTTTCATTGACCATTTCAACGAGGTCTTCTGTTGGGAACAATCTCTGTCTTGGTTTCTTAATTTCCAATACAAAAGGTCGTCCAGATCCGAGGCACCTAACGTCAATGTCTTCTCTGCCCATTCCGTGGAATGACGTGTCTTCTGCTCCCAAAGCTTCCCTGATCGGCTCCCCAATTAGATCTTGTACAGAATCTGGATACTGGAGTCCTGTTTCTCTACAGGAGTCGCACCCTTCTGCCCTCCCTCTACATGCCCTACATGGCCAACGAGTCTGTGGAATTCCTCTGGAAAGTTTCCTGTACCTCCCGTATAGGAAAATTGGCCTTACGTCTACATCAACTCTCAGAGTCAACCCATCAACCAGAATCATTACATCGGGCCTTTCTTTTACGAATTCTACCTCCTGGTTGATCTCTCTAATTCTCCTGTGAATTCCTTCTACTAGAGCTCCTTTGAGTGGGTAAGATCCTGGAGCTCCATATTTGGTTCTGATTCTGTCTTCCTCCTGGATCAGATCCTTGGGAAGATGAATTCCAAATTGCATCGTAGAGAATTGTGTTTCTGAAAGGTTCTCGAAAACCCTAGAAACAATGTTTTCTACATCTTCAAATAGATTCTCGCAAAGTGGGCAGTAATCCTGAGTGATCTTTGACTGTAGATTCTCATCCCTCTCAAATGCCTCTGACCTAACAATGGATCCGGCATCAGATCCTCCGATTCCAGTGCTAGACCCAGATATTCTGCCCAAGCAATGGTCACAAACTCCGATCTTAATTACGTGTGCTATGCCCAATGGCGCTGGACAGGGTGGAGCGTCCCAATTCAGAGTACTGCCCTGGAAATCGAAATCATCTCCATCGAACCAGACTTCCTCTGACTCTATGCTATCTTCAATTTCCTCCTGAGGTGGCATTTCTGTAGAAGCATAATCAGCAGACGCGTAGAGCTGCCATTCGTCCTCAGAGTCTATCTCCGAGTCATCATCCTTCGGCTCGTTTGTTTCCATAGTATCGCCACACAGAACAGGGGGGACCTGTGTCTCTGACGTCAATCGGAAATGATTGGAGGATTTGACTTCTTCGCTAAAGGCGCTATTCCAGATTTTGCCCATGTTCTTCACAAATCTTTCTGAGATGCGAAAAGGAGTGTATTCCACTAGAGCACCCAGTGGGCCATTCAAGTTGTATACCATACCTACCTACCGGAGAAACCCGTGGCTTCTCAAGCATTAGTCTCGCAATCTCCTCTTCTAACTCTATTTTGCGTTGCTCGTTCTGCTGCCTAGGTTTACATTTGGCACACTGGCAATTTGAGCGGATTACCAGATAGCTTACCTTGAATGATGCTCCATCTTCGAATCTCATGATGCAGCTCTCGTCACCTCTCTCAAAGTCAGAAAGAACATCACGTGACATGATAGACCCCAGTGAAACAGACTCGCCATGCTGTTAGACATATGAGTTTATTTCAAATGGCAAGAGATAAATTAGACCTAGTCTGTTTCAATCTAACATGGGGAGGGAGATAGGAGATTTCCTTAGCTTTCCGGACTGGCCAGAATTCAGGCCGAACATGACCCCTAGGGAGATTTTCTCGGAGGGAAGTTTCGGAGGAAGCTACTGGAGACCTATATTCTCATCAATAATCTCAGAGAATCTGAATGGGCAGCATCTAGAATTCAAAGATTGGTGGATTGGACTGGATGAGAAGCTGATCTGTAGCGAAGAGTATGACAAGAAATTGAACAAATATTCAGTTTCCTCCGGTACGTCGCTAGAAATGTGGGAATCAAAGGGGTGGATAAGGGAACAAGACCCGTATGGTTGGATTCAGTGGTATTGCAGATTCTTCTCGGGAAGGAGAAGTGAAGATGATAACAGGCAGATAAGAAGATGGAATTCATTTGCTGGACCAAAGGGGAGGTTCAGAATTCAACTGATTAACCGGATTATTGGAGCCGATGCTAATTTTGATGATGAGCGAGTTAGCCCAGTGATACGACAATCCCTGCAACACTGGGCATACAGGCTTACTTTGAGTGACTTCGAAGATTATGCAATAGAGAAATGGAAGTCCAGTATGCCGGATGAGTGAGCTGAATGTGGATGAAAGATGAAATACAGAAAATATTGCCATTGCATCAATAACGAGGATGGAACTAATGTACAACTACAGGCATGAAACAGTTGTAGAAGCTGATGCAGAGACTACCTTCGCTTGGTTCGAGCATGAGGGTTCCTTTAGGAGACTAATGCCCCCTTGGGAAGTTGCGGAAGAAGTACGAGCTGACGACTCACTTGAAGTCGGTTCTAAGAGGATCTTCAAATTCCCCATGGGACCCCTAAAAATGACTTGGGTAGCAGAGCACACAGGTTACGATCCACCCAGATTCTTCTCAGATAGAATGCTGAAAGGTCCCTTCAGATCTTGGAATCACGAACATCATCTTGTTGAAGAAGGGGATGTGACAAAGGTAATCGACGAGGTGACTTACCAAGTTCCCTTCGGTCGTCTTGGTAATCTCGTTGACAGGATCTTAGGTGGACTACTGGTTAGGAAGAGGATTTCCCAGATGTTCACAGCCCGTGAATTGCGACTAAAGAGAGACTTGTTTCATCACTCCAAGTTTGCTGATAAACCCCGTAGGAGAATTCTGGTTGCAGGATCATCTGGGACCATTGGTACTCAGCTAGTAGCGTTCCTTGACACGGGAGGTCATGAAGTATGGAGGCTTGTCAGGAGAGAAATAAAGGAAGGTTCTAAGGAGCTTAATTGGGATCCTACTTCAGGAAAATTAGACCATGGAATTCTCGAGGGTTTTGATACCATAATTCACCTAGGAGGAGAGGGGATAGGCGACAAGAGATGGAGCTCGAGAAGGAAGAAGGCGATTAGGGATTCAAGGGTCGACAGCACCCTGATCTTATCCAATGCTATTCGGCAGATGAAAAGTAAGCCGGAAGTCTTCATTGTAGCAAGTGCCATAGGGTGGTACGGAGATAGGGGTGATGAGGAGCTAGACGAGAATAGCTCCCCTGGAGATGGTTTCCTTCCTGATATTTGCAGGGAATGGGAAGATGCAGCTTCAAAAGTCGAAGAGTCGGGGGTTAGGACTGTATTTCTCAGAAGCGGCATAGTTCTGACAGCAACAGGAGGCGCACTAGAGAAGATGCTTCTTCCATTCAAGCTAGGTGGTGGTGGCCCCATGGGAGGAGGTAAGCAGTGGATGTCATGGATTTCATTAGACGACGAAATTTATGCAATTCATCATCTGATTATGAACAGTGGTTCGACTGGGAAATACAACCTCACAGCTCCTGAGCCCGTAAGGCAGAAGTTGTTTGCTAGAGTTCTGGGGCGTGTACTAAGGCGACCAGCAATAGCACCTATTCCAGGTTTAGCGATCAGAGTAATGTTCGGTGAAATGGGAGTAAGCCTTACCTTGGAGAGTCAGAGAGTTTTACCAAATAGACTGGTGGATGAGGGTTACGAGTTCCTTCATTCGGACTTGGAACACGCACTTAGGGACACATTGGGGATGTGGAATGACTAGTATGGAGCTGCTTGATCTTTACTAGATCCTAGAATCCCATTATCCGGGTGTGAGAGTGCCAGAGCTGCAGGCGCTAAAATGAGGCTGGCTATCAGTGAGAGAAGAATCATTACCGCACAGAACAGGCCGAAAGTCGAAAAGAAGCCCATTTCAGACTGATTTATTATTAGAAATCCTGTCATGTCGGATACCGCCGAACCGAAGAGAGCAATTCCGGAAGCCCCCCCTACAGCGCCAATAGAAGAAATGGTTGAAGACCCTGCTTCCTTTTCCTCTCTAAATCGCTGAATAACGTGAATCACGTAGTCAATCCCAACTCCTAACGAGATTGCCGCTATAGAGACTGTAACCATGTTCAGCCCATAACCTGCCATTCCCACTATTGCGTAAAGCCACACGATCATCAAGAAAATAGGGGCAGTAGTAATTGTTGCGAGGATAAACGGTCTTGTGCCCCATAAAATGGATAGGATTACAGATAGAGAAGCTAGGATTAGCAAATAATCCTGCCCGACTAGAAATAGGGAAATAGAAGACAGCATGATTGTGTTTAGTGAAATCTTAGAAGCGAATCTAATTGGGTTCTTTTTCTCGGCATTGAATCTTTCAATTGGGGAATTCTCCTCACGGAACCCCCACCAGAGTGCTAGGATACAGAATATCACTCCCAGAAGAAGTGTATCTTGCAAATCGTCTTGCATGGAGTCGGCAGCTACGAATCTGATAATTGGCTCCCCTGTGGGAATTGCCCAGGAGACGGGGTATTCTTCGTTCTCAAAAGCAGAATTAATACTGCCTCTCTCGTGTATCGGATTTGTTGAGAGATTCTGAAGAGGTGCCATGTCCACTACTAATTGTTCCAATGCTGGCTCGACGAGAGCGAACTGCTCGGGACTGGAGAGGCCGAATCTAAGGGATGTTCTGGGGAATCTTGGAGTGTCTCCTGAGCTAGTTAGCCAAGGCTTCTCGAAATCCAATTCTCCCTCGACTTGAATAAACTCGCCTACTATGCTTGTTGATAACGAAGGATAACCTCCACTGGCAGGAACTCCGCGAGTCACCATGAATCCGTAAAGGAAATTGAGGCATGTGCTGTCATCAATGGAAGGAACATAGATGAATTCCATTTCCCTATTTGGTATCTGAATAGCATCACATCCTATGCCTCCTTCATTAGAGTCGAAGTTCCATCCTGCTTGTTCGAATGGAGTTTGATTCCAAGCCATGGCTGCCCTGGTGTACCATAGCATCAGATCTATTCCAATAAGCTCTACTTGCCCATTGGGCATCTTTGAAATCTGATCTGGTTCATCCGGACCATGGGAGTTCATATTGTTCCTAAGCTCATCGATTGCATCAATAATTAATGGGTTGGAGATGTTTCCCTCTATCAAGAGGTAAGCTGGCTCGCCCTCATCACTGAATCTTTCATTGATTAGTCCTACACCTACTGCTAAATCGGAGTCCTCTTCGATGAAATCTTCTACTTGAAAATCACCCTCGAGAGAAAGCATTATTGGAGTAGCAAATATTGTGATGAGAATCGAGATTGCTACAACTATTGGAGAGTACCTAGCAGACAAAGTTGCAAGATTTGACAGCCAAGAGCTGGGGATCATGTGAATAATGTCTGATCTCTCTTCCTCTAGCCTCCCTTTAGATTCCAGCCAGATGTCGATATCCAGTCTAGCAAGAGGAACCCAAAGTCCTGTAAGGAAGAATGCGCATAATACACCCAATCCTGCTTCGATTCCAAATGAGCGTAATGCGGCAATACTCGAAGTCATGTTTGCCATGAAGGCGACAATGGTTGTGACTGAAGTTAGCAAGATTGCCAACCCAATCTTACTAATCGCCTTATGTACTGCTTCTTCGGATGTTTTTCCCAATCTTCTCTCTTCCTTGTATCTGTGTAGACTATGCAGACTATCGTCAATTTCTAAGGCGAGAATCAGTATAGGCAGCAGGTTGGAGAATTGTGATCTGAAAATAATCTCGTTATCTGCCCACTTTCCTATGATTATGGCCCAGCCGATTAGCCCGTACATCCATATCAGAGATACTCCCAAACTAGTAGCAACTATCGCCACATCGGACGCTCTCCTGAGACTGGCCCATAGTAGAATTAGAATTGCTGCCCCCATAAGCAGAATCAAGTAGGCACTTGAGAGAAGCTCGCGGTTTATCTCTACATTTATTGATTCTGCGAACATCAGAGAAACGATGTTCTCATCGCTCTTCCTGAGATCTTCTTCTAGAGATAAGTAAAGCCACTCAACGGAGCATAGGGGCTGATCGTTTTCCTCCCTATTCCTGCAATCCTCAACTGAGTATCTAATTGGCTTTGTCTCTAAATTAAATCCTTTTCTCTCATACCCAAATTCTGAACTAGCGTTTTTCCATGAGAATGTCCACCCATTCTTCTGCATCTCGTTCCTATCGAAATTGACAATCAACCAAGCAGCCGATGCTGACCATCTTCCAGGCACCCAGTTCTCGGAAAGTAATGTCCCGTTTTCTGAAATACTGTGATCCACTGGTCCGATTACTGAGCTGAGATCGTCCGGAAGAAAAGCCCTATCGTTGGAAAGAAATCTGAGAAAGGCCCCATTGCTGTTGTTAGCCATTCTGTGTGCAGCCAAATCGATGTGCTCTTGGGTGACATTTGGATCGTCAAAAGAAAGACATTCCAAGTGCCCGCAATTCGACCAGTTCGTAGGAGCAGGGTCGGTAGAGGCATTGATGTCCAGTGTAGCTTGTAATTTGAAAGGATTTATTCTGGGAGAAGTGAGAGACGACTGCCCTGACATGAATGCACGGAACTCTGTGGCCAAATCCAATATCCCGTTCACTGGATCTCCTGAAATCTCAGAAGCCATTGGTAAGTAGAATTCTGAAATCTCATTATTCTTTAGCTCTCGAGCGTCCTCATCGATCTCCCTTAGTACTGATAAGTTCAGTATCCCCCCTATGGGCTCGACAATGCCTTGGCCACCACCTCGATATTCTGCAATCATCCCCACATCTGAATCTGGCTCTCCGAAATAGCTTGGATCTCTGACGAAAATTCCGAAACCCCAAATATTACCTGCAGCAGTAAATTCCTCCCTCAAAACCTGGTTTGCATCGAGCTCAGGGGACTCCATATCGTAAGACTCAATATCAATTGGTTCGAAAGAAGCAATGATTCCTGGAACCATTAGGATAGAGACCACTACTACAAGAAAATGTACTTTCCTTCGTCTGGGAATTATATAATCAGCAAGACCCTCGAAGCTCCTCACAGCTATTCGAAAACAATGGGATATTTCACTAATTGCGTGTACTCACAGCCCTGAGTCTCTTAGAGTCTCGAGAGCCTCTCTCTGAGATTTTGTTAGCTTTTCTGGCTCGGAGAGCACGAATTCGACATCTAGTGGTCCTCCTGAGTGACCGTGTCCCTGCAGTCTCCTCCTATCTCCAATTCTGGCTCCCTCTGGAATTTCGATTTGCACCTTTTTTCCGTCGGGAGTAGTTATTCTGACCTTTCCGCCCAAAACTAAAGTTGAGTATGGAATCCTTACCTCTTGGACAAGTCTCCCTTCCTCCCATCTACGTCCATCTTCGGCATCCAGACGAACGGTGATAAGCAAATCTCCAGATTCTCCCTCTGGGTGCTCGTGGCCCATTCCCTTCAGACGTAGAAGATGGCCGTGCTCCGCCCCTTTGGGAACACGAACTGTTATTGTACTTCCCTTGGTTTGAACTCCATAGCCTTTGCAGGAAGAGCACTGGCTGGATGAGCCAAAGCTAGTTCCTTTACACTTTGAACATATGCGCATCCTTCGATGACTGAACTTTACATCTGCTCCTCGAATCGCCTGATTCATAGAAATATCGATGCCCGCCTCGATATTCGCACCCCTTGGATTTTCGTGGCTTTTTTTACGGCCCTGTTGATTTCCTTCAAAATTGAAATCGAATCCCGAAGTTTTTCCCCCCCTGCCTCCCAAAAACTGTGAGAATATGTCTCCCAGATCTGAGCCCCCGAATGGGGACCTTCCGCCCCCTCTACTGAACATCTCTTCCATCCTTTTTTGTTGATCGTGATTGCTTCTAGCTTCAGCAGTTCCTATTTCTTCATATGCTGACTGAATGGACTTGAACCTCTCCTCAGCAGCTGCATCTCCGGGATTTCTATCAGGATGGTATTGCCTAGCTAGCTTCCTATACGACCTCTTAATCTCTGCATCAGTAGCATCCTTCGAGACATCCAGTGTTCGGTACGGGTCTTCTGACACGTTAGTTCTCTGGAGGGCATCTTCCTTCAACCTGATGAGTGAGAATTTAGAACCGATGCGCTAATCATTAGTGTCTTTCTAGGGGTATCATGGGAGTTGGCTGGGCTGTATTCAGAAACTATGCTGGACATGCCAAGGAGATCCTTGGGGACGTGACAGACTATCCTCGATTCTTTCTGATGCCACCATCCGCAATGGTAGAAGCAACCGGTGATGGAACAAATGTGGTAGCACTCCTTGAGCCGGAAGAGCACATAGATCATGAAGTCGAGATGGTTTTCAGACTAGGAAGTGATCTTGGACCAATTCAGATGTGTGTCGGAATTGATACCACGAATAGGACTCGTCAGACAATGGCGAAGAAGAAAGGATGGCCTTGGCTAGAAGGAAAGGGATTCAGAGGATCCGGAGTTCTTGGAACATGGGCCGATTGGGATGAGAGGCCCGTTGAGATAGGGTTGTCTTTGAATGGTGAGACAAAGCAATTGGCATCAACCGAATTGATGGTGCATTCTGTAGACTCATTGCTTGAGCATCTAAAAAACTGGTACGATCTAGAGCAGGGAGATCTAGTATGGACAGGAACCCCCAGGGGAGTGGGGCCTATGAGTCCAGGCGATTCAGTGCATGCATGGATGAAGAATTCGGAAGGAGAGACGATTAGCGTACTAAATGCTGTATGCAAATAGGAATTTTCAGGAGTGCTAAGATGGACTCCGAAACTAGGAGAATCACCAAAACGTGGTTAGCTGGAGACGATGGTTTAGTTAGCAGAGGCGACTATCTCCTCCATGGAGATGGATCAGTCTCAGAGAGTAAGGGAGATGAGGACGTCATCGAGACTATCGATGGCTCTTCCCGCCTAGTAACTCGCTCTCTACAGAACTGGCATACTCACCTCGGGATGGTCCTCAATCGTGGAATGGGAGAAGGTTTGCCCCTGATGGAGTGGCTTGAAGAGGCTATATTCCCAGTCGAGAAGAATCTCACAGCTGAGCTAGTAGAAATCGGCACTAGGGCGGCTGCAGCAGAGATGATTGCTTCTGGTAGTACCTATTCTTGTGACATGTATTATTTCACTCAGACGATCGGAGAGACACTAGCGGAAACTGGAGTAAGGGCCACACTTTGCGGACCTATCTCGGATGGTCTGACTCCAAACTCCGAACATGGCTCAGGAGAAGCCCTGAGGCAAATGGAGAGTCTGATCGCTGGTCCCTCTCCCAGACCTAGTCGGATCGAATACGGAGTAGGTACCCACTCGGTGTATGTTTGTGATCAGGAGACTTTGCTAAAGGGTTCAGAGCTTGCAAAGAAGACAGGATCGATGTTGCACATCCACACCTCAGAGACTCGGAAAGAAGTTGCAGACTGTTTCTCTAAGCATGGAATGTACCCAATAGAATATCTTGATTCTATGGACTATTTCGTGAGCGCTGACGAAGGAGGGACGGTGTGTGCCCATTGTGGCTGGGTTACAAAGAAGGAGATGAGGATTCTTGCAAGGCACGGGGCCCATGCTGTTCACTGCCCTACCTCCAACCAGAAGCTGGCTTGCGGAGGCACCATGTCATACCCAGCGATGAAGGAAGCAGGTGTCGATGTCAGGATTGGCACAGATGGCGCTGCAAGCAACAACTCCCTGGACATGAGATCGGAGGCTAAGGCTGCAAGTCTAGTCCAGAGGCACGATCACTGGGATGCCAGGATTCTTGGTCCAGAAGAGGTTTGGAAGCTTGCCACAAAGGGATCTAGAGACTGGGTAACCTGGGACCTAGATGATATCAGGATGAGGCCCCGAGGAAGAGATGGAAGGCGCTTGCTTTCGAATCTAATCTATTCAGGAGCAAAAGTGCTTGACGTGTTCGTAGACGGTGAGGCCTTACGAAAAGATGGTGTTACTCTAACAATTGATGAGAAGAAAGTAGGCGAACAGCTCGAGATCTCAGTAGAGGACTATTATCGGGAGATTGGCGTCTAAGGATGGAATAGGAATGCGGCTCCTAGGACAGCGTACGATGCCAGAAGCATGGATCCCTCTAGCCAATTTGACTTTCCATCAGAGGCAATCGAGTTCACAATCAACACTGCTAGGAACGCAGACACGGTTTCTATCATCCCAAACTCAAAGGTAAGGGGCACTCCGAGGGCCCAAGCAAAAATCACCATCATGGGGGCCACGAAAACCGCTATTTGAGTCGAAGAACCCATAGAAATGGCGAAAGAAAGATCCATCTTGTCCTTAGCTGCAACGGAAACAGCAGTGAAGTGTTCAGCTGCATTTCCGAAGAGCGGGAGAAGTATCACACCGATGAATAGGTGTGGCAATCCCATATCGTCGGCTGCATACTCTACCGAGTGCACCAGTATTTCCGCCATCCAAGAAACTAGGATTGTAGAAACCACAAGAAGTGTGACAGCATCACGTTGGGTCATTTCAGGCTCCTCATGATGGGATCCATCGGTGGCAAACAAGTGTACATGACTTCTGAACTGGAAGAATAGGAACATGCCGTAAATCAGTAGCAGAATGATGGCGGCAATATGGCTGAGGTGCTTTACTGGCTCTTCCCCGGCTTCGCCTCCGACGGTTGAATGGAAAACTGTTGGAATAATTAGAACGATCATTGAAAGGAGGAGCAGGGAGCCATTTGAGCTGACTTGAGTTTCTGAGAACTTCTGTTCGTCGAAGTGTAACCCGCCCCATACGAATGCCAACCCCATTACTAATAGCAGGTTTCCGAGAATGCTCCCAATTAGGCTGGCTTGAACTAAGTGAACGTAGAACATCTGCACATCTGGGTCTGCTTCCTGATAGGCACTGTAGATGAGAAGAAGCGCAATGATCATCTCGGCAGCATTGCCAAATGTTGCATTCAGGAGACCCCCGAGGGACTCTGAAGTCCTAAGAGCTATCTCCTCAGTAGCCCTTCCCATAAGGAATGCTAGAGGCATTATTGCTACTAATGAAGAAAAGAAAGCAAGAGAGGAGTCGTGCTCAATGTAGTTGAAATATACAGTGATTGGGACTGCAATCAATAGCAGATTGAGTTTGGTCTCTCTAGGGTCGAATGCCTGTATCCAACTTACGGTCTCGGTCATTACGATTAGTCGCGTAATAGAATCTAGGTCAATGTTACGGCCTGAGAGGAGCTTTCTTGTTGACTGTCTTCATGGGATTAACCATGCGAGGGCCAGTAAGATTGGCATTGACTGGTACTCCTGGCACTGGAAAGACCACGGTTTCCTCATTACTTAGAGAGGCTGGGAAAAGGGTTGTTTCGCTAGAGATTCTAGCGGAGAGGTTTGATTGTATAGAGGATGCTGATCCGGATGATGGGGCCAGACCAATAGATATCCCACAGCTTTATTCTAGGGCTCTAGATGAATGGGGTGAAAGTCCAGATGATTCTTTGTTTGTTGATGGTCACCTCTCCCATCTTCTTCCAGTAGATTGCGTAATAATCCTGAGATGCAATCCTGTTGATCTGCAGAAGAGGTTGGAACAGAGGGATTATGGGGAAAGAAAGGTCTTGCAGAATGTGGATTGGGAGATACTAGGTGGTCCTTGGAATGATATTGAAGAAGAGATCCCAATTCTCGAGTTCGACTCCTCGTCAGATTCACCTGAGGCTATTTTTGATTCTATTTTGGAATGGATAGTAGATGGATTCAAGCCAGAAAGGCCAGCCAATCCTATTGACTGGATTGAGATGGGGGCGGTATGATGTTCGAAAAATTTCGAGATAGGTGGACCAATGCAATCAACCCCCTAATTATGAGGATGGAGGGTGTTGATCCTAGCTTCCTAACTTGGTCCAGTCTAATCCTGTCTCTTGTTGCTTTCTATCTTCTAATGGAAGCTGATTTGGACAGCAAGGGATCTCTAGCAATTGTCATTGGGATTGTAATCATCCTAGTAGCTGGCGTCTTGGATGGTCTAGACGGGGCCCTTGCTCGCCATCAGGGAACTGATGGGCCGTATGGGGATTTCCTAGACCACACTATAGATAGAATAGTCGATGTAGGCCTATTAGTAGCTATAGGGATGAATGGGTCTTTCGTTGACAACCCTAGTTCTGGATACCTTGCTGGTCTGCTGACTCTTTTCGGATCATACATGGGTACCCAAGCACAATCGGTTGGACTGGATAGGATCTACGGGGGATTTTCCAGGGCAGACAGAATGGTGCTAACTCTGGTTGCTTTGGTTGCTGCGGCATGGCAGGCTCATGCTGGTGTTTCTGGTTTTGTTGTGTCAGAGATAAATGACGCGGTAGAGTGGATAATTCTTGGAAACAGTGAGCTCAATGGAATGACCTTCGCTCTGGCAATTTCTGCATGGGGGGGAGTCTATACGTTTCTCGTTAGATTTGCCAAGACTAGAAACGGATTGTTGAATTAATGGCCATCCCAGTGATCTAGTGAAACCCCTGTTTCACACACGAAGAGTAGGGCAATGGTTATCCTCTATTCAACGCGCCTGATAGTTTGTGAAGCACCTTATTGAGAGGGTTCTAGAACTCCAAGAGGAGGAAACACAGGCTCCAACGGTATCGGAACCTGAGGAAGTTCCGGATCTTGAGAGTCTGCTAAAATCACTACAGCCGAAGATCCGGGTTTTCGGTTGCGGAGGATGTGGATCAAACACAGTCGCCCGATTAGAGCAGGAGGGCTTGTTCGATGGAGATTACGTCAAGGGGATGGCAGTAAACACTGATGCTCAACATCTGTTGAGAGTGAGCGTAGAGAACAAGGTCCTGATTGGTCGGTCCGCCCGAGGCAGGGGGGCGGGGGGCGACCCGGAAAAGGGAGAGCAGGCGGCATATGAGTCCGAGCGTGTTCTCAAAACTGAGGTGGAGAAATGCGATCTTGCTTTCATCACCGCTGGCCTCGGCGGCGGCACGGGCACTGGTAGTGCTCATGTCGTTGCCAGGCTAGCAAAGGCGTCAGAGGCGTTGACCATTGCCGTTGTAAGTTACCCGTTTGTTTCCGAAGGAGCTGTGAGGAGGCAAAATGCTGAATGGGGCCTCGAGAGACTCAGGGAGGTTTGCGATACCGTGATAGTCCTACCAAATGAGAGGCTTCTGGAAGTTGAAGGGGTTCGGGACCTTCCTCTAGACGCTGCATTCAGAGTAGCAGACGAATTGCTAATGAGAAGTATCTCTGGTGTCTCAGAGATGATTGCAAAGGAGGGTGTAGTAAATCTGGACTTCCAAGACTTGAGGTCAGTAATGGAAAACGGAGGAGGAGTGGCAATGATTGGACTAGGAGAAGCAACGGTCGAAGAGGGGGCAGAAAAGGCAACGATGGAAGCTCTGGAGTCGCCTCTTCTAGATATCGACATATCAGATGCAAGGGGGGCCTTGGTAAACGTAGTAGGGGGCCCTGGTCTGACTCTTGGAGAGGCAGAGCAATGTGCAAAGATAATCCGTGAGAGCATCAACCCATATGCTAGGATGATTTGGGGGGTAACAACGGATGATTCCATGGGTAACGATATCAGAGTTCTACTAGTACTAACTGGAGTAAAGAGCGAGCAGATTCACGGAGCGGCACTCCATACTCAGATGCGTAACCTCAGAAACAGAACCGTAGAATTCGTTAGCTAGTTGAAAAATGGGGTGTTTATCTTCTGCTTTCTTCCCGTCGTCCTTAAATGGAATCTGTAGGTCGCCGTGGTGCTTCTAGGTGGTAGAATGGCAGTTGAGAACTCAAAGGTAGGCCCGATTGAGGGAGTTGCTCAGTCGTGGCAAGATGAAATAGAAGGGCGTCTAAAGGGGCTACAGACTGGCTCATATGCTAGAATACTAAAAATGGCAAAGAAGCCATCTAAACAAGAATTCAGGCAGACTGTGATTGTTTGTGGGATAGGGATGTTCGTTCTTGGTGCAATCGGTTTCGTGATTCTCGCGCTGATGGTGAATGTTTTCCCGCCTTTCTTCGAGTGGTTAACTGGGTGAGGTGTGTTTCTTGTCTGAGGCTTTCACGGTTTATCTTCGAAGCGGAGAGAGAGTTCTACTAATGCAAAGGGCCGATGAGGTCGCAGACTTCCCCGGTGCATGGGATGGAATCTATGGAGTTGGAGATCCCAATGATGAGGATTTAGTATTGTCTAGAGTCTCTGAGTGCACTGGAATCCCTCCAGAAAAGATGGAGAAAGTAAGATCTGATATGGCTAGGGGGTTGGCTTATGGAAACCGACTAAACGACGTAACGCCGATTCTTTACTTTACCGAAGAGACCGAGGTCAATCCAGGAACACTATACAAGAACTTCGAATGGGTTGACCCTGGGGCAATTCAGACCAAAGATTACGCAACCCCCCAACTGAAAGAGATGTATGGTGATGTGGCTTCATACCTCTACATCCTGAAAACCTCGATAGGTCAAGAACAGAACGTTGCTAGCGAGATTAGAGCTAGGCTTTCGGGTACTGGTTCTCTCAAAGATATCCAAGACAAAATTTTCGGGGTTCTCAGCCCTCATTACATGAAGGGATTCATTTTTGTGGAGGCAACAGCAATGCATCACGTTCAGAAGTTGATTGGCAGGGTCGGAGTGGGG
>CEPK01130531.1_pt1 | contig 22079 bp, 56 predicted proteins | sample 356231 | NCBI WGS metagenome assembly CEPK01 (sample SAMEA2620259, study PRJEB7988) | marine metagenome | biome: marine biome (ENVO:00000447); feature: deep chlorophyll maximum layer (ENVO:xxxxxxxx); material: "saline water (ENVO:00002010), including plankton (ENVO:xxxxxxxx)" | depth 80 m
TCGATATCGGGGTAACCACCGACGTCGCCTTCGCTCATGGTAGAGCCGCGCACGTCGATGAACGGAAGTTCGAGGTCCTTCGCAGTCTGCGCTGCGAGCTGTGACTTACCCACGCCGGTTGGGCCGCGCATCAGAACTGCGATGTCCGCGGGGAGTTTCGGGGCGAGGGTTTTGAAAGTCTTAATGTCCAATTTCGTCTCCTATCAATAACTATTTGGGTCGGCCGGTCCGCCTCCCCTCCAAGACATATACATTATACACCACTGCGCCCGCACTTGCACACGTTTTGCGCACTTTTTTTGACTCGAGGGCGCGCAAAACCAGACAGGATCGACGGCCACAGCAAATATTTGCGATCGCTCGAGTGTAAATGTCGCCGCCAGGTGTTATAATATAAGCAGATAGGAGGTAGGCGTGGATAAAGACGCAGACAAGATTTTCTATACGCTAGCCGGCGCTGGACTGCTGGTGTGGGCCGTATTTCTCGCTGCTGCCGCAGGCTGGTTCTGACGCGCGCATAAGGGCAGAGTTACAGCACGCGTGTCTTTTTTCCTGTACATGTGTGCGAGGGTGGTCTAAGTACAGAGGGCTCTTTTAAGGGCTCTCTTTTTTTGTCTTCAACGCAGGGCAGCATCTTCGTCGACCGTGCTGCCACCTCTGTACAGCAGCTGCATATGGTCACTTGGCCACAGCTCTTTTGTGAAGACGTACACTACCCCTTTCGAAAGATAGTTCCTACGTGTCGTAGCAGAGCCCAGGGCTTCTGAAGGGCAGGGGTGTGAGCCGGGAGGCTATTGCACCATTCCAGGAACCGTACTAAAGAGAAGAACTCCGCTCTTAAGAAGCTGGGTATCTGAGAATCAGGTGTGTAGTCTAGCCGTCGCGCTCTATCTATGAATCCCCCTGTCTTGAGGATCTCGTTCCTGTAGTGTCTTGCGTTTGGTAGCACTTTGTCTATCAGTCTCTTATCGCGCTTTATTGATTGCTTTGCTTTTCTGTTATCTAATTCTTTTGTGTAGCGCGCGAGTTGGTCTAGCCCGTCTTTATGAAGTTGAAGAAGCTGGAGGTCGTAGTCCGGCATCTCTTGGTGATGGACTATATTCAAGTGCTTGATGATACTCTTTTTTCTAGCGCCCAAGCCTGATCCTATATGGAAATGGTCGAGGCCGACGTAGTAAAGGACGAGAGGTGTTCGCAGAATCGGATGCCCCATGGGAGCTCCCTTATATCGCTCAGCATCATCGTCATCCGGAAAGACTACGTAGGGTGCCATTTGACATGCACCTTGAGTGATCTGCCACTTGTTAGGTACCTGTGTTAGTAATCCGGCATCTAGAAAGGGTTGAAGCTGTGCATGCAGGCGTCTGTCAAAATCTGTCAGCTTGCCTTTTGCTTCTGCTTCCATGGCCCTCATTTATAAGATATGCGTATTGTGTTACGCGTTTTAGATATTTTGAAAAAAAGAAGAAGATGGCGCGCCGATATACACAGCGGCAGTGGTCGAGCTAGCACTGTTTTCCCCACCTCCGGAGAGGGCTTCGAACTTTAGGGGTCGGGGTTTTCACCCGCCACCAAGCTTCCTCATATCTAGTTGTAAAAGAGCGATCAGGGTCACCCAACATCCCTGATCTGTCACAGCCTGTCCGGAATAATTATAATCCCAACGCTTACGCAACCACTAGTTTAGCATCAACCGGCATGCCACCCACTTCATCTCGTCTTTAAGATGTTAACGCTCCAAACGCTAAGCAAGTGCCCGGTGATCTATCTAAATCTATCTGGCCTGTGACTCCCACATTCTAATTTTAAGTCGGGGAGTGACATCGGCAGGATCGCTCTGTTTATCCGATGCCACTTACCCCTATGGTTGGTCGGCTCCCTGGGGATCGAACCCAGAACCTGCGGTTTATGAGACCGCTGCTCTAACCGATTGAGCTAGGAGCCGGTATGGTTACCCCCTAGGGGGCGATGTAACTTTCCTTCTTGAAGCTAAACTCTCCAAAGTTATGATTGTCATCAATCTTTTTCTGACTATAGGGATCATTTCCTCCCGGGGCTGCAGAGCTTCCAGCTCTACCATTATTCCCACGGCAACTAGGAGGAGCAACTGATAAGATCACCATGCGTGTTAGCTTGTCCCGCACAAACGCGAAAGTTTCAGAATCACACTCAGGATTAAGAATTGCCAAAAGCTTTTCTACGTCTGCAGCAACATTTTGCTTAATCTTACTCTCCACTTTTCTCATCTCCTTAGACAAATTGTGAAATACCTTCAATGGAACCACCCAGTGTCAGCCAGTGTGTGACTTCATCATGTTCTTTTTGCGTCATCAACTCTTCTCGGGTGCATGCCGCAACGTACTTATACTTTCGAGGATGTCGATACCATTTTCCCGGAGTCTCTTCAGCGAACTGCTCAACGATCATATTATGTGCCCACTTCTTAAGAGAGCTCATATCGAACGGGCAGTCTAGCTTAGCGTGTGCCTCTCTCAGCTTTGACGCTTGACTCATCCCATTTCTATAGGAGCGACTGTCGTCAGAGTACGCGTAGTACCAATCATGCCCTTTGAGGGCTTTTCCAAACTCTTCTCTATTCATCTTACACCTTCGTCAGCATGCTCATCGGAACACGCCAAGTTCCATTACCTACATCAACATGAGCGAACTTTCGCTTGATCGAGACGACCGTGCCGTGCTGGTTGCCCTTGCGACCGGTCCAGCGGACTGTGTCTCCCTCGTTGAGGGTCATCTTCATTGCTTTTGCCTTTGCGGCGCGCTCTCGCTTAAGCTGCTCAACTACAGCCCGATTCAGATTAATGAGCTCTTTCTCGCTGAGATTCTTAAGTTCGCTTAGGATGTTATCCATGTCCTGTCTCCTTATGTGTCTATTATACTCTGCTTCTAGCAGACTTGCACCGCTAATCTACATTAATTTTTTCTAGTGATGACGCTGAAAGCTCATGCTCGTATCCAAACTGTGGAAACAGAACTCTATGGCACCCATTGTCTCTTCCCTTTACAATAATCCCTAGCTCGCCCTTGATTGCATGTATCATAGGAATGGCCACGCCATGCTGAATCCTGCTGGACGTGGGTTGAAACAAGCATTTTACCAAATCACCGACTTTCATTAATCACCGTCAAAAATCGATCGTCAACCAGTTCAAGCCCCCGATCAGGCCACAAGACTTTGGCATGGCCATCACTGTGAACTTCATGGACCAATCCACATCCCCAGTCGTCGCCTACATATGGGAGACATCCGTGTTTCTTCTTCGCCACATTATGGAAAGCACTGCTAAACTGTACCAGATCACCGACTTTCATTAATCACCTCTAGTGCTTTTTTACCTAGGGTACGTGTTGTCATGACACTACCAACCAGAGAAGGCCAGTATACTTCAAATGTACCGTCGCTGTATTCTTCTTCAATGAGGCCAAAACCCCAATCTTTAACTGAGCCGGTCCACCGTTTGTCATAACGAAACCTTACCAAGTCACCGACTTTCAAGCTACTACCATCGATGTCTATCCGGGCCACAAATGTATACTTTTTTTCCAGTATCTACATAAGTTATTAGCGTGCACCTTTCTCCACGCCAGTTAGTAGGCCTGACTATAGTCCCAGACTTTCCGACACTAGGATATCGAACGTACCAAGAACACCCCGACAACATCAGCGCGATGGCTATTACAGCTAGTTTCTTCATACAACCTCCACACGCGACTTAAGTAGTATACTTGTCTTCCACGACTTTTGTGGCCAGGTTACTTCAACCTGGTTTCCACCGGGAACATCGTCTGAGACGATTAATCCGAAACCCCAATCTTGAATCGCCGCAGTGTTGCTAAAAGCTTCAGAAAGTCTTACTAGATCACCGACTTTCATTGATAACCTCGAGATTACGGTCGTCCCACTTAACACGAATACCACTTGGGTACAGTACTTCAAAAAGAATAGCATCTTCTCGGGGCTCGTTTGGCCATCGAGGCTCTTCACCAATGATAATGCCGACTTTGCCGTGATGCTTTGTTCCAGAGTTAGATTTTACCAGATCACCGACTTTCATTGACAACCTCCACTCTAGACGCCGCAATCCAACCTGTGTGGGACGTGTTCCAGAGCACCTCAACTATCTGTTGTCCATGGTCGGGGAACGGAAGTATTCGTTGATCGTCCCTACCACTGTACCTGTCAAGTCGTAAAATGGTGCCCGTATAACGGTCATCTCCGTCTATGGAGCCGTGGATCCACTTCGGTCCACGCATGATCAAATCACCGACTTTCACTTAACACCTCAGCTGTTCTTTTTAGCATATGTTCTGACATCCAAGTAAGGTTTACGGGGTTTTGCAGTGTGCCTCCCCTCAGCGCTGTGTGTGCTAAGGCATCCCCAAGAACATGAAGCTCCATCGAGTTGTAACCGCCTTCATTAGAAACTTGAAGAATCAAGGCAAGAGCCCCGGACTTGTTAAACTTTACCAGGTCACCGACTTTCATTCTATCCACTCCCCGTGCTCCATGATATGATCAGCGAGGGGGACCGGCTTAAGCCAGTTCTCGCGAGAGCTCCAGTTACGCGGGCCGCTGTGTGGCATGTTGTCCGCGACTTCAGGTTTCTGCAGCACCTGGCGGACGAACTCCGAGCGGAGCCAGTCGGCGTCAGCGAGGAACTTGCCAGAGGCGCGCCAGGTCTTGAGGGCCTCGAAGGTGAGGTAGAACTTGTTGTAGTGCCAGATGTCGCTGCTGAACAGTGTGAGCGTCACACCCTCGGCGTCGAACTCGGCCTCCATAGCCCAGTCCTTCTTCCACTCCGGTCGCAGACTGCGATAACCGTAACCCAATATCGAATCTTCTCCTTTGGGGGTTCGTCCCCTCTTCGACATGTTTATTATACACCAGCGAGTGGCTTCTTGCACAAAAGACTAGGCTTTTTAGCACTATTTGACGTAGACTCTGTCAAAATTGATCGATATCGATCTACGCTCACCATCTGATTTAAATGGGTATACAAAGTGTGTAAGAGAAGCCGGAAATACATAGCAGTCACCAACATTAGGTTCTATCAGTGCTGTATTGTTACTCCATTCAACTGTGTTTCCATACATAAAACAAAGTTTTCCTCTAGCAGGAGCATGATCTAGATTGTCGTTATGCATTTCTTCTTCCCAATTCGGCAGCTTAAGAAATCCTGCAATGCATATGTTTGCGTTATTGTGAACATGCATAGGGTTGAAATCCCCCGCGTAAGACCTCACTACCCATCCGTTTCTTCTAACAATCTTCCAGGGTGCAGTGCTAAAATTAACCACTCCCATGGGAATTATTTGATTTAAGTACTCTTCAACGCAGCTTGTTAAAAACTCTGAGTAGGGCGCTAAGACCTCATCCTGCACTCTTACTTCTTGTGTTACTTTTCCAACTAATCGCGAAGACCAGTCTAGGTCAGCTATCTTCTCTTCGTCTTTCTCAACATTTTCAATATAGCTGTTGACTGCGCCGACCATCTCTGTAGGTAGCTTAAATTTTCCAATGCATGGACCAAAAGGTCGGATGATATCAATAGGCATGTATTTGTTCACCAAGTTTACAGAAAACTATAGTCAAACTGAAATTATCTTAAAACTCTATTTCGCTTATCGAGTTTTTAGCCAGGCTTGGAATAATGCCTCATCAATACCCATAGACTGCCTTATTTGTAGTCTTAAACCGGGATTGTCATCCTTTGAAGAGTTGTGCCACACCCATGCGCAGGTCTGTTTTTTCTGCTCCAGCAGTCCTGTTCTCATATCGAGCTGTTTCTGGATATCTCGTAACTCAATCTCAGACAACTCTATGTCTAGATCATAGTCTAGTAGCTTTCCTATTAGCGTAGGGCCGTCACCTTGCTCATACGCTTCTTGTATTTCTTTAAAATCTTCTGATGTGTCTTTGTCTAAGTTTTTGTCAGGGTGTGTAGCAAGTGCCAACTTTCTATGAATTTTCTTAAGTGACTCATTGGGCATCTTTAGTTTTGATTCGACGTTGTTTTTGTCATCTTTCATTTCAGTCTCATGGGCATATGACAATTCAAGATGAAAGTCTTTGTTAAATTCTTCTACGTACTGCAAATTGCGCTCTTCGTATTCTTGCTCTTCTAGCGACAATACTTCAGACTTGTAAGCTATGATTTTTAGTAGACGTGAATTACTCATGATGCTATTACTAAATAGTAAGAATACCGGCAGACTTAAATATTTAAAATTGTTAGAGAGGAATTTTGAAAGATATTGAAGTAGGCGATCTTGTTGCAGTCTTTGGAGGCGAGCATGGAAAAGAAACACATGTAGCTGATAGTGTTTCACTTTGCAAAGTCTTGGTAGTAGGTGAATCAGACTTGATCGTTGAGAGTAATTCTCTCTACACATCATCCTGCCATATCGTCCCAAAAAAGATATGCAAAAAAATGTTCTTAGAGCCGAACATTCTTACTGAAGCATCAATATTGACACCTCAAATCGGTGATCTAGTTGTAGCATTTAAAAAAGGCATAGGGCCTGGTGAATCAGAGAAGACTTCTGGGATACTTTACAAGATAACTTATAGGTTAGGCAAGCCTGATATGTGTGATCTTCTGTGTGGTACAGAAATGACTACAGTGTCATGGGAGAAGATACTAGTCGTTCGTAGGAATAACTAAAGCTAGATAATAATCTCTAGATGATCAGTTCTTACTACACTAATATTTCCTCGCACAGACTCCTTGCTCCACATTATACGTGAAAACTCAGTGTCAAATCCCTGGACGCTGTGTGAAATATTAGTCTCGATCACGAGACCTATCTCTCCTTGGCGCTCATACGAAGACCACGTAGACCCTTTAAGTCTGACCAAATCACCCGGGTTCATCAATTATAATCCTGCCAGGGTTGTCGATAGCGTCACGAGCGTCTAAGTTCATTAGTCTTGCTGCAGCACCTACAAGCTTCTTCATCGCATTAGATTTTCCAGTAATTACTATAAACGGAACATCACTCGAAGCACACGCCTTGACAATAAGATCCTCTACATCTGCATGTTTTACACCATGTAAGTCGAGGATTTTCATTTCGATACCTCGCAATTGCTAATAACACTTAACCACTCAACCGGTTCATAGTCAATCTGGCCTTCTCCATCGGACCACATCACACCAATACGATTTCTTACGATTACATCGTTTACAATCAGGCCCACACCTAGGTCCTGCGCCCGAAAACGTCCGGACGTAGCAGATTCCGGCATTACAACTAAATCACCGATTTTCACTAATAACCTCCAGAGAACTCGGCTTTATTGAGCATTGAGAACCATCGGGACGAAGTAACGTTGCATGTCCATTCATAAACCCTACAACTAGCATTGGTGTTCTATTCTTTGCGTAGTTAACAAACCACTGTGTTGTTTGCTCATTTACAGCAGAAAGACTAAACACTACTAAATCACCTGCCTTCACTTACTTCTCGGTCCACCACTTCCAAATGTAAATCGCAGCGGCCGCACCTACCAAAAATTCAAACATTATTCTTCTCCCTTCACAGCTCTTCTACAAGCGTACTTGTTTAAACGTGCTTTAGATCGTGACTCATCAAGAGTAGCTGCCCGGCCTCGCCACATCGCTGGTGTACCCCCAGCTGCGAAATGTGCTTTGCGACGAGCACCTGCTGATGCCTTTAAAGGATTATACTTTTTTCGGCGCTTACGTGACATACAATCATTCTCCTCTACATGATTATAATATCATGCGATCAGACTATTTACACAATTTGCGGTTTAGAAATTAGGCGGGCATGCCTTCTGCGGCATCGCCAACTGAAGCTTCTTCCGACTTCTTTGCTGCTTCATCTGCCATGGCTTCAAGCTCTTTAAAGTGATCACTTAGCTGTTGTGCCGCTTTCCCAATATTTTCTGCGCCTGCAGACATTAACTGTAAATCAGAGACGTAGTCACCCTCATAGCCTGTGGCTTTAACTGCTGAGGCAGCTGACTCAAGTCCTGGGACGACTGATCCTATTATAAACTCAGCTGCGGGAACTACTTGACTCATCATCTCTGAAAGTTTGGCAGTCTCATCTATTCCATCAGCTGCGGCTTGCGCAGATTCAAAATGTGCGCTTAACCATACGAGCCAACCCTTGAACGCGCCAATCCCTTTGTACAGACCCTCCAAAAGAGCGGCATCTTCTCCTGACTCCCATTCAGAAGCAGCCTCTTCACTTGGTGGCGCGAGACTTTTTACCTGCCAGGCATCTTGAATCGCCGTTATAGCTTCTTCTCTAGGCCCTTCCATGTCCACAAATACTCTTACAACTGTCAATGCCCAAATAGCTTTATCTGTGTTGTTTTCTTTTGGTTGGAGGTCAGCCCATTGTTTTGGTTCGGGTAATTCTAGTTCGCCTTGTATTTCTTGAGCAACTGTACCTGAGGCTGAAGTGAGATCTCCGGCGGACTGTGTAGCTGCAGCTTCTAGCTCACCTCCTAACATGCCGAAAAGCTTGCTAACTAACCCTTTGAGGATATCAAGCAAGCCTTCATCCAGGACTCTTGGGTTCTGTCTCTTTGCCTCTTTAATGCTTTCGCGAATTAGATTACGCAGGGCTTGTTCGTTTACCAACATATGTAAAACTTAGCCCCAAATTGCATAGCCGGCTAGCAGACCAATAGAAATTTCTGTGTATAGAAACAAGTAGTCAGACAAAGACCCTTTCCCTTTGATCAAAAGTAGCCATATCTTGCTATAGTCTCTAATTTCATTAATCATGTACTGTTTAGCTAGTCTGAGTTTATGCATTGATACACCCTTCTGATAGTACTACGGTCACCAAAGAGACATAACTAGCAATACCCAGCCAGGCGAATATATTCGCTACAGACCACAGGTGCTTCTTCATTTCTCTAGGCCTTCTTTAGACTTTTTGCTCCACTCATCCTCAGGGAGAAACTTTTCGACCTTAAACTTCAAGATAGACTTCCCATTAACGGTAGGATGTCCATGCTCATCGACACCGATCTCTTTCACGACAGTTCTTTTGTTTTTGAATTTGCCTGTCAAGATAACATCACCTTTCTTAAGATCTAGTGTGATTGCCTCTCTAATCACAGACCTCAACTGTTTTTCGGTGATTTTCATCTTCCCGACCTTTCAGCATCGTTCGAGCCATCCTCATATCCGGCGTCATAAGAAGTAGTAGCGTTATCTGCTACGGGATATCCATCGAGCCCATCCTGATAGCCTCGCTCATACTCCTTCGCTTCATAATCGTCGATCGGGTCTGCACTAATCTCTTCTCTGATGAGTCTTCTTAACTGTCTCTTCGTGATTTTCATTAGAATTTCCACCCTGTGCTTGGTGACCATGATATCGGTACTTCAACGTACCCACTCGCCATTTGCTTTTCTATCTTGTCAATCATAGCATCACCAAGAGCTTCTGGAACCTTTTGGCCGGATGCGATATAAAGTGCGCTAGGTACAAAGTCAAGCTCTGTCTCTCCTCCACTCACTAGAAGGGAATCGCCTGTGGGGCTCAATGTTATCGTGGTCTTGTAGCCCCGCTTCGAAGTTTGCCGGCTCCTTCCGAGGTGCTTGTTTCCTGCCGTACCAGGTTGTGCTTCAAACGAATCACCGGGTAGCATGCGGATGGGCTCGTCGGCCATTGCTTCTCTAATAATTCGTCTTAGTTGTCTTTTTGTGATTTTCATTTTGTTACCTACCATACATATCGAGCGTATCGACTGGGCTAAGAGATCCAAATTCGTCAAAGTACTCATCAAGGAGATTTCTGAGACGTATTAATGCTTCACCTTGCAATTCGAGCTTTAGTGCCACCCCGTCTTTTCTGTCCTCCTGTTTCAAAGTACCCGCAACATCCCTAACATTTTTGAGCACCTTATTCAATTGGTCTAGAATAGCTCTTTCCTCGGACTCGCTAGACTTCTCTCTTAAGATGCGAGCTTTCTCTTCTTTGATGATTCTTCGTAGTTGACGCTTAGTGATTTTCATTTTATTTTCCCTTAGATCGCTTCTTATCCGAAAGCCTGCGGTCCAAACTGGTCAAAGTATGACTCGAGAAGGCTACGGATACCCGCAATCTGGTTTAGAACGTCTTGTTCTTCGGAGTTAGCATCTCCCTGCTCCCATTCCATTGATCCATAGCTGTCAGCGTATGCCTCGAACAGGCTCATGGCGTCTTCCAGGTGCCCTAGAATAGTGCCTGCCTCAGATGTACTTACCTGCTCGCTTAAGATGCGTGCCTTCTCTTCTTTTATGATTCTTCTCAGCTGTCTCTTTGTGATCTTCATATTATCTTATCCACGTTTGATAGCCCATTACGTCTATCACCCCTATGTTTTCCGTTATCCCGTACTCTTTGACAGTACCAATGCGTATAACACCAGACTCATCAGCAGTTTCATAGGGAATCTGGCTCTGTTCCACAAAACCAGCTTCTAGCGCCCTAAGTGCGTCATACGCGTCAACATCGCTATAACCAAAGTCTGAGTCTTCATTAAGAAACTGGGACGCGTTAAAACCTTGCTCAGCTGCTTTAGCCATCGCAGCTGATATGTTGGCATCGAGGCTCCCATCCGGGTATGCCCACGGAAGATCACTCAAACCAGGGCCGCCCAGACTCTGATTCCAGTTAGATTCTCTGATGAGCTCTTCTTTAATAATTCTTCTAAGCTGCTTCTTTGTGATTTTCATTTACTTCTTTGCTCTTTTTTGGAAAAGGTGTCAACCCTTTAAGCAGTGCATGCCAAAATGTAATCATGTTACATTCTCCACAACATTAGTGTACCTGGATCGTACCACTCGGCAAAAAATCCATATGATTCAACAAAGTCGTTAAACTCTGTGTGAACTCCAAAATCATCATATGGGTCCATGCCTCCGGCATAAGAATCAAACAGAGGCACTCCATCAGATGCTGTAGTGCCGTCTTCACCACTCAACCAAATACCGCCAGGGCTAGACCCAAACTCTTCAGTAGTTTTCACCGCGAGTCCGTACTTCTTTTCAAGCGCGTCCATGAGCTGTCTTCTTTCTTCTCCGGAGACTCCTGATACAGCACCTACAACATCCGGAACACCCCCTTTGGGCATAGCTTCTTTGATGATTCTTCTAAGCTGTCTTTTTGTGATTCTCACTGATTTGCCCTCCATTATTTTGCGCTGGGTGGCGTATGTTGAATTAAGTGCCCAAAAGAAATTCTTTAGCTCAGCATATGGCACATTCCCATGAGCTGCAGCTGCTGCATCTAATATTGCTTCAAGTTCAGGCCTCCATCTTCCAGAGGTTTCACTGGGAATAACTTTGGTTTTCTGTGGCATTGTATACTCAGGGCTAGATCTTTCTGATATTCTTGCCCTTTCTTCTGTTTTTTGTCGCCTGATGTCTGACATTATATCGTTGTGAGCTACCTTGAATGCCTTACCCAACATCTCATGTTTCTCATGGTCATCTTCAAGGCCCATCTCTAAAAAGTATGTCGCCATGACGGAAGAAGCGGCGGGTGTGATATGGCCATTTTCTTTGACCCACATGGCATAGTCATCTGCTAGCTCGTAATAGTCAATGTCACTCTGCGGGAGTCCTTCATAGTCTGGATGGACTTCTTTAATGATTTTTCTTAATTGTCTTTTCGTGATTTTCACTATCTACTCCCACGATAAAGCTCATCAGCTATACCTTCCAGTTCTTGGGCTGTTTCTTCTGCGCCAAGAACTGTTATCATCTCATCAACTATCTCGTTAAGATCAATAAGTAGTTGGCTTAAGCTGGACTGAGACTGCAAACCTTGCTGTTCTGCATTTATCTTTGCAGCCTGCTCAGCTGATATCTCCGATATGAGCTTAGTCTTCTCTTCCTTGATGATTCTTCTTAATTGTCTCTTTGTGATTTTCATTTTACATGCTCTCTGCTGTATAAATTCTAAGATCGTCTTCATTGCCGTCAAAATGCCAGAGAAGTTCTTCCCATTCATCTCTCGAAAATGTATACTCTGCAGAGTCAGCAAGATCATACGCGACGTCTTCAACGCTAGGTCCTTGAGGATTGTCTGCTTGCCATTCATCTGCAGCAGTTTGTGCCCAGTCTCTGAGACGCTGGAGGAGATTGTCGATGTTTAATCGCTCCCTGTCTGCGGCGAGTTTTTCTGCTTTTCTTTTATCCTTGCGGTCGAAGTGTTTTCCGACAGTTTCGTCAAAAAGCTTATCCCAATCTTCTTTTGACAAGGTGTCGTTTGGGCTTAAGTTCAAATTGAGACGCTTCACCAGGTCAGGTACAGCCTCATCAGGCCAAAGACTGCCGGGTCCACCGAAATCAATAACCTCACCGGTGTCTTGATTGACGATATCTATAGCTTCTCGTATTACACGTCTTAATTGACTGCGTCTAATTCTCATGTAACACCTCCAGAAGCCTCAACTGCAGCAATAATATCTTCATATGTGAATTCACCGGGATATGCCGCTAGCGCATCATCGATCGCAATATTATTTGAATCAACCCCTGGTGGAATTCTCAAGCTATATCCCATCTCCCGGGCTGCTGCGAGTGCACCTTTTGGATCCGGATTTTTAGGGGGACCTCCATAGCTACCGCCTAATGAAATAGCATGACGCCCAGAAATAGGGGGGCCCGCAGTCTGACTCTGTTCACTAATAACTTCTTTAATAATTCTTCTAAGCTGGTTCTTTGTAACTTTCATTGTACCCTCGAATTGTCTGCTTTCCGGTTGCTCTTTCCACCAAGCCCGGGCCACCTTCATATCTTCTTCATTGTCAGGATCAAAAGGGATCCCTTCTGCTTGAGCATGTTTGCGATATCGCTTCCAGGCCATCGTTTCCCACACTGCATTCTTCACATGATCATCTTTCTCAGCTTGACTCTTTGATGCCCACCCAGATTCGGCTGCGGATGGCTCATTAGATGCCAAGCCGGACTCTTTCTCAGAGATATTTTTTGAAGGAATATTCTGAACAACTGCAGCTGTACCGGTGAGGTCAATCGCCGCTTTGGCCGCGGCACTACCTGGAGAAAGAAGCTCATCAAAATAAACCATACCATCTTCATCAACGATATCTATCATTTGAGCCGGTTCTGAGCCTTCGTCCCAATACATACCTTCTTCTTCTTGATATGCACCAGTATCAACTAGCGAGGGCAGATCAGCGACCAAGCTAAGCCCTGAGGTATTGACAGCTAATGGTGTCCCTTCGTATTTGCCCTTGTCTACTGAGAGATATATCGGCCGTGTGCCATAAAACTCATCAGCCCATGCTCCGCCCATTGTTTGAGCTGATTCTCTGCCAACCAGAAGACCTTGAGATAGAATAGCCTCAATATTTTCAGGCGCAGTAGAGTGCCACATTACCTGCTCCTTGATTAGGCTTTCACGTATAAGTCTTATGAGATGTCTTTTTGTAATCTTCATTAGGAGTATCAGTCGTAGTATGGAGTTGTTCTCTTTACTGGTTTACGCCGCTTCCTGAGAGTTGCGCCACCCTTCTCTAACATCTTAATGATATTATCAATAGTTGTTCCGGCCGCTTTTGCGTCCCTTTCGTCTACTACGAAGGTTGAATGACCTAAAGGCATTGTGCCCCACGGGGTTTCACTATCTTCAATTTGGAAAGCTACAATCTTGCCACCCCTGCGAATAGGCTGATAGGTCAAGTGCTCTACCTCACGCGGCTCGAGGCCGTCGTCTATTGCTTGCAGCTCTTTTTTGTCAGGAGATTTAGTAATATTTGCTTTCCGGGCGGTGTCCTGTGCTAAGCTGATGGCCATTCTAATCTGCTCAAGATCAGGATAAGTTGGGACTCCTAAGTCCGCTAATGTGCCACGGTCGTCTTCGAAAAAGCCATCAGCCTGGTCTAAGCCGTATTCATCGATAAAGACCTGCGCAATGTTGGTGATATCAGCATCACTTAAGTCCGAAGGATCTTCAGGCAAAACAGCAACTAACTTTTTCTCCCACGCATCCATCTCAGCCTGGCGCTCTTTCCAGGTTTTCACCTGCTCTTTGATGATCTGTCGAAGCTGACTCTTCGTAATTTTCATGAAGTCTATGCTTTCATTTTTGTGCTTTTTTTGATAATCAAGATATAGACCGGCTGTGGCGATGCTTGTTGACAATGCTCGAATGTCCAGAGGAACCCCTTTGTCATCGTCAGCATAATCACCGGTTGCGGACTCCCACTCTTTTATGATATCCCTTATTGTTTTTACTTGTTCAACGACACTAGCATGTTCTTCCTCTGAAAGGCCTTCTTTGTTACGTAAGTTCTTTTCCCACTTCTTGGAATCGTCGCTGTAATCCTGGTATTCTGGCCGGCCGCCGCCCTTCTTAAGAAATGGACCGATCGGAGCGCCAGTGAACTCGCTAATGTATGCAGCTATCTTTTCTTTAGCTGCTGCCTTGGCCGCAGCTTTTTTCTCTTTCTTCTTCTTGCCAAACCCTAGAAACTCGTTTAAAACTTCTTCTTTAATGATTTTTTGCAGAGCCTTTTTTGAAACCTTTATTCTCTTGCCTTCGGAGAAGCCGAACTTGCCCACCCTTGTATCATCAGCATTGCGGAGATAAAAGCCTGGAATTGCTTCCGCTTTCGCGACATACCGTGCATCAAAGGGAGAGTTATCGTTGTCTGCCTGTTTTCCTGTGACACTTTCCCACTTTTCCCTAATACTCTTAAGGGCTTCGTAGTGCTTTTTCATTTCTTCGTGTTTTTCGTCATCCATCCGAGGCTCGTGAGCAAGGCCCTTGTCCGTATAGTCAACACCAAGCACTTGCGAGTAATACTCGCCTTCCGGATCTTCCCAGCCCTTAACGTTATACGGTCCGCGTTTTGAACCTTTTTCCAAAAATGGACCAACCGGTGAATTACTAAAATCCTGAATGTACTTCAGGCCGGCCTTTTGTAGGTCAGCTGTCGCATTAGCTATCTTTTCTTTCTTCTTTTTGCCACCAAAGAACTCGTTCAACATTTCTTCTTTGATTAGGCGTTCGAGGTCTTGTTTTAACATTTTCATTATAGTATTAGTCCTGTGCAAAAAGCAGATAAAAGTAAAGCGCGCCAGACATGCTTGTTGTGGCCGCGCGTTAAGTCCCACCAAACAGTATCAATCTGCATCTTAAGATTATGGTACCAAGTTCTTTTCACTAGTGAACCTCTTTACACTTATTTCTGTGATAATAACTATGCACTAAAAGGATAACATAAATGTATCATGTTCACTCTCAGAGAGTACGTTCCATCCAGCTAGAGCATTTTCTGATACAGTACTGTGAACTTCACTGTCCCACAGCACTGAGTACTCAACTCCTGTTCTACCCTCAGGGTTTACATCAAGTATCACGCATGTTTCTCCCCATGGTGAAACTAGCATTTCACCTGACACATACACAGGTACTCTTAAGTCAGCTATTTCTCCTATAGGCAGAAGTCTGGATATAATTTTTGACAGAACATCTAATGCCTTAGACTTAATAATACTAGTCATCATTCTTTTCTTTTAGTGTGCCTTTGTTACTAGCATCTGTAATCTTGTTGATCGCCCAAAAGCCGACAGCGGTAGACAGTATACAATAGACTACAAGTAAAGCTGCACCCCACCAATCGCACGTTAGCACTTAGGCACCTCCTTGATTTTTATAGCAATCTTTAGTCACATCAAGTTCAACAACTGTTCCTACTTCATGAATTTTATCTTTGTCAATATCGAGCCAGATATCTGCAGGGTCATCAGTGCCTTCAAGCTGAACGTACCACTGTGTCCTGATAGTATCGTTAGAGATAAATTCTGAAGAGTACAACATGTGGCGGCCATCAGTTTTTATAGCCCTGGACAAAGCTTCTTTATCAACAGACATTTCTCTACCGTTAGCATTGTCAACCAGGTGCATGATTCCGCGTGTACTAGTTATCGTAACTCTTAGTTTTTCCATTTCTAGTGTTCTTTAAAAAGCTTGCAAAATTTCTGAAATTCGTGATCTGTACAGTTCAGCACAACGTTTCCGTTTTTGAGAAGTCGGGTAAACTTATAACTCCCAACTTCTGTTTTTTCAATTGTAAAAACATGTGACTTGTTGTAACCCTTGACTGTGACTTGTCCTGTTTTATTGCTCAACATCTTTTTTCTCCTTAGGAAAGTATTGAAATACAAAGTAAGGATAATAGTCATCTGTATTATCCGTACCAAAATAGAGCCAGACATGACCATCCTCAGCATCAACTAGCTGGTATCCTTCACTGGACGGCGCGCCGTAAAAACCTCCGCTGTCGTAGCGCTCTTCGATTATTCGGGAAAAAGTTACAAGTTTAACCCTGGCAATTGGCTGTGAAAAGAAAATACTGTCACTCTCTGTTGTGTAGTCAATGGCACCTAAACAAGATCTATAGCCATCATTAGGATCTTCTAGTACACGGAACACAACGTCGTCGACCTTGAAGGTATTACCACCGGTGTCAGCACCGTAAAAGTCTAATTGAGCACCTAGCAGACCCTTGAAATGATTCATAGCCATGATAGTAGCCTTGTCAGTGATACTCTCAGAGTAATCGTCCCATGTGCTGGCAACCCTGTGTGAAAATAAGTCTTTGTGTAACACAGTATCTTTCACTTTATCTCTTTTCCATTTCGAATAACTGTAAACTCACTTCTAATGTTATGAATGTTCACACCACAGTAACCATGCTCGTCACGATAGTTAACAGGCGGTTTATTAGCCCACTCAACACGAACATGCTTCTGGTGACCATATGAATCATGATCGATCTCTCTCACAAGTCCCACGTGACGCTCTTTCTCAGTGCGGCACGAACAATGAGCGTGATAGTCAGTATCACGACACTGGACAACTAAGAGATCTCCGATCTGTGGCATTCTAGACTCTCTAAACATTAAAGTCTTTCTTTCCCGCCTTTTCAGCTAGTTGAGCTCTCATTGTCAAAAGCTCCCCCTTGTAAAGAATCACAACATGTCCCATAATCTTATCGTGCTCTACTAAGATACCGACCCTTTTCTTTTCAGCCAAACTCCAGTTCTCATTATAGTCAAATTCACCCCATTTAGCGAATCTGACCATATCACCGGGCTTCATCGATAATCTCATGCCTGCCATCAGCATACTCTACCAGGCGAGAAACATTATTGTTTTCGCATAAGTTTTCCCAATAACTAGGCGACGCAATTTTGGCTTCCTCACCTACTAAATGCTTAAACCAAGCATGCAAAAGTCCCCCGGCAATGACACTAGTAGGCCTGGGTAGGAAGAACTCACCAGACGCAGACTTAATAAAAATTGTTTCTCTCTTTATTGTATCGCTCATCTAGGTTTTACTGCCTCTCTTTCGTAGCCGTCAATTACAACTCTATCACCCAGGTGATAAACGCGGATCTTTGTCATGATGACTTCTGGTTGAGTGTATAGATGCTTAAGCACAACCTCAGCGTCTGGATTCATCGTCTCCAAAGATCGCATCACATCACTTACTTTCATCAGTATCTCCTCTTTCTATCAGTTCAATATGTTCTTTTTTCACGTACTTTATCTCGCCGTCTATCATGACTTCTGCTATCTCTCCTGCCATGTACATCTTTCGTGGATTCCTTATTATAATCCCTACTTTTGTAGTGACAGGCGAGCTCTTGAGTCTTATCTTAACGATATCGCCTACGTTCACTGCGTCTTTCCCACAACGTCTCAAAAACTCCATGAACCATGGTTTGAACTAGCTGAACGATCAGGGTTACACCTGTCGACTTTCCAATGTCACCCGTCAATATCCATAATGTCACTAACATCGAAACAATAGATACTAGGCGCCACGAAATTACTTTGTAAAAAACTGCTTTCTTATCCATTCGCAGAACACCCAACCCTACTAAGTTCAATTGCTTCCTTGACATTTCGTGTATAGTCAGCATAAAATGCGTCAGCTTCCGGTACATCGGGGCGCCTCCCGTGTACTTTTAACGCACCATCTACATTTTCACCACGAGCAGTAAAACTTATAGGTGCCCCATTGCTTCTAACATCTATCCAAACTTCTTGATAGGAGTTTTGTATATCAGGCAAGTAACCATTCTTAAGCAGTTTGTTTCGTGTACGTTTGAGGTTTAATTTGCCTCTCATCTAGGCACCTCTTTCATCGAACATGCATAGATAATTGTGCCCAAGACCACAGCAATTGCTACAAAGAGAGAAGAAGGGTCAGGACTAGAAACTGTGACAATGTTATGATAGAAAGTCCACATACTACCACCTCCATCCCATCAGGGCACAAACTTCCTGAAAAAATGTGTCTGGGTACTTAGAGTAGTTGTAATCCCGACATGTCGGGCCGTATTCACTAGCAGCCCCTTTGTAGTCAGAAGGCGTATATCCTAGTGCCCCGCCATCACCGCCATTAGCCATGTCAGCATACTGTTGGCGAACTTCTCGTAGCATGCTACTGCCGGGTACAACTTTTTCCATTTCCTTGTAGTACATTACAACTTCAAGTGCTGTCTTCATGTCATTCATGTTAATATGCCTTTCTATTTTTAGTGATAATCTGCTTCGTCAAAGCCGGGTGCTAGCACCATAAGATGAACGATAGGCGCATCCAAATCCTCGGTAGACTCCGATTCCCAGTAGGACCAGCCAACAAACTGCCGGGTACCAGCCTCTGAGTCGGCGTAGAAGGTAGGGCCAGAGTGCGCATACACAACCGAACGGCCTGACAGATCGTATACAGCCAGCTCGTTAGGGGGCGTAGCACGATGGCGACCAGGCAGAGAAGCTAACGGTACAAGAACTGTACCACCTCCCGAAGGGGTATCAGCTGAAACATAGGTAAAATCTGAAAAGTCGAGCATTGTTGTATCCTTAAACTAGTTCAACAGAGTTGGTTGTACCACCCATAAGCTTGCGCGTACCGTTAACCGGTGGGTAGATTTTCTTCGGCCAAGCCTCGCGCTCCTCACCGCCAAAGACGGCGCGCTCGACTGCAATAACATAGCGGTCACAGCCACCGTGAGGCTCGATTCCAACAACCTCACCTTCCATATAGCAGGCCCGTTCGCCTGTAAGGTCACGGCAGTAATCGAAATCGAATGAGCGAACTTTACAACCAACTTGAATCATGGGATTCTCCTTCCCTTCGAAGACATTAATATTATACACTATCTGCAATAGACTTGCACTAGTTTTCTTTATTTTGTCGAGGCAACAGTTGCCAAAATACTTTTAGAGGCAACAACCTTACCACCTTTCCTATAGTCACCGATTGATTGTACCATAATCAAATTAGGTTCGCTTAAGGGACTATCCATCACTGTAACCTCATAAGACATTCTATTGTCATCCATATAGGTTCTTTGTATGACAACGATAGGTGCTCCAGAATGCTCTCTAATCATTCTTTTAATGTCACTTACAGGTTTATTCATGGACATAAAATGGTTAATCCCAGAGATGGCTGCGTGTTTAGCTATTGTATCTCTTCTGATATTGCCGGCTATCATACTGTCTATGCGGGAAGCAGAAAAGAGTGCCATGGCCGAAAGACCCATTAGAGTTGTTATCACCAGTGTTAACACTAGGGTCATTCCCTTTCGACGTGAACTATCGAATATTAAGAATGACATTTCGTCTCGGCAAGCGGGGTATTCTATTAGGCACAGCCTCTCTTAGGTTGTCTCCTACCCAAGTATTAGTTTTAGACTTACAAGCTTGAGTTGAGTACCCGCGTGTAATGCACATGTGTTCTAGAGGCTTAACAGTCTCACAGTAACACCTCATCTTATTTGACAGTGATTGTTCTGGTGTATAGTTGTATACAACTCCAGCCGGAACTAGATGATTAGTACCTGGAAAATACTGTCGACACGTAATGGTCGATTCTGGATGATGACTGGGGAGACTTAGCAAGATCAATATTGATGCTATCATACTTTTCCCTTCTAACAAATTGTAAGTTTAGGGTACCAATTGTTTAAGCTGCGATTATACTTACTAACATGAATTCAGTGTCGCTGCTCCGCATGCTTATTAGAGAAGCCCTTCTAGAAGAAGGGATATATGACCCCAACATTCTCAAGGCAGTGTTTATGGCGGGTGGCCCCGGAAGTGGAAAGTCACACACAGCAAAACTAATCTTCGGAGGCGACACAGAAAACAACCTCTCTTCTGCTACAGCAATGGGCCTCAAACTTGTCAATTCAGACCCGGCATTCGAAGCTAATCTAGAAAAAGCAGGAATAAGCCCCAGCGACTTAGCAACAATGTCTGATGAAGAGTTTGAGAAGGTCACAATGGGTCCGGACTCTCCCCGAGGAAGGGCAAAAAGAACTAGGGACACACAGAGCGGACATTATGTCGATGGTAGATTAGGTGTTGTTATCGACGGCACTGGGGATGATTTTACAAAGATCTCAAAAAAGAAGCACGAGATGGAGCAACTAGGCTATGACACCATGATGATCTTTGTCAATACTTCTTTAGAGGTTGCTCTAGAAAGAAACGCAGCCAGGAAAAGAAAGCTTAAACCTGAGCTAGTCGAGGACATCTGGAATGATGTTCAACAGAACATGGGATCGTTCCAAGGGTTGTTTGGCGGTGGCAATTTCATTATCGTGGATAACACCAAATATGGGCCGATCTCTGCGTCTATCGACAAAGCAGTCAACGCCTTTCTTCGAAAACCTATTGAAAATCCTATAGGAAAACGGTGGATAAAACAGGAACTTGATGCAAAGGGTTCAAAAGCTAAGCTTCCTAGAAATAAGCCTGGCGCAGGAGGCGGAGCTAAATCCGCTCGCAAGATATCTAAACTATCTCATCCTAGACAAGAATCTTAGAGGCTGGTATCAATTACCTGTAAATCGACAGCGTCTACCCAGTGTGTTGATTTTGGCCATTGAACTAGAATCATCATACAGAATCCTGCGCGCTTGCGATCCAGCACCACACCAATGCGGTCAGTATCTCTACAGCGAACCAAATCATTTTTCTTCATTTACGAAACCGTAAGTACGCCGTTGTCTGTTTTAACCTGTGCTTCCCATCCAGCAAGACTAGGCATTGTATTAAACAGATTCTTAGCAGTGACCTTTACTCCGGCAGTGAGTGTACAAAAGCCCCGTTTGTAGTCATACTTTTCAGTTGAGTACTCAATCAAATCAACATCATAGAAGTTTTCATTAATTTTCTCTGTAAGATACTCTGAAAACGTAAAGTCACGGTCGTACTCCTCAAGAAACTCACTGTCTCGAAGAGTCTCTAGAATGTTTTCTCCGTATGCTGTCTCTGCGTTGAGACCCGGTGTCGATACTAAATTAGCATATGCGGAAACAACAGACGTCTCCTCTAGTGCTGTTTCTACCTCAGACTCATTGTGTACAAAAACGTCAGTACCTTCGGAAAAAGTTAAAGTTACAACATCATTATCATCTAGATTAAGATTTTTAAGCTTATCAATAGTGTCTACCACTTTAGAACTCCTTGTGGATTATCTCTTATATAGACAATATTAGATAATTTTCATTCGATTTACAACATTGGATTGACACGTTGTAACATAATATCACTGCACCATGAGATAGATCCGTCATCGAACATAACTTCAAATTCAACAAACCCATCATCCATATGAATAGCATCAATTATGACCCCAGTAGACTGTGCGGATATATTGGGTAGCCACTCTATGTTCCCTCTAAGTGCCACTAAATCACCTATGTGCAATTTATAACCTCCAAATACCTACGTGATATCCATGTTTCTTCACTATCATAACCCGCGTCCGGATGAAATCGAACTAATGCAGCCTTGTCATTTCCTAGCAAAGCTGTCTCTATAATAACGCCTACATGACCGTATTTGTCCCTGACTAGATCACCTACTTGCACTGTCTAGTTCATCTTCGTACAGGCTTTCGACTTCACCGCCGGTCCACAAGACTTCAAACAGCTGAGGAACTGTTTTAGGATCGTGTGCCCCAATAATCACACCAAGTGATGTACCTCTTTCAGCAACATATTCCGGCACATCCTGGCGGATCATCACTAA
>CEPK01033674.1_pt1 | contig 22053 bp, 7 predicted proteins | sample 356231 | NCBI WGS metagenome assembly CEPK01 (sample SAMEA2620259, study PRJEB7988) | marine metagenome | biome: marine biome (ENVO:00000447); feature: deep chlorophyll maximum layer (ENVO:xxxxxxxx); material: "saline water (ENVO:00002010), including plankton (ENVO:xxxxxxxx)" | depth 80 m
CCCATATCTCGTCTGCAACCTTGGCCCCCTCGTCAGTGAGGAAGTAAGCCTTCCTTTTCCTAGATACGCCAGTTACGTGTGCCTGCCTCTCGATAAGGTGTCCAGCCTCCTTCATTCCAGAAATTGCACGTGGTACGTTAGAGCGGGCAATTGACACTGCATTGGCAATTCCCATCTGAGACAATGCAAATGGAACCTCGACCTTGTCGCTATGGTCTACATAGTCACTGAGGTGTAGGAAAATCCTCTCTTGGACTCCTGGACGTGATGACGCGGAGGCTACCATATACCCAACACTAATCTCACTCAATATACAAATGTTAGTAGAACTTGTAATCTACATTATCTTTGAAAATCTGGATCAGGTACCCATTCCTCAGAAGTTGAATCCCAAAGCCAACCCGGGTGGTCATCATACTTCTCAAGTGTGCTTTCTTCCCCTTCCTCCTCTTCTCCGCCTTCCCAGTAGTTCTTCGGTAGTTGGGCCGGAGTCTTGTTGTAATCTTCCTCTTCATCGATTTCGATGCCTATGAAGCCAGTGAAATATGCAAGGAAGGCCAAACTCAGTATCACTACGAAAACAGATACACCAATCAACACCCAGCTAGTTGAGTCAGTAGTTGGCTCACCCTTGCTGATTTCAGATACTTCTGTGGTTTGTCCTGCATATGTGAATTTGGGTATTGACGAGTCGCCCTTGATTCTTGATGCTGGAATTCCCAACTCCCATGTGCCGTCTTCAGAGACGATTGTGTTGTTGACCGGGTTTCCGCCGATCAGAACTGAAACCTGCTTTCCGGGAAGCCCTATTCCTGAATAAATCGCCATTTGATCTTCTTCAACCCAAGATTGCTCGGGCTCCTGAATCGTGAATTGAAGAGGTATGACCCTGAAGGTGACGGGGTCTGAGTTGACTCGAGAGTCCCATGCATCGGTGGCGATGAATATCACGTTGTTAAGAGTCCATGACTCCATGTCATCGTCGAAAAACAGCATGTCAGCAGGGTCGTAACGGGCTACCCCATCTGTTCCAACCCCTACGACAAGGGGATGTCTGTCGTCCGAGTCTATTGATGTGTCATTGTAAACTGAGATGAACTGAATATCATTGTCCAAGTCGGAGAAATATTCCTTCAGATCTATCTCAACAGTGGTGCACTTGTCAACAGAATTTGACTCAGAGTCGCAATAAAGGGTTATTTCGCTTTGCCAATTGGATGAGTCGAATTCAGGTTGATTATTTCCTGCATTTGGTGGGTTGTCGGCAATTATGCTTACTTCGGTCCAGCTGCTGTAGTCGATACCGTCATAGGATCTGAATCTTAGAAGATATTCTGCATCGTGACGAAGTTGCGTTGTGTCCCACTCTATCTCCCAGACTCCATCTTCAGAGAATTCGCTCGTACTCGTTTCGAAAACTGAGACATAGTCATTTGATACGTCCTTTACTTCTAAATCGACTCTGGTAACACCGCCATCGAAGTCTCGAGCCACCCCTGTGAGGAGAGTGTCCAATGAAGAGGAAATTCTGGTACCGGAGACGGGTTGATTGACACTAATTGTAGGTTGGCTATTCCTATTATCAATTGTCAGTGTCAGTATTACAGGCTGGCACTCGTCCACATCCCCATTGCAGAAATCTGAATCCGATGCCCATATTGTAAATGTGTATGTTGTTAGTTCCCTGGGCCGGGTGCTGAAGTCCCATTCCCAATTCCAAGTACCATCGGAGTTGGTTTCCACTGGGCTGGTGACTTGATAATTTGGTCCTGAAATCTGCATGTACACCAATCCTATGTCGGTATTGCAGTTGTCGGGACACCCATATGGGTCCTGGGAGTACCCATCGAAGGCTACAGAGCCTTCGTCGTGCGAGGAGAATGAACTAGGCGTGGTTACGAAAATGCTGGGTGGTTGGGTGTTGAGTTTGATTGACCTTGTAACCACTGGACTGTAGTCGATCCCGTCAAAGGCTCTGAATTCGAATATGTAATCTCCTTCCCCTGCAAGGCCGCTCATGTCAATGCTGTAGTACCAAGAGCTGAATGGCCTGTTGAATCGAGTTACCGAACCCTCGTCCGCACCGCTTGTATCGACGGCGTATTCTGCATCCTCCCAAGAACCTGTGAATGGATTCCTAACTTGTACCGCATGAACATATCCTCCTTGGTCCCATTGGGCCCGTTCATCGGTCAGGTAGCTATTAGCCAATGTTCCATCATGAGCGCTGCCGGTGATGTTTACGACCCTTCTGAATGAGTGCCCTTCATTCTCAGTGACTATCACAGTTGGAGCCTCGTTCTCCAGATGGGCAGTCTCCTCCAGAGAGCTCTCCTCAAGGGTGAACTGTCCTGAGTAGTATCCGTATCCAAATCTATAGGCGGTATATCTGTAGAGCGATAGTTCTCTGGTACCTGCAGAATAGTTGCAACTGGAATCTGCTGTGTCAATAGTTAGATCGCCATCGTTGTCAATCCCATCTGAGCAAGAGTCTTCATACTCATCATCTGCAAATCCATCGGGGTTGTCTCCTCCTCCTAGGCCTCTAAAGTCTAGGTGGAAGTTTGAAGGAAGGGCTATCCAAGGAGTGAATCCGTCACCACCAGTATTGACTCGATATAGGTCATTACCCAGTGCATCCTCTACAATTACCAATGCATCGCTTACCTTTTCACCGCCGATCAGTGTCTGGAACCTAACTAGTTCCGCTCTGCTGACCTGTACTGCGAAATGGGTTGGTTGTGTTGCTATCTTCACTTTAGACAGGTCCAGGTTTGTCAAATCTGCAAATGTGAAAACTGTTGAGTTGTTATCCATGCTGACACCCAACGGGAAGTTCCGAGGCGTCATGTTCTGGCAGTTGTTGCAGTCCTTGACAGGGGTAGGAATTATCGCACCTTGGAATTCATTGTCAGGCCATGCCTCCTGATCTGGCCAAGATAGCCGAACAGGATATTCGCCACTGGGAGGAGATGGGATATACTCGGATTGGGCTGTTACTGAGCTTTTAGTCACATTGTATACTGTCTCGGCTTGGTTCCAGTCGTTCTCAGAGAAGTATGCGAGAGAGCCGAATTGTTGCGACTCTGCGTAACCGCTATCGTAATTCTTGATCACGGCACCGGTCTTCTGAACGTCGAATGAATTTCTCTGAATATCTAACAACGAGCCCACTGCCCTAATCCCATCAGCAGTACCACCGGCGGTGATGATGTTGTCATACATCGTCACTCCTGTGACGTATGCATGCAGCACGGGACAAGAAAACTGCCCTCCCCAATTTGTATCGCTGCTGCAGGTGCCAGTTCCATCGTATGAGATTGAGTTGTTGGCCAGGTATAGCCTTGAAGCGGCTTGAATGGCGTATGAGTACATTCCAGCCACGACTGGAGTCAGTGTGGTGTCAAAGATCGAGTTATTTTCGGCTATTACATCGTACGAGCCACCTAGCCATAACCCGAAGTAACCACCTATTGGCCCGATTTCGTTTTCGTGAATATGTGCCTCGCTATTGTAAACCGCAATTCCGGAGCCTGATGAAGCACCGCTGATTTCGCTGTTTGTCAACGAGACCAATGCCCCTGCTGATGCAAAAACTCCAGCCCCCTCAGCAGTAATTATCTCATTGTCGGAGAGATCAAAGCTGAACGAGGTCCCTCCTACTGCCTTCTTTCCATTGAGATCGATGCCGTTACAATTCACATTTATTTGCGTGTTAGTGACGCTGCCGGCAGATGTCCAGAGGCCTATTCCGAAGTCTCCTGATGAAATGTCGGCGTTGTCAATCTCGATAAATGAGTCCTCGGCCCAAATTGTATGCCTTCCACCATCCCTATTTCCGCATCCGTTGTTCGTGCCGGTCAGCGTGATATCAGAAAGAGTGAATGGGCTAACTGATGACCCAGATGAGTAAATCTGCAGTGCTGCTCCAACTATGCTAGTGCTTGCATCGGCCCCCACAACGAATTCCCCTCCATTGAAAGTCGGTTGGGCGAGGTTTGTTGTCAAGACGCTTGAGGTGTTAATCTGGTTGAATGAGAGTTCGGTAAGGGTTGGACTGGCACCATCTAGAACGAGAGCGCCGTAGCGAAATTCACCCACTGCAGAGACGTACTGGGGTATTCCCCATGCGCTATCGAATGTGACGTATCTCAGACCTGTTTCGGAGAGATCTATGGAGCTTCTCATGAGGACTCCCTCGCTGCAAGATGGATCGTCTATCCATATCTCTTGGTTTCCTGCGCTCATGCCATAGCATTCTCCAGTTGCACTAGAATTGAGGGGTTCGCTCCATCTCAGGGTTATTCTCATTGCAGGGCCTGCGTTGGAGGATGCCCCGCATGAAGAGACGCCGGCACACAGGCTTCCCCTTACGTCCAGATGCGTACCGTTTGGGAACTCAATCGTGGCTCCTGGATTGATGATTAATTTGGCACCTGGTGCTATTGTGACGTCTCCGGTCAGGGTATGTACGCCTGCCCAAGTCTCAGTACCGGTAATCGTCCCCGTGGTCGTCTCATTTGAAGCGGAAACAGTTCCAGCTGGCAAGGCCAATGAAAGTAATATGCTAAACATGAATAGGCCCGTTAAGGAGATTGACCGCAATTTTTCCTCCCGCGCCATAATCCATCGGACTACATCTAGACAATTTAACCATAGGGCCAACGGGTTTAGTCAATTATCGCGGATTCAACTGTTATCTTGCCCGATTCCAAATTCAATTTCTACTTGTCTAGACCATTCTTTGGCATCTAAGAGGCCGTATCCCTTCTTCGGGTCGTGAGTTTCAGATTGTTGTTCGTTCTGGGCCGAGTTTGCAAGTGCAACCTTGATCAAGTCCATCTCATGTTGATCGATAATTCCGTTTTCTCCTGCTATTTGGCCCTTGTATTCAGAGAGTATCAAGGCCAGTGCGCCTGTAACCAATACCGTAGAGTCGCTAGTACCCGTTGAGAATGCGTATGGAGGGTCTCTGTCACTGTCTCTGCAAGACCATAGGTCAACTCCTGGGGCCGTAATCTCCGGTTTCTGATTGGGGAATCTTCGTTCCTCCCCGGTTTCTGGATCTACTTTTGCACCCACCGCACTGTCGGCCCATGGGTCGCCATTCCTATCATGGGCCCCAACGGCGATAACGCCCGATAGACTAGCAGGGGATGAGACATCAGAAAAGTTCTGTTGCGGGTCGCGGTTTCCGGCAGCTGCAATCACGAAAATTCCATCTTCCAATGCCTCCCTAACGGCATCAAGGGTATCAGATGATGGCGAGAAGACAGAGCCGGGAGATGTTCCTAGGCTTAGGGAAATGATGTCAGAATCCTGGGAAATTCTACACCACCTAATCGCTTGTGAGACCATCCGCTCATTTGCAGACTTTCCATCCGGGCCAAGAGAAATAGCGATGGAAAGTGAAACCTCGGGAGCAGCACCGATGAATGACCCATTCGCAGCGAGAAGTCCTGCCATCAAAGTCCCATGACTATTTGTCCCGATATCCCGAATGGCCTCTTGTTCGCTATAGAAATCACGGAACCCGGACAGAGTGAGGTGGGATAGGTCTGGATGGGAGATGTCGATTCCTGTGTCTACCATGCACACTCTTACTCCCTCGCCCAGGTTACCGCCCTCTTGCAGATCCCTGATGCCGCTATCTTCGAAGGCCCACTCGGAATCCAGTACCTCCCCGATCAAGGAATAAATCGAGGGGTAGAGTAGGAGGATGGAGACGACTATTGCGGAGAATCCTACTGCTCCCCATGGCCATAAGAATCTCATTATTAGGCCCATAGTTCGCCTTTGCATCCTAGCGTCTTCGTCAGTGGTGCCATAAGCTTCTCCTGGATATCCTGGAGCATCTATGTCCACTGCCGTAAGTAGACTGGGGTCCTCTGGCTCGGGCATCAGTTCGAAACGCGAGACTCCACGCATGATGGCTACCAGTGTGCGCTGTGACAAGTAGTATTAGAACGGGGCGCTGACTCGTCTACCTGGTCGTCTGGTAAAGTAGAGGAGAGCTGCCAGCAGCATAATCAGGAATGCGTATGCCAGATACTTCAGACTGTCATTCTCATCAGAGCTTGTCCATAGCTGAGCCTCGAACACGCAGGATGGCTTTCCTTCTGATCTAGGGGAAGTGCAAGACTCCGACTTCTCGTCTAGCGTTTCACCCTCTATCGAGAAGACTATCCAATACGTCTTTGCCTCGGTAAACTGGGTGTAATCCATTGAGATGTAGAATGTTGTCTCGCTCATTGCTGAGACGGATTCGGTTGATGTGGAGTTAACCCCTAACTCATTTTGACAGGCGATGTCGGAGCACAGAGTTGCCACCAAGGTCACGTCTTGGGCGTCAACGTTACCATCGTTGGAAATGTTGACAGAATAACTCTCTACTTGACCAAAGGAAGCGAATCGATTCCCTCCGAGAATCCTTGCCGAATCCCCCACTATGGAAAGTTCCGGGGAGTCGGTTTCCATTACCGTTGAGCCCGAGTACGAATTATTATCCTGATCATAAACGGTGAAGGTAATTTCTTCAGCATATGATGCGGGCAGTTCTGGTTCAGATGCGCGAACAAGTGTGAAGGTCGCTGTCCCATCGGAGAACGGAGGCACAGGTTGTGTCGTTGGGCCTGCAAACTCCCACCACTCAGAACTGTCGAATTCGAAGTAGAACAACTCGTCCGAGTTGCCGGTGTTCCTGAACGGGATCTCGAGAGTAACTGCAGTTTCCTCCCTATCGAAGAACACGTTTTCTGGTTCACTGATCTCAAGCCCGTTGTATTCGGGCACGTCGACCCTCAACTCTACCTGGGTTGAGTATCCTTGTTCGGTTGACATCTTGATTAGGACCATGTGTCCGTCTGGGAAGTGGTGTGCCACACCAACATTGGCAGGGATGACTCGGGCGTTGATTTGTTCACTAATGTCCGAATTTGTTAATCCCAAATCGAATGTCAGGGAATTCACCCATTCGCCGGATGAGTTCTGGAATTGGACATCCCAATCCAGACCATCGGCACCGGGTACCGTTCCAACGGCGGTATATTCGTCGAACGAGTTGTGCCCTTCATACTCAATTGAGAGTGTGAAAGCTGCGTTCTGGTATTTGCACCCCTCAGCGGAGTTTGTTGGTAGGCCCTGCCCCATCGGGAATTCATCATCCTCGTCAAGATCCCCGTCTTGATCGTCGTCCGGGTCGGCGTTGTCGCCGGTACCGTCTCCATCGTTGTCGTTCCATTCGTCAGGGTCGTTCGGGAAAGCATCATCTCCATTGATTACGCCGTCGCCGTCGTTGTCATTGGTACAAGCGGTATCGACCTCTTGAACCTCCACTCTTTCAAGTCCCAGGACTGTTGCAACAACGCTTTGCTTGGAGACCCTATCGATGCTCAGAGTGTGCATCGGGCTTACCTGCCCTGCTCTGATGGATATCCCCTTGCCCCCAGAGTATGAAACGTTACGAACTCCCTCGTCCAATTCGAAGCTACTGGAGGTTTGTACCGTACCAGGCAATACCAATAGTGTCAGGACCCCATCACTTCCTAATTCCTCGGACCATGAAATTTGACCATACTCTATGACCAGGTCATAATCATCAATCTCGGTAAGATCGTGTGGGTCGCCATCGAAGTCCAACCAACTTGTCTCGAGCCTTAGTGTACCTCCGACTGTGAGTTCTGATTCGACCGAACCACCATCGACCCCTACTTCGATAGATTCTATCGAAATCAGGTCTGCGCAGTCAGAGTCCTCGGATGTAGAGGTGGCCATAGCGACCCAACTACCCGGTTGTATCATGACTGACCACTCACCCATGGAATTTCCGGATACCGTGATGCGCTCTCTAGAGATCCCATGTGATGGGATCATCTGCACTTGCCACTCGCCACTGGAAATACAAGTCTGGTCGAGATATGAGATGCTGCCAGTAATTTCTACCTCACCAGCTGAAATCTCGATGTTATTGGTTACTGAGATTTCTCCAATTTCTACTTCCGATGTCTCTGTGCCGAATCCTTCCCTCTCTACAGTAATATTCCATGAGCTTTGTGCGGGAAGGAAAGTTGACCAGAAGCCGTCGTCATCCGAGGTTAGGTGGTGGGATGGAGAATCCAAGTCACCAGTAATGTTTACCGAGGCATTTGAGAGTCCCTCCGAGAAACCAGGAGAGCCGTCATCGTCCAAGTCCCAGAATACCTTTCCACTGACGCTGACTAGTTTCTGGACTGTCAGGAAAACTTGCAGGTCAGGACCCACGGTGACACCGGATTCGACCAATGACGTGTTCTCCAGGAGCGTCCTGACTCCATCCTGATTGGTCTGGTTAATCTCAACATTCCACATGCCGGGAACAAGTCTGATTTCAAGTGGTTGATCTAAACCTCCAATAGAACTGACGAATGATCCAAGACCTTCCTGCGAAGATATCGTTAGATCGATCAACTCCGGTGCAGCAACATCGGATGTTGATTGGAGAGTAACGGTCACAGAAGCGAGTTCGGCAGTCTGGAAGTTCAAACGTGATCCTGCAGATGATTGTGAAGCAGAAATAGTTCTCCTGAGGCCCTCGTACACTCCGGTGTTGGTCTCGAACTCTTCTACAATTACAATCCAGTCCCCCTCCTCCAGGTACTCGACCAACATGCCATCTTCGTTGGTTGTGAAAGTTTGTATCCAGCCATTTTCCGCCGATTCAAGTTTTACTTCATGATTCTTGAGTAATTCACCGCTCTCATTTCTCAATGTGATGTTAAGCAACCATCTTGGCTCGAAACCTACGGATCGCTTGACTGTAGAAGAGCCGATCTCAACTTCGAATATCTCGTTTGTGTCGTACAGGGTATCGAAGGGTTCGTCTGCAGAGGAGTTGGCCCTCTCAACCACTATTCGATACCTGCCTGGTTCTAACGAAACTTCTGCTAATCCTGTTTGAGTCCACTCAGGGCCGTCTCTTGAGACGGATAACCCGGCCCCATTTGGAGTCAGGGGCTTAATCTCAAATGGATATGAGACTGGAGTCCCATTTGATGCGTTGTTATCTCCTTCATGATCGATGAAGAAATCTATCTCCACGGTACTGTTGGTTGGAAGGACCAGGAGTTCGACCATAGGTTCGGAAGAGGTGTTTACTTCCTTGACAACAGAGCTGGAGGACATTTCGTTTCCTGCCTCCAATGTGAAAGACCAGTTCCCGAGAGGTAGTAGCATGTCGAATCGTCCGAGGTCATCCACCTCTTCCCTCCAGACGGCGTCTGTAGTTCCATCCAAGTTGTTTGCCTTTGCGAAAACAGGAGTCCAACCAGAGAACCCCTGGTTGTACGTGTTCCCTTCGCGGTTTAGGCTCACTTCCCCGAGGACCATTGTTGAATCAGTGAGTTCGATTGTGATGTTCTCCATCGTATCGGTTACTTGGAAGCTGGAGCCGTTTGAGAAGAAGCCACCTGCCCCTACCATCCTCTCTACGGTCGCATGGACAAAGGCCCCTCTAGGCAGTACCACGCTAAATTCTCCGAATGAGTCAGTAGTTGATTTCAGGGTGAATCCCTGCCACTGGAACAAAACCTCCTGGTTGGATACTCTGGAAATTGGTTCTGAAATCTCATCCCCCTTGGCGGGTTTGTCTACCACAACACCCGTAACAACTTGACTGACCAAGAAATCGAAAGACTCGGTAATATCGAAATCCCCGACAGTAACACGCTGCCACAGCTGCTTCTCATCACTCAATGTATAGTTGAGTATCCAAATCCCAGGGGCCAATTCGGCGTGATAAGTCTTTGAGTCGTTATCGAAAATTGATGAAACTGCGCTTCTGGAAAGATCCTCGGGAGTGAATTGTAAATCGAGTCCATCAACACTGACTCCATCATCTAAGAGGGTGAATGTGATATCTGATGTTTGAGGGACCTCCGAAGGGAATGAAACCAAAGATACCATTCCGGATTCGAAAGTAAAGGCCTGTGAGACCTCTGGGAAGCCGTCTTCATCGATATCTACCTCTGCTAGGTAAGACCCGGGCACTATTGGTCCAACCTCGAATGATCCGCTTTCGTCGGGAATGACGAAACATGGTTGAGTGATTACTCCACCGCACTCTTCATTGGAGTCGTCACTGGAGCCATTGATCGAGAAAATCGAAACCTCACTCGACAATGGCCTACCTGTGAAAATCGATACGGTTCCCTTGACGGCCCCACCAGTAATTGAAACTGGAGTCTGAATTTCTGAAGGAGTCAGGGGGATTACGAATGGGTTCGCTAGCTCCACCGGATCTCCTGTTCCGAAATCAACCGAAACCAAGTACTCGCCGGGGAGTGCGTCTACTATGTGGAATGAGCCTGGTCTTACCATCGGGCCACTGAAGGTTCCGTGACCAGAGAAGGTTCCCGTCCCATTTATTGTCCCGAAGGTGTCAAGATCATTCGAAGGGGACGTGGCGAAGTTTCCTGAACCGATGAATGTGGCCTGTGAAAGTTCCCTAGTGAACTCGCTGACCCCATATGATGTGAACTTTCCAGATCCGTTTGCTACGCCGTCCAAGAGATAGTTTCCATCTTCGTTCATGCATGCATCAGAACCATCTGGGACAATATGGCCAGAGCAATCAGGGAACTCGCCTGAAAGTGTACCATCAAGTATCCCCTTTCCAGAGAATTGCCCTTCCCCGGTAATGCTGTGATTGTCGAAAACTGCTTGAGTATGTGTGCCAGTGAAGTCGTGAACAGATACTGCACCCATGCTCTCAACTGTTCCGCCCCCAAGGAATGTTACCTCTCCAATTCCAGTGAATCTCAAGTCCTCACCCACCATGCTCCCATCAGAGGTCATTACCTCGTAAGGCTGGATTACCACGTCATCCGAGGAAGGCGTGAGGACGATATTTGCTGAGACAACTGGGTCTCCGTCAAAATCTAGTTCTCCGGTCCATGAGAGAATTCCTGAAGCGGTTGATGGGGTTACAGATATTGGAGCCTCAATAACGGACTGGCCATTGCTGTGACCATCTGAGCCAGAAATGTTCACTATTGTCTCAGAGAGCCATGTAGACCCATAGACGCCCCCAAGAATTCCAGTTACTGGATTGACTGTTCGAGAGCCTGCTGCTGCAATAGGGAGGCAATCGGCCACGTAAGGATTCCATTGTTCGTCCGAGTTGCAGAATAGTTCAGACATTTGGTTGGCTGAACCCGAGAGCAGGGATGTTCTAGCGGAGTCGAGGTCTGGATCGCCTGTGAAAGCAGAAACACGAATCTTTCCGGCTGGAGCGATGAAGGAGTAGTGGCCATCTTCGTCCGCCTGAGTGCTTCCGATGGGTATCCAGTATGTTCTGGAGTCGTTATCGACTACGTTTCCGTCTTCGTCGGCTGACTCATCTCCGCTGAAAGCATCTCTCTCTATGAGTATCCGTGCGTTTGGTACCGGGCCAACTCCCTCGAGTGTGACGGATCCCTCCAGTTTAGCACCGCTGTAATACTTCAGAATCTTGACATTTCTGTTAGAATCATAAATCGAACCGCAGTACCTGTCTGCCTTTCCAGTAAGGGTGAATTCGGTGCCATTACTGGAAGAAAGAGAGTCTGAACTGAGTGATAGAGTCTCTTCGTCGGAGTCATAATCTATTGTCGAGGCATTAATGGGGATGACGCCTTCTTCCACGTGGGTCACCTTCCAAGGGCCTCCTGATTGAAGTTGAGACCACCCTGATGATAGGCTGTCTTCTGAATAAAGTGAGACACTAGACAATTTTGGAGTCCCAACTACTGTTGATGCGGAGCCTGAAATCTGGATTTGCTCACAGGAGGTTCCATTTGTGGGGTCGTACCAGTTGGATAGTACAAAGTGGTTCATCATTGCTCCTGGAAGTGCCATTGCGCCCTGCAAATAGCTTCCCGGAGTCCCTGTGAGTGAATTTGGAAGAATCCAGGTAGAGGGCGTGTCTGCATCGCCTTCTTGCCCACTTATCGATGGCAGTCCCAGCGTGGAAGTCCCATAACCGACGTATGTCCTAGCAACCATAGTTTCGAAGAAGCCGTCGAGATGCTGGTAGTCCATGTCCGTCATCTGAATCATGTCCTCCCCGGTAGATGCTCCTGAGGCTTGAGCCTTCAGATCCTCCATGTATCTGGTTTGGAACTCGTCAGGTGACATTGGACCTTGATTTGTTTCGTAAGTTGTAGTAATGTAAGAGTCTAGGTCAAGACCAGATAGATGAGTTGGAGCATGGAAGATTCCAGTGGTCTGGCCCCTGTGATACGACTGATAGTCCTGATAGTACTTTCCACCTAGTGGGAATAGGCGGTTATCTACTGCGAAGTATCGAATCTCGTGGTTCCTCGAAGTTGTACTTCCATGGGATTGGTCATAATCCGAGACCTCGTACGAGTCGATGGATGAGATTCCATCATAAATCTGTACAAGATCCTCCAGAGAGAAGGCGGTGATTAGGAATGCACGGGCCATGCCGAACCTAGCATTTGTCCTGTGGAGTGCTGTCGAGAGATCATCATAGTCATCAATGATGTCTCTTGTATATCTGTATCCAGCCATGTCATAGTGGCTTGCCTCATCGAAATCTGATAGTTCAAACGAGGATGATGAGCCACGAGCTTGGTCGAAGAGGGACATTGCCTCTGTTGAATTGGTGGTTGATTCCCCGAATTGTTCCCCATTCACCAATACCACATAGGTATCCAAACAAGGGTCTAAGCATGTTAGCCCATTACTGTCCAGAGGATTGCCCTGGAGCAATTCTGCACCGCCATATTCAGCAACTACAGCCATAAGGCGATGTTGCAGGAACTCCTTGTTGTTGTTGGAAGTAATGGCTTCAAACTCCTTGACCTGGTCCTCGGACATTGTGTTGTTAAGAACGGATATGAAGGAGTCGCCAAGTTGGCCATTGATGCTCTTGTCGCCCATTGCCAGAGTGGTAATGAAAAGCGAGAGTGTGTCTTCCTGGCCTCCAGAGAGCAACATTGCCCCGCTGTTAGGGATTCCTGACTGGAAGTTGTCTGCAACCGTCGGATGCTGCCCAGAAACTAGTGCTTGGAAACCGTAGTCCCACCAAGAGACGAAAGCTGGACGTTCGCTGAATGGAGTCTCGGTATCCTGCTGTGATAGCCATTCGTATGCCTCATTCCAACCCTGCGAATTGAAACTGGGGCCGAAAGTTCCCATGTACCATAATCCAGAGTCGCTTTGATCGTAGGGTTCGCTATTCATTACCGAAAACAATCCCAGTAGGTCCTGCCTCAAGATGTCCGGAACAATGTCGTATAGGCTCTGATCTATCTCACTTGCAGATTGATCCCCTCTCGGTATTCCCGCATCAATTCCATAAGTAGCGTGTTGAGACGTGATAAGTAGCAGTACCATGACCATGGCCGGGACGCCGGGACGAGCCTTGGTGGCAGGCCATAGGGACTTGAATCGGGTCCTTGGGGTCCCGATCCCTGAGTTCCTCCACACCTTAGCGAAAGATGGCAAACTTGCGGACCCCCACAGCATGGAAATTCCAATCCCGCCCACTACCGCCATTACTGGAGTGGCGTTGATGATGAAACGTCCTGCTGACCATGCCATGTATGTGGCAATAATGGTCCAAAGCCCCAATAGGGTCAATTCTGACTTGTTCTTCCTGCTGCCCCTCCACAATAGTAAGAATGCACAGCAAATTGCGATGAGAGCCACTATTGGCCCGTAGGATGCAAAGAGTACTCCTCGCTCCGGGGCTTGGGCCTCACCGATAGTGCCGAATATCTTGTTCTTTGAGAAGTAGAAGCCGCCAGTGAAGAGGATGTCCCAGCCATTGTACAACTGTGCTTCCTGGAGAATGAATAGCAGGGCTAGTATCGAGCCGAATAATGCGCTTCCACCCAGCACTACCAACAGCCAAGGCTTGTCCCTGAACGAGCTAGACACCCATCCCACGGCAAATGTGAAGCCGATTATGTAGAACATGGGCTGCATCCCACTGGGGGCAAAGAGTAGGTTCATTCCTGGCCATGCGTAGAAGGGAGCAGGTACCAGAATGGCCACGAGCATCATTTGAAGAGCCGCAGAGGTAAATTGTAGGCTATCCCTTCCCTTGAATATGTTAATCGCTACTTGGAATGAATAAGCCAGGAATAGTATGCCTGGACCATAGACGAATCCTTTCCACCCAAGGGCCATGATTGAGAATGCTACTCCAGCCATTGACGCATTGGCCATCAATGACGGGTTCCTCTTCCATGTCTCTCTCATTCCTGCGAGGATGTACAACGGGTTTGTACTAGTTGTCTTGAAGAGTTTATTGTGGTCAATCTTCCCTATTGCCGTAATCCAATAGTAGAATGCGATTGCTAGGAAAAGCATCGCGAAGGAGTCGTGATCCGACATGGCGAAAGTTGAGCGGCTCATGTGGCCGGGCATTAGGGCTATCAACCAAGCTGCAATTATGCCTGCCCTCTTACTGTGTGCGCGAGAAGCTATGCCAGCAATTGGAAGAACAATCAGTGCGCCGTATATTGCTGGAAGGGAGGACATGGACCACCAAACCGCTTCATCAGCTGGAATCTCAAGAATCCAAGATATTGCCAAGCCTCCCAGGGCGAGAGACCAAGAGAAGAGTGGAGGCCTTGGATTGATTCCTCCTGTTGGATAGGCCCTGTCATGATCGAAAATCAGATGGCTTCTTTCCGCAATTACGTAGTCGACCACCCTCTTCATGTACCATGGGTCAGAACCACCGGTCATATCCCATAGCCCGGTCCCGTTTGCATTCATTGCCGGGATTACGTTCCATGCAGTTCGAACGATTAGAGCTACCAACAATGCAAGTGCAACCATCACGGAATAGGAGTTGACGTCCCACCAAACTCTGAAGCCGCTCCTCTCCCTCTTTGGCGCAATATCTCCGAAAACCCCCCTGGATGCGAAGAAGATGGCGAAGAAGTTCATCCAAAACCACAGGAAGAACCATGTGAATGAGCCAATGAATCCGTCCTCCGCGAATAATGATGGTAGTTCGTTTCCGATCTCATGAATGTGGCCAATTGTGTAAAGAGTCCAGTTCACAGCCAGAATTGCACCCAATACATGCCACCCCTCTGCCCTGAAGAATGCGTGAATGAAAATGACCAACGCAGTGAAACAAGCCCATGCCACTCCTAAGTGACTTTGCTGAGAATATTCCTGAATAGAATCAATCTGGCATATCCAGAGAAGTGGGACTAGGAAACTAGCGAATACTAGAGAAGAGTAGATTCCAACCTCTGGTTTATCTCTGATGTTTGGAAGATTGGCCATGAGCCTCCCTTTGCCCCTATTCTCGATCGAACCCCTTAGACACACCATCACAAGGAAGCCTAGTGATATTGAAGAAAGCCAGAATGAGAAGAAAGCGGAGCCGATGGAATCTCTGACTGTGTCTATGACTGAAAGAGAGTCGCTTTGGGCAATTAGTAGCCCTCCTGCATAGAATGCTGCTAGTCTCATGCCCAGAACTATCGATAGCAAACTTGCAGACTCCTCGAATCGTTCTGATTCGTTTAATGCTGCTGAGGCGAATGCGACGAATACGAATGTGGATACGAACATGTGGTTGAAATGCTCTGGGGCAACTGAATTAGCGATAATTCCTATGAGAGCGGCCGCGAGAGTGATAGAGGAAACGCGCAATGCTCCTGAACCGAGAGGGACTAGCAACGAAGACCTCCCCATGGAAGCTGGAATTAGAACAGATAGCGAGATTATTATCGAAGCGGAGAGGAAATCCCCATCAACTTCTCTGCCTTCAAAGGAAGAAGCTGCGATAGTCAAACCAAGAAGTGCTATTGTAATCGCCAAAGGGGCGACTAGGTTGTTGAATTGGGCGACTTGAAGACTTTCTTTACCCTCTTCCATCCCATCCACCGGACCTATTTGCCAATGACTCAGCATCGCGCCGACCAAAACGCTTGTTTTAACCGTTCGTAGAACGGAATGGAAAGATAACCCGGAGATTCAGGCTAATTTAGTTCACGGAAGAGCGCGAAAACCGATGTCTTCCCTGTAGTGGGAACCTTCCAAATTTATTCCCTCAATTATCTGGTATGAGATCTCCAATGCCTCGACTAGGCTAGGAGCAATTCCAGTTGCAGATAGCACTCTACCTCCGGTTGAAATTAGTTCTCCGGAGTCGTTTCTTTTCGCTCCGGCAAGATGGACAAAACCGAGAGATTGGCCCTCTTCTATTGTTGCATCCCATCCTTCTATCACCCTTTCAGAAATCACGTCACCCGGGTAACCCTCCGATGCTAGTACTACTGTAGTTGCGTGGAATTTCTTGAACTCGACTTCGATTTCTGCGAGTTCTCCCTGTGAGGCTGCCAGCAGGACAAGACCCAAATCTGTCTGAATCAGAGGGATAGTCACCTGAGCCTCGGGGTCTCCAAGCCTCACGTTGAACTCGACAACGCTAGGAGCTCCGTCCTCATCGATCATCAGGCCAACGTATAGGCAACCACGATAGGGAGTCTCCGAGTTTCTCAGATGGTGATGCATTGGTTCTACTATCTCTTCCCTTGTCCTGGCCAATACGGATGGTGTCGCGACTGGGGCTGGAGCGTATGCACCCATCCCCCCGGTGTTTGGTCCTTGGTCATTATTCCCAACTCTCTTGTGGTCCTGGCTTGCTGGAAGCATCACATAACCAGACTCGTCCATAATCACTAGGACTGAGGCCTCCTCTCCAGAAAGATGCTCTTCCATGAGGACAAAACCATCTGTCTCAATTCCGCTTCTTAGTGCTTCATACGCCTCACTTCTTGAGGAGGTGACAGTTACTCCCTTTCCTCCCGCAAGAACGTCCCTCTTGATAACCCAAGGAGGTTCAAATGATTCCAAGCTGGCGCCTATTGAGTCGATTTCGTCAATTCTTTCAAATCTCCCTGTTGGGACTCCGAGTGCCGCCATGACAGTCTTTGCATGAGTCTTGGACCCCTCTAGAATTGCCCCCTCAGAATGAGGTCCGAAGCTGGGGATTGATTCCTGTCTTAGCCTATCTGATAGTCCATTCACTAGTGGTGCCTCGGGACCAACGACAACCAAGGAAACCATCAACTCCTTTGCTAGACTTACAATTCCCTCGATGTCAGAAACCTGTACATCGTGATTGGTGGCTACCATCGATGTGCCAGCGTTTCCAGGAGCGCAGTGGACTGAAGAAACGGAGTCACTCTGAGATAGCCCTAGCGCCAATGCGTGTTCTCGGCCACCGGAACCAACCACCAATACTTCCATTCCGGCCATGACTCGCGCTTCCTATTCTAGTGATAATGGATTGCACATGAGATGTTGCCTAGTATGGTACTGACTTGAGTCCCAATCGATATCCAATGATATTGAAGGACCTGTGAAGAATTGGCGTTGCAAAGAGTAGGAGTACCATCCCCATCAATAGTTCAGAACTGCCCACAATAGATGGTGCTAGCAGGAATTGCCCGAAGACGAAAGCGGAGGCTGCGAATGGAATTGTGTCAAGCAACGGTGCCTTCGAGCTGACGCTTCCTTCCCTCTTGTGACCGAGTCTTCGTTTTACGAAAGAACCTGCTGAGTCACCCACCATGCACCCCAATCCAAGTACACAGCCGATTGTGAATGCGGTAACCGATTCTCCTCCAAAGTAGAACCACGCATCAGAGATCTCCGAGGAGTTCGTCCCATATGTCGAGAGGGGATCAAGGAATGGAGCAGAGTCAACCGTATTTCCATTGGCAATTGAATGAGTTAGGATGCCCAAAAGGCCACCTCCTATGGTCCCTCCAATTAGTCCATTCCAAGTCTTTCCATCACCTAGAACTCGGTTCCCATCCGACATCACCCTACCTCCATCGATTGTGAAAACGGGTATTCCCGTCATATCTGGGATCCACTTACCCCCCAGCATTGCTGCAGTGTTGGAAAGATATCCTGGCAGGTATAGCCAGAGCACCAGGAGTGGTGCTATTAGAGGGTCATCCCAGGGAAGTGAGTCCGATGGCATGGCTTTGGCAGTGAAATTCGGAGGATGAACCTTCGCACGATTGTGAGGGTGGAAAACCTGTGGAAAGATTAAGCCCGGAGGGGTGATATTCATGGCCCTCTGACATGACGGATTGGCAATGAGCAGAAGAAATCCGATAATGTTGTGCCTCTTACTATTACTCTCAGTAGCCTTCATTCCAAGTAATACTGTAGCGGAAGGGGATGACATCATCGTCGAGTCGGATATGACTTGGTCGGACGACATGACACTGTCGCAGAATGTCAGAGTTGTGAACGGTGGTTCACTATCCTTTGTTAATTCACATATGGATATAGCCAATGGAGTGGAAATCTATGTCGATCAGACGTCCTCTTTGACTATCGAAAATTCTGGGCTAAGTGCAATGCAACCCCCATCTGGATTAGCCGGATTCGGGTATTGTGACGAGAGTAACAGATCTGCAGTATTGGCTTCTTCGTCATCGAACCAGAATATTAGGATGTACGTACGACCAATTCAAGGATTCACGCTGGACGGAGTAGTTGCTCATTTTGGAAACGAAACTAAGGACCTTAGTGGAGATGAGGACTTCATTCCCCTCGGTAACGGGCCTGTCGATACTTGGGTGGGTTTGACTGGCCCCCAGTGCCATCCGATTTCACTTAGCGAAATCAGTGTTGACAGGGAGGGGCAAGAGAGGGTCTGGGCCGATGCTGCAGATTTCACACATCGAAATATGATGGTCAATGGGGCCCCCGGTTTCACAATCGAAATTGATGGCTCTATGCATGCAGACTCCTCTTCCATCTTTGGAGGACGGGTTTCATCATCTGGAGTCCTTCGAATAAATGACACAACCCTTGACAGGGCGGGGCCGATACTATTGACCAGCAACGGCGCGGAAATCAATCTAGGCGGAGATTCTAGATTCTCAAACAGTACTGATGATCATGACATCAGAGCAGGGGCTTATTCATCGATAAACTGGGCAGATGAGGTTGTGGGTTCGGGTGGTTTAACCGACAAGTGGGAGAGGAGGCTGGCCGGACAGAGCCTAACATTCGATGCGATGTTCGTGACATACGAAATTTCGGGAATGCATAGATTCCCGAGTTACTCAAACTTCAGCAACGAAGTGGGAGTCTCATTCATCGATGGTGGGAGGGAGAGGGTGGTCGAGATAGCCTGGTCAGAAGACAATACATGGGAAGAGAGCGATGTCTGGAGTGAAGAAGCAGTTGTTACCATTACTGACTACAGAACTGCATGGAATCCAGAGCAGTCAGGGATAGGCGACTACGGAGGGGGACAATTCCAACTATCTTGGGATTCCGAAGTAGTAGTCGAAAGCGGAACTCCAATGGTGTCTTGGGTTGGCTTGGTTGTTGTGGATGAAGAGGGTGCACTAAGCGAAGCCACAGTCGGAGATTCGGTGAATGTTGAAGCTGAAATATTGAATTCCGGTACTGCAGCTGCATCATTAGCACTCAATTGTGAGGATGTCAGCACCAACACTACCTCGCAAATCTCTCCCTCTTTCCCCAATTCAATCATAGGTCCGGGAGAGAAAGTGACGATGTATTTCAGTTGGAGGGTATCAGTCCCGGGGGAGGACTCGATCTCGTGCAGGATCCTTACTCCCACCCAACTTGTTGACGAGTTTGCTTTCGGGGGAGGGCAGAGAGATAGTCAAAATAGCGTGAATTGGGCAATAGTCGATGATGATGAGGGTTTCACGATGATTCCTGCATTGATAGTCTTAGCAATATCTGCTTCTGTTGGAGGTTACTTCCTGCTCTCCATATACAATGAGCGAGAAGAAGAGTTAGACGAGTAACTAGAATCAGAGAATTCCCTGAGACATAGTAGACTCTGCAACCTTCAGGAAACCTGCGATGTTTGCTCCGGCTACGTAGTTTCCTGGCATTCCGTACTTCTCCGCCGTCTCGAACGCATTCTTGTGAATGTTCACCATGATGCCCTCAAGCTTCTGATCTACCTCTTCCCTAGTCCAACTCATCCTCAGGCTATTCTGACTCATCTCCAAACCAGATGTCGCCACTCCTCCTGCATTGCTTGCCTTTCCTGGTGCAAAGAGAATCCCGTTCTCAAGGAAGACCTCGACCGCCTCGGGAGTGCATGGCATGTTTGCTCCTTCTGCTACAGCGATCACACCGCTCTCTACGAGCATCTGAGCCTCTGCTCCGTTTACTTCATTCTGAGTAGCGCATGGAAGGGCGACGTCAACCTTTGTACTCCAGAGTTCATTTTGATTTGGCTCTGGCTTTGATTCAGTGTACTCGACTCCGTCAAATTGTTCAGCGTATTCCTTTATCCGCCCTCTTCTGTTGTTCTTCAAGTCCATAATCCAAGCAAGCTTATCGCGATCAATTCCAGAGGCATCGTAGATATATCCGCTGCTATCTGACATTGTTACTGGCTTTCCGCCTAGGTCGAGGACCTTCTCACAGGCGAACTGAGCCACGTTTCCGGATCCGCTTATCGCTACTGATGCACCGTCGAAAGATTTGCCCTTAGTTGCAAGCATCTCTCTTGCGAAGTAAACAAGACCGTATCCGGTTGCCTCTGGCCTGATTAGAGAACCGCCATACGAGAGGCCTTTGCCTGTCAGAACTCCGGTGAACTCGTTTGCCATCTTCCTGTACATTCCGAATAGGTATCCGATCTCTCTTCCGCCTACTCCTATGTCTCCAGCTGGAACATCCAGGTCAGCGCCTATATGCCTCCATAGTTCGCTCATGAATGATTGACAGAACCTCTTTACCTCTGAGTCCGACTTCCCCTTAGGATTGAAATCGGAACCTCCCTTTCCTCCGCCCATTGGCAATCCAGTCAGGCTATTCTTGAACACCTGTTCGAATCCCAAGAACTTCAGAATTGAGAGATTGACGCTCGGGTGGAACCTAAGCCCCCCCTTGTAGGGTCCAATAGCGCTATTGAATTGGACCCTGAAACCACGATTTACGTGGAGGTTCCCCTCGTCGTCGTACCAAGGAACTCTGAATTGAATCACCCTCTCTGGTTCAACCATCCCCTGGACAACGTCGATGTACTCTGGGTACTCAGAAATTACCGGACCGAGGCTGTCTAGTACTTCTTCTACCGCCTGGTGGAACTCTGGCTGGTCCGGGTCTCTTGCTTTCACTGTCTCGTAAACTGATTTTATCGCATTGTCCATTTGGTCACCAACGATTATGTTGAACCCTGATGTGGGCGAGCGCCCCTGCCAATGTTCCCCTTTTCAATGTTCCAAGTAAGCAATCAGTAAGGAAGGCGTTATCCGAATAGTATCTGATTAGCGATTTCGGACACTCTTTTCTCGTTTCCTGACAGAGTCATTACGTAAACTGCTTCTTGACTGACCTGCCTCTTTCTAAGAGCCTCCGCCATAGGTGTGATCTCCTTGAGCCATCTGGTCTTCCCATCGTCACCAACTACCTTGACGTCCACCTGAGCCATCCTGGGTTCTGAAAGAAGCAGTTTGACGCTTGGAACGTCGATTGCAACATAACCGGGTTCCAGACCCGCTCGGAATGCTATGTCATCCTCTATCTCTCTCCTGACTCTCAAGTCATTGGCTATTGAAGCAAGTTTTACGATCTGCTCTGGTTCCAAATCATCCTTCCTACGACTCAGACAGACTTTCAACAGGTTCCGATACTTTAGTCGTGTAATCATGTCCCTTGAGAAACCACCAGACTTGTCAAGTGCGCCCCAAATCTCTGCGTCTACTCTCCTCTGAAGATCGAGAGAGTCTGGCAAAGAGTCGCCTGCCCGCTCAACAGCTCTAGAAAGCATTACCTCGGTAACCCTAGTAACTCTGTGGAAGTAAACTGCACTGTACATTAGCCCCCTAGCGACCAACATTCCCTCTAGTGCTGACAGGCCACCCTGCTCTACTACGATGTCACCCCCCTGGCTACGTAGGCACTCAATTAGTCGGTTGTGATCCACTACGCCATGCTTTACTCCCGTGAAGTGCGAGTCCCTCAACAGATAGTCTAGTTGATCGCAGTCAATTGGGCCATGGACTAGTTGCGCTA
>CEPK01078212.1_pt1 | contig 22017 bp, 16 predicted proteins | sample 356231 | NCBI WGS metagenome assembly CEPK01 (sample SAMEA2620259, study PRJEB7988) | marine metagenome | biome: marine biome (ENVO:00000447); feature: deep chlorophyll maximum layer (ENVO:xxxxxxxx); material: "saline water (ENVO:00002010), including plankton (ENVO:xxxxxxxx)" | depth 80 m
GAATTAGGAATGAAATATGGTGATGAATTAATTAGGATAAGAAGTGACCATGGGTTGCCATATCATCTTAAAGCTAATTGTTATAGGCAACTCGGGGAGTTTGAAAAAGCAAAACCCTTATATGAAAAATCAATAGAAAAAAGAAAGGGTACGTCCTCTGAAGGAAACGCCTATAACGTATCTGCGCACAATTATATGTTTTCAGGCGATATAGAGACAGCGAGAAAAAGGTATTTAAAAGCAATAGAATTATCCAAAAACAATCCAAACACATGGTTTGTTTTGAATTATTATCTAACAGTTTCCTATATGTTTGAAAATGATTATTTAGGGGCAATAGATAATATTTCAAAAATAGGAGAACAATTAGATGTTATGGGTTTTGATGAAGCTAGTTTACTCTTTAGAAAAGGCCAAATAAATTGGCAAAAAATGGTTTGTTATGCACATAACCAAATGGAAGAAGAAGCTTTTTCATCACTTGAAAAACAAATTTTTTATAATAAGAAAAGAGCAGATTTATTACGAGATGAAAATGTTTATAGAAACACAAAAGCAAACGAACAAAACCTAAAAGCCTGGTTAAATATATTATTTGGAAAATATGAAGAAGCAAAAAAGAATCTTGAAAAACTTAAAGAACTTCAAGAACAAGTAAAAGACCCTACGGCAATGTATGGGTATTATGGTTTGTTGGGTATGGCAAACCTCATGGAAGGAAACTATGAAATGGCTGTTTCTAATTTTAAAGAAGCAGACAACACAAATATTTATTTTAATTATTTTAAAGGCCTTGCGCTTAAGGCCTCTGGTAATGAAAATGAGGCAATGGAAATGTTTAAAGAGCTTGCTAGCTACAACTTCAGCTCTTGGGATATTGCAATAATAAGAAACCTGGCGAAAAAACAACTACAAAAAGTATAAAATGTTCTTCAACAGAATAACGCTTTGTTTATTTGTCTTTTCAGGTTCCCTTTTTTCAACAGAGTTTATAGAGAAAACGATTCCAAACATTTCATCTAATAGGATCTTGTCAATCAACCAAGACAGCTTAGGTTTTATTTGGATTGGAACAGATGAGGGTTTAAACAGATTCGACGGTTTTTCAAATAAAATATATAGATCAAACATCTTTAACGAGAATACGATTTCTGGAAATAGGGTTTGGATAGTTTGGGTTGATGAAAACAAGACAGTTTGGGTTGGGACAGACAGGGGTATGTGTTACTATGATTCAGATTACGACTTTTTTCATAGAATAGATACGGGTTCTAGACCGATTCACATTATTGAAGAAAAAGAAAACATATATTTTACAACAAGGCGCGACGGTGTTTATATGGTAAATAAAAAAACAAAAAAAGTTAACAAACAACAGTTTGACCCCCTTGATCCTTTTTCGCTTTCTTCCTCTAAATTCAACGAAAAACAAACAAAACCCATGGTTAAATCAGGCGAATATCTTTGGGTAGGAACAACGAATGGATTAAATAAAATCAAAATTAAAACCAGACAAAACCAAAGGTTTTATAGTGGAAAAAACAAAGCTATCCGCTCTGATTCTATTACAGCCCTACTTGTTAAAAACAATAGTCTTTTTATTGGGACAACAAAAGGGCTTGGGATTATGGACCTACAAACAGAGGAAAACCAAAAACTAAAAGGATTTGATAAAAATGAAGAAATAATATCAATCTTTAAGCTTGAGGGCTCAGAAACCATTGGGGTTTTACAAAAAGACAAAATAGTTTTTATTAAGGGTGGGAAAATAACTCAAACCATAAAAACACCAGAAACGTTACGAAAAGTTACAGATCTTGGAACAGACCAATATTTAATAACATCTAAAGATCACAATAGAGCCATCTTTCTCACCAACGAACAGGAAAAAACTGCAAGTAAAAAAATAACACACCAAAAAACAAAAACCCCCATAAAAGCTAGAAACGTTTTTATTGACAAAGAAAATGGGGTCTGGATGGTTGGAGAAGAGGGCTTGGTTAGAGCAGAAAACATAAAAAGCCCAATAACCATAGAGCAATCAACAAAAAACAAGAGAAAAATATTTGCTAAGGTAGACAACCGCCTTTATACCCTTGAGGATAACAACATTGTTTTATATGAGCCAAACCAAAAACCAAAAACGGTGTTCTATGATGTTGAAAAATCAAACAAAAACGCGCTTGGCCTATTCATAACAAAAAAGGGAACCCTTTTTGTTTTTGACAAGTCCCTTGTTAAATATTATGGCAACAAACAAAGAAAAAAACTTGCCTCTTTCGATGCTCAAATAAGCAAAGTTGTTTCTAATGAAGCGGCTATTTATATCTCTCTGAAAAACAGTGGCCTTGTGCACTATGATATAAAAACAAAAAAAATCACTGATTATAGAAAAAACAGAATGTTATCTAGGTTTTTACCTACTAATGCAACGTCATTGTTTTTAGACAAAACAACACTTTGGGTTGGTAGCAACGAAAGCGGTTTGTATGAAATTGACATAGAAAACCCAAAAAACCCAAAGCTTGTTATGCACCACACATATGATAAAAACAACTCAGATTCTTTTTCGTCAAGTTCGGTCTCTTGTCTCTACAAACAAGAAGACAAGCTTTTTATTGGAACCAACGGGGATGGTTTTTTTGTATATGATAAAATAGAAAGGTCTTTTTCCAAAATATCAATAAAAGATGGACTCCCAAGCAACAACATTGTTTCAATTACCGGCTCAAAAGACTCTCTTGTTTGGGTTCTTAGTAACGGCGGCCTTTCTTTAGTTAACTGGATAACAAAAGATAATAAAAACATTGGAAAACAGGAGGGTTTAAAAACGTTTTTAAAAGATGAAAATGCGCTTATTCCCAAAAAAGGGGGAAATGTTTCGATAGTTTCTCCCTTGGGCGTGCAGGTTGTAAGTGCGGATCAAATTCATACAAATGAATTCGAACCAAAGGTTTTTATTGAATCGGTAGAGCTTATTGATAAAAACAATAAGATTTTTTCTACCACAAAAAACAACCCTCAGGTAACCCACAAAAAACCAACGATAAGAATAAATCTTACAGCACCCTCTGTTTATAAAGCTGAAGAAATAACGTTTTCTTATTTTATTGATGGATACAATGACAAGTGGGTAGATAATGGTAAAAGAAGATACGTAGAGGCTCAAGGGCTTGCGCCGGGATCATATGTGATGCAAATAAAAGCTTACAACAGCGATGGGCTTGAAAGTGGGAACATTGAAAGCCTTGGTTTTCAAGTTGTGCCGCCCTGGTGGAAAACTTGGTGGGCTTATTTTTTATATGCTCTATTCATGTTGTTTGTTTTTACTTACTACGTTGGGTATCAAAAAAAGGCACAGAAAAAAGCATCTGAGGAAAAAAGAAAAGAAGAAGAGCTAGAACAAGCCAGACAGTTTCAATTAAATATGTTGCCAAAGAAGAGACCAAAGCATCTTAACTTAGATATCGCTGCAGAGATAAAAACCGCATCAGAGGTTGGGGGTGACTATTATGATTTTTTTCCACAAAAGGACAAAAAAAGCATTTATGTCGTTGTTGGTGATGCAACGGGACACGGGATGATTGCTGGAATGATGGTATCCATAACTAAGGCGGGGTTATATGGAATCCCATCCATACCACCAAATGAAATTGCATCGAGGCTAAATACTGTTATAAAAAACATTGACCTTGGTTTAAACAGAATGGCTATAAATATGGCCAGGTTTTGGGAAAACCACGTAGAAATCACATCTGCAGCAATGCCACCGGTTTATCATTACCGTGGAAGAAGTAAGAAGGTTGACGAGGTTCTAATTGAAGGGCTCCCCCTTGGAAGTATTAAAAACGAAACCTTCACACTAAAAAAACTTTCTTTTGTTAAAGGGGACAGCCTTGTTTTTATATCAGATGGCTTACCAGAAGCAATAAATAGTTCGGGTGAAATGTTGGGGTATGAGGCTGTTTTTAAATGCATAGAAACAAACGGAAATAGCTCTGCAGAAAAGCAAAAAAAAGCACTGCTTCAATTAGGAGAATCATGGCTTTCTGGTCTACAAAACCAAGATGACATAACCATTGTTGTTGTCAAAAAACTATAACTTTGTAATAACGAACCTGGTAATTAATTTTAGATTCTCAGATTTCTCCAAACCAATAAAAACGAGGTGTAAATGAACGCAAAATCACCGCCAAAGGTTGAATTAACTATCCCAATTATACATGATATGGAGCTCGCAGCAACAAAAACTGCAGAGGTTGTTGCAAAACACATGGGCTTAAGCGAAGAGAAGACGGCAGAAATAAGTATGGCGATAATTGAGGCAACCATAAACGCTTTTGAGCACAGCGAAAGTAAAAGAACCAACGTACATATCCATTTTGTAATACAGGGAGATACATTAATCATAACAGTTACAGATCACGGAAAGGGATTTGATCGTTCAAAGGTTGCAACGCCAAACATTGAAGAAAAACTTTCATCTGATTATAAAAGAGGTTGGGGTTTAAAGCTAATACAAGAACTTATGGATACCGTAGAGTATGAGTCTAGCAAAGAGGGAACTACGGTAAGAATGACAAAAAAGAAATAAAGGATAGAAAAATGGCTGAATTTAGTCTAACAACCAGGAAAGAGGGACAGGTCGTTATAATAGAGACAATAGGATATTTAAATAATGTAGGCGGAGAAAGAGTCGCGGACGTTTGTTATGAAGAAATAGAAAAAGGAACAAAAAAGTTTCTTATTAATTTAGGCTCATCTAAGGTTGTTAATAGTATTGGAGTGTCCATACTGATAGAGATAATTGAAAAACTACAAGACATAAATGGAAAACTTGGATATTACAACCTTGCTCCTATTGTAGAAAAAACATTTAATATTATGGGTCTAACAAAATATTCCACAATTTATAAGTCAGAAAAAGAAGCTCTAGAGGGAATGGGGTAGATTAAATCCGCTCTTGGAAAAAGAAAACCATAATCAACTAAATTATTTTCTATCCTCCCTTGATGAGCTTGGGGGTTTGTTGATTGATGCAGATAAGATTGAGAGTGTTGGAGTTGGGGTTTTAAGATTAACGCTTGGCACTGTTATGGCCACCAAAGGCGCTATCCTTTTATATAAACAAAGCACAAAAGAGCTTTGTTTTTTAGCAAAAAAAGGAGTACAAAGTGAAGGCTCTTTCGGCGCATCAAGCGTGTTTGTTAGTAAAATAAAAAACAAACCTTTTTTATTAAAAGAAGCACTCCCAAGTGGAAAACTAAAAACACATCTTAAACAGATGGGCATAAGGCTAATACTGCCGCTATTTCACAAAGAAAACTTTTTAGGCGTTCTTTGCATAGGTCCAAAATTAATGAACGAAAAATTTTCAAAAACAGATAAAAAAGTACTGGCAATAATAACAAACCACCTTACCAAGGCGCTTTTTAATCATAGACTTATTAATGAAGTGCAAAAAAGAAAAAAAGAAACAAGTCTAAAACTTCTAGAGCTTGAGGCTTTGTTTGACATTAGCGTTGCCATTAGCTCTGTTTTAGATATAAGCAAGCTAATCGAAGATGTTTTATTAAGGTCCGTTGGTGTTTTAAACGCCTCAAAAGGCATAGTTTTATTAGAAAAAGAAGGTAGTCCAATTTTAAACCTTTCTTCCAGTTTTAACTGGAATGAAGATGTTCCTCTTTTATCTAAAAACCTAAGTGTTTTTAAAAAGGCAAGCGAAAAAGAAAAAGGATTTTTTTATGCTCCACCACGTAAAGAAACTCTACAAAAAAAGTTAAAAGAAAACCATCTTCTAATATGTCCAATATCAACAAAAAAGAAAACAGTTGGATATGTGGTTTTATGTAACAAGGAAACAAGAAAAGGGGTTGAGCCGTTTAGCGCGGTTGATTTAGACCTTCTTTCTGCTTTGTGTAATCAAGCCGCTGTTGCTGTGGAGAATGCTAGATTGTTCAAAGACATCACAAAGGAAAAACGATTCAACGAGAGCATTCTTGGTAGCATACCAACAAGTGTTGTCACCATAGACACCTTAGGAGAGGTTGACTCGGTTAATTCTGCTGGAACAGCGTTGTTTAAACAAAAAAAAGAAAAAATCATAGGAAATCACTTCATGTACCTTTTTGAAAAAGATGAAGCCGTTCTAGAGTTGATAGCCGCGTGTGAGATAGATAACAAAACAAAAACAGAGATAAACATGCCCTTTTTGACCATTTCTGACCATACCGTAGTTAATCTCTCTATTTCTCCAAGAATTGACCCCAACGGAAACAAGCAAGGTGTTGTTATAACCATCGAAGATGTTTCAGATATAAGCAAGATTAAAAACACCTTTAAAAGATATGTTTCCAAACAGGTTGTTGACGAACTACTTAATAACGATGCTAAGCTAAACCTGGGCGGAGAAGAAAGAGAGGTTGTGGTTTTGTTTACAGACATTAGGGGGTTCACGGCAATGGCAGAAAAAATGAATCCAGAAACTGTGGTGGGTACTCTTAATGAATACTTTACAGAGATGATAAAAATTGTTTTTAAAAACAACGGCACGCTTGATAAAATTATTGGGGACGAACTAATGGTTGTTTATGGTGTGCCAATATCAAATCAAAACGACACACAAAGAGCTGTTAAAACAGCTATTGACATGCAAAAAAGGATTAGAGAACTAAACCGCACTAGAAAAAAACAAAAAAAACCAGAAATTCTCATTGGTGCTGGAATAAATAAAGGAACCGTGATTTCGGGCAACATTGGCTCAAGAGAGATGATGGACTACACTGTGATTGGAGACACGGTGAATATTGGTGCGCGCCTTTGCTCAAACGCAAAACCTGGAGAAATATTAGTTTCTGATTCTGTTTTTAAAAAAACAAAAAAAGAATTCACCTATAAAAAACTCAATCCGATTCGTATAAAAGGGAAAGAGAAAAAAGTTGGGCTTTATAGCGTTGTACACGCATAAATATATTAAAAATGATTTTAGTAATAAAATAAAAGCTAAAAACCTTTTATAAAAAGCACTAGTTTGGTATTTTTTAGGAGCTAGAATATTAACAAATAATATTCTATGCCTATGTTTTAATTAACAAAGATGAAATTCTCCACATCCAAAACCGAACTTCAAAAAGCGCTTCAAAAACTTGCTAAGGCGGTACCAAATAGGTCTACGTTGCCGGTTTTAGGATGTGTCTTGATTGATGCCTTAGAAAACAAGACCACCCTCAAAACAACAGATCTTGAAATAACAATACAGACGGAGGTGCCATCAAGCCTAGAAGAAAAAGGGTCGTGCGCCCTTCCATTAAAAACTTTATTTGAAATAACAAACGAATTACCCGACACAAGGCTTACAATTAAAGTTGACGAAAAAAACAGGGCAGTGTTAACAACAGACCTAGGTGAGTATGATTTAATGGCCAGGCCCTCAGATGAGTTTCCCGCAACACCAGAGCAAATTAACCCAAAGACGATTTCAATTCCGGGGAAGGTCCTTAAAGAGCTTATTGACGCCACTTCTTTTGCTGTAAGCAGAGACGAGCTTAAGCCTGCTTTGACTGGTGTGTTTTTGAAAATATCAACAGATAGAATAACGGCTGTGTCTACGGATGGGCACAAGCTTGTGCAGCACACAAGAATAGACCACGATGTAGAAGAGTTGGAAAAAGATGTAATTATTCCAAAAAAGTTTTTATCATACCTGTCTTCACAATTAAAAGATGAAAAAACAGATCTTATACTATCAGAAAATAACCTTTCTGTTGTGGTTGGGTCTGATGTGGTCATTACTAGAATCATAGATGAAACATTTCCGAACTACAAGAGCGTTATTCCAGAAAACAATGACAAAAAACTAAAAGTAGACAAAAAACAGCTTTTAGGTGCAATACGTAGAGTTTCTATCTTTTCAAACAAATCAACTCACCAGGTTGCCCTTTCTCTGAGTTCTGCGGAATGTAAGATAACAACAGAAGACCCAGAAAAGTCTTCCAAGGCACAAGAAGTTATTGGTGCAGAATACAAAGGAGACCCAGTTGTTATTGGGTATAATGCAGAATATTTAAAAGAGATTGTGGCACATATAAAAGGTGAGGAGGTTGTGATAGAGTTAAGCACACCTGTTAGCGCTGCTCTTTTTAACTCATCAAGCACTGAAAAAAAAACAGAAAACATAATGCTTCTCATGCCTATCAGGCTTAATGACTAAACAAGGGTTTGTTTAATATCGTTGACCATAACACAAATCCTAATTTCTTCCTTTCGGAATTATGAACATAAAAAAATTGATTTTTCTAAAGGGCTCACTGTGATTTGGGGAGAGAATGGTTCAGGAAAAACTTCTCTTTTAGAAGCTGTTCACATCCTTTCTCTTGGAAAAAGCTTTAGGACAGGCGGGCAAAAAGAAATAATTAAAAAAGGTAAAGAGTCTTTTGTTGTTAGGGGGCGGTTTATCCGGAAGAGGAGAGACCACGAAGTTTCAGTGCTCTTTAATAAAAACTCAGGCCAAGCCATAAAAATTAATGGAAAAAAGTTTCCCAGTAGAAAAGACCTTGTTGGCAAAACAAAAGTTGTTGTGTTGTCTCCAGAAGAGCAAAACATAACAAAAGGGGGGCCTGAACAAAGACGCAGGTTTTTTGATAAGGTGTTTTCTATTGTTGATACAAAATACCTTCAGGCAATACAAACCTATAATCGAATATTAAAACAACGAAACGCTGCTCTTGTTCGCATTAAGGAGGGAAGAGGTTTTTCTAATGAAATTTCTAGTTGGAATGTTCAGTTAATAGAATCTGGTTTACTAATATGGAAGATTCGACAAGAGTTTATAAGAGATTTTAATTCTGAAATACAACTTTTAACTAAAAAATATGAGGATAAAATAGAAATCGAGTTGTCTTACCCGCTACAAAACCGAGACAGCGATTCTTTTCATGTAAAACTTCAAAAACATCAAAAAACAGATATAAGGCTTGGAAGAACATCTGTTGGGCCCCATAGAGATATTATTGATGTGTTATGGTCTAAAAACAACCTTAGAAAACACGGTTCACAAGGAGAGCATAAACTAACCCTTGTTTTTCTGAAATTGGCAGAATTAGTGTTTACCAAAAACAAAACAAACACCTTTCCAATTCTTTTGCTTGATGATTTGTTTTCCAAGCTTGATTTTGATAGAAGCAGGAAGCTGGTGGATTTATTAAAAAACATAGAAAACAATTTTGGGGAACCCATTCAAACAATTATAACAACTACAGATATGATAAACATTAAAAACAGTGGAATTTTTAAATTACATGATAATACAAAAACCCATCATCTAAGCAGAGAATGCAGCAGATAGGAAAAGCATTAAAAAACTATGTTTGTGGGTCTCCCATAGAAAAAGGGCTCGAAGAGCAAAAAGCAATTGGTTTTTGGGCTCACGCTGTTGGAAAAAAAATAGCTGAAAAAACAAAAGTTGACCACGTTGAAAATGGCATTCTCGTTGTTCGGGTTAAAACACCCGCTTGGAGACTTGAGCTTCAGATGCAAAAACAAAAAATAATAAAAAGCTTAAACAACAAACTAACAAAGACAACCATAAAGGACATTCGTTTCATATGAATTTGAACACAGGTAATACAGGTTATAGCGCAGAAAACATTAAGGTTTTAGAAGGCTTGGAGGCTGTAAGAAAAAGGCCTGCAATGTATATAGGAGACGTTGGTAAAAGAGGCCTTCATCACTTAATATATGAAGTAGTTGATAACTCAATAGATGAGGCTCTTGCCGGACATTGCACAAAAGTTGTTGTTGTTTTTAATAGTGATGGATCTGTAACCGTTGAAGATAATGGAAGGGGAATTCCTGTTGATATACATAAAGAAGAAAACAAACCAGCTGTTGAGGTTGTTATGACTGTTCTACATGCAGGTGGAAAATTTGATAAGGGCTCGTATAAGGTGTCAGGGGGGCTCCACGGTGTTGGTGTTTCTGTTGTAAATGCTTTATCAGAATGGATGTGGGTAGAGGTTAAGCGAGATGGTAAAATACATAGGCAAGATTATAAAATAGGGGAGCCTCAGAATAAATTAAAAACTACCGGTAAAGCAAAAAAAACAGGAACAAGGGTATGTTTTTATCCTGATGCAAAAATTTTTAAAACCATTGACTTTGAATACGATATTATTTCAGAAAGGCTACGAGAGTTGGCCTATCTTAATAGTGGGTTAGAGATTGTGCTAAAAGATGAGAGAGTAGAAAATGGGGATGTGGATTCTTTCAAATTCAACGGTGGTTTAAGCGATTTTGTGAAATATTTAGATGAAAACAACAATCCCCTTCATAACAAAATAATAACCGTAAACAAGGAGGATGGAGATGTTCCGGTTGAGGTTGCGCTTAGATATGGCAACACCTATAACGATAATATTTTAACCTTTGTTAACAATATAAATACAATTGAAGGGGGGACGCATCTTTCAGGTTTTCGATCTGCTCTTACTAGGGCAATGAATAACCACGCAACAAAAAACAACCTAATTAAAACAAAAAAGAATGAAAAAATTTCTTTGACCGGTGAGGATTTTAGGGAGGGGTTGACAGCAATAATTAGCGTTAAAGTTGCGGAGCCCCAGTTTGAGGGACAAACCAAAACAAAACTAGGAAATGGTGATGTCAAGGGGTTGGTTGACAAGGTTGTATATGAGGGTATCTTAGATTTTCTTGAACAAAACCCATCCATAGGAAGAAGGGTTGTAGAAAAAGCTCTGTTGGCAGCTAGAAGTAGAAGTGCGGCAAGAAAAGCAAGAGAGTTAATTCGGAGAAAAAGTGCACTGGGAGGCTCATCTCTACCTGGAAAACTAGCCGACTGCTCTAATAAAGACCCTGTTTTTTCAGAACTGTATTTAGTTGAGGGAGATTCGGCTGGTGGGTCTGCCAAGCAGGGAAGGGACCGAAGAACTCAAGCTATTTTACCCCTTAGAGGGAAGGTTATTAACTCTGAAAAAGCACGAATAGACAAACTTCTTTCAAATAACGAAATCCAGTCAATGATAACAGCTCTTGGTGCTGGGTTTGGGGGTAGTGAAGATGAAGCAGGAGAAAGGTCACCAGGAGACTTTGACCCAGAAAAACTAAGATACCATAAAATAATAATAATGACAGATGCAGATGTTGATGGGTCACACATACGAACTTTGTTGCTAACTTTCTTTTACAGAAAAATGAAAGAAGTTATCGATGGTGGGTATTTATACTTAGCCCTACCCCCACTTTACCGAGTCGCTCAGGGAAAAAAAGAGTCTTATGCTTACGACGACAACGAAAGAGACCTTTTGATTGAAAGGATGAAAAAAGATAATAAAAAAACAAGGGTTTCTGTGCAAAGATATAAAGGTCTTGGGGAGATGAACGCAGAACAGCTCTGGGAAACAACAATGGACCCCGAAAGAAGAACATTAATGCAGGTAACGGTTGAAAGTGCAGTAGAAGCGGCAGAGACTTTCCAAAACCTAATGGGTGGTGATGTAGAGGCTCGCAGAAGCTTTATAGAAAAAAATGCAAAATTTGTCGTTAATCTTGACGTTTAAAAAAGAAGGACACATATATGGCAGAATATAATAGAGATAACACGCTTCCGCGAGACATTGTAGACGAAATGAGAGAAAGTTATTTAAACTATTCTATGTCTGTCATTGTATCTAGAGCCCTACCAGATGTTAGAGATGGATTAAAACCTGTTCACCGTAGGATTTTATACGGTATGAATGAGCTGGGCTCTTCTTGGAACAGGCCATATAAAAAATCTGCTAGAATAGTTGGTGATGTTTTGGGAAAATATCATCCCCATGGCGACAGTTCTATTTACGATGCGCTTGTGAGAATGGCGCAGGGTTTTTCAATGCGCTATCAGTTGGTTGATGGCCAAGGAAACTTTGGGTCTATTGATGGAGATAACGCAGCTGCGATGAGATATACAGAATCTAGGATGACAAGGCTGTCTAGTGAAATGCTGAAAGATTTAGAAAAAGATACAATTAGTTGGGAACCAAATTTTGATGAAACCCTAAAAGAGCCGTCGGTTTTACCCTCTGCTGTTCCTACATTATTGGTAAATGGTTCAGAAGGGATTGCCGTAGGAATGGCAACAAAGATTCCACCTCACAACTTAACGGAAGTCATAAATGGAATAATTGCCTTAATTGACAACGGAGAGATTTCTACTAAGGAAATCATGAAACATATTAAAGGACCAGATTTTCCCACTTCAGGTTTAATTATGGGAATGGATGGTTTAAAAGACGCTTATGAAACAGGTCGTGGGAAGATAAAAATGAGAGCCAGGGCCCATATAGAGACTGCAAAAAATGGTAAAGATAGTATTGTAATAACAGAGGTTGCATATCAAACAAACAAGTCAAACTTAGTTGAGAAAATTGCTGACCTTGTTCGAGACAAAAAGGTTGTGGGAATAACAGACCTAAGAGACGAGTCAGATAAAGATGGAATAAGAATTGTCATAGAAACTAAAAGAGACGCTGTTCCAGAGGTTATATTGAATCAACTTTATAAACACACCCAGCTACAAGACACTTTTGGGATTATTCTTCTAGCTCTTGCTGATGGGGTTCCTCAAGTTATGCCGTTAAAAACTGTTTTACGTCATTTTGTCGATTTTCGCCATGATATAATTGTACGCCGCACGAAGTTTGACTTAAAAGAGGCAGAAGCGCGAGCACACATACTTGAAGGTTTAAAAATAGCACTTGACAACATTGACGAAGTAATAAGCGTTATCCGCGGTAGTAAAGACCCCACGCAGGCCAAAGAAGGGTTGATGAATAGCTTTAATCTCTCAGACATACAATCGCAAGCGATATTAGATATGCGTCTTCAAAGACTAACTGGGTTAGAGATTGAAAAAGTTGTCGAAGAATATAAAGAATTAATAAAACACATAGCCCACTTAAAAGGGATTCTTGAAAGTAAAAACCAGCGTATGGAAATCATAAAAACGGAGTTGTTGGAAATAAAAGATAAATATGGTGATGAGAGAAGAACAGAAATCATACCGGTTGATTCTGACTTTTCAATGGAAGACATGATTGCAGAGGAAGAAGTTGTGCTTACAATTACCCATCAAGGATATATAAAAAGAACAGCTCTAAATACATATAGAACACAAAGAAGGGGTGGCAGGGGTGTGCAAGGGGCAATGAGCAAAGAAGAGGATTTTGTAGAACACCTTTTTATAGCCAACACTCATAACTATATGTTGTTCTTTACTGATATGGGAAAATGTTACTGGTTAAAGGTTTATGACATACCGCAAGGAGGACGAGCTGCAAGAGGTCGGGCCATAGTAAACCTCATTGGTTGTGACCCTGGTGAAAAAATAGAAGCCTTTGTTAGTGTTAAAGAGTTTAACGATAATCATTTTATAGTAATGGCAACTAGAAACGGTATAGTGAAAAAAACCGTACTCTCAGCATATGGAAACCCGAGAAAAGGTGGAATATATGCTATCGAAATTAGAGAAGGAGACAAGCTGATCGAGGCTAGAATAACAAGTGGAGACAATGATGTGTTACTTGGAACTAGCGAGGGTAAATCAATTAGGTTTTCAGAGAGCGATGTGAGGCCAAGTGGAAGGAAAACAATGGGGGTTAAGGGAATTTCACTTGGTTCGAAAGATGATTATGTTGTTGGAATGTTGGTTGTGCGAAGAGAGGGAACCATTCTCGTTGCAACTGAAAAGGGTATGGGAAAAAGAACAGATGTTATTCAATACAGAACCCAAACTCGGGGTGGAAAAGGTGTTATGACAATGAGGTGTACTGATAAAACTGGAAAAATGGTTAACATCATGGAGGTTGTTGATTCGGATGATCTGATAATAATAACTGACTCAGGAGTTTTAATGAGACAAAAGGTTGGTGCAATCAGAACCATTGGAAGGGTAACACAAGGCGTTAAACTAGTGAAGCTGGACGAAGGAACAAGCATCTCATCAATAACTCGTGTAATTAGCGAAGAAAGCACACCAACAAAAACGGAAGAATCATCATCGGGACATTCCGAACACAATAACCCCGAGACCAATGATGAATGACTTTAGATAAAAGACTTAAGGAGATACGTGGTAGAATAAGCGCATCTCAGAATCGAACTGGGTTGTCTCATTATGTCGAGGTGGTGGGTGTGACCAAAACACATCCATTTGAGATTATTCATCAATCGTTTCAGGCTGGGATTAAGTCAATTGGAGAAAACAGAGTACAAGAAGCTGTTTCTAAGTTTCAAACGGACAAAGAACTTTTAGGTCTAAAGAAAAGATTCATAGGTCACCTACAATCAAACAAGACAAAGAAGTGTGTAAGCATCTTTGATACAATTGATTCAATTGACTCAATTAAAACATTAAGGAAGGTATCAAAAATATCTAGGGCTCTAAATAAAAAAATTTCGGTTTTAATTGAAATAAACACCTCTGGTGAATCGCAAAAAAATGGGTTTCACACATATGAAAAAGAAGAGGTGTTGAATTGTTTTGAAGAAGAGCCAGATATGGTCAGGGGCCTTATGACAATAGGCCCAAACATTGCAGATAAAAATAAAATAAGACAGTCATTTCGCAAACTAAGACAGATGAAAGAAGAGTTAACCCGTGAAAAGAAAGAAATAAAAATAAAACATCTTTCAATGGGTATGAGTGGGGATTATGAAATAGCTGTTGAGGAGGGGTCTACTATGGTACGAATTGGTAGCCTTTTATACGGTAAAAGAACTTTTTAGACAAAAACCCCTAAAGATCTTTGAGCGGGTCCAGCCAGGGTATTATGTAATCAAAAAGGTGACGATAACCTATGGATAATTGATAAGCAGAGGCAGATTGTTCAACCTCGCCCTCAATTCCAGCAAAACGACCACCCACAAAATAAGGAATTTGAATACTAACGGTAAACCCACCATTCTTTGTTGCAAAAACCGCACCTAGGCCACCTGTTAACATTGTAGCTCTCGAATTTGGCGCTTCAATACCGTTCCAATATGCTACTGAAGAGTGTCTAAGGAGCAGACTAGATGATACGGCTAATTTAAACCGCGGTATCTCTTGTGTAAGTGCCGTTATTGATAGGTCATACATTACAGGTGGTTTATAACCATATTTATTTGTATGGAGAGGGGTTTCTATTGATAAAGATCCCCCAATAAAAACAGGGTTAGCGTGTCGTTTTCTAAAATACTGAGCCTCAATAATTCCTTTATATGCGCCATCGCTAATTGAAAAATGCCGATGTTCAGTTTTTTCTTTTCCATCAAGGAAAAACGGGTCAGATGTTAGAGTGTTATTAGATGGGATGCTTAAGCCGGCACCCATAAAAAAACGCCTACCCTCACCCTTCCCATCGTTATAAACAAGATACCTAAATAAAACCCTTGAATCTCCTAAAACTCCGCCAATTGCATTTACAAAGTCTGTGTGGGTTCCTTCGTTACGATGGTGTATGGTTGTCGAGTCTCCTTCCCATGTCATAAACCTATAGCCAAATATTTGATTAAATGAAACATTCCAATAATTTGAAAGTCCAACTGTCAATCCAGGGTTAAAAACAAAAGAAGAAAGGGTCCCCTCATGTTCAAAACTTTCACCAGACTCAGGGAGGACACCATGCCACCAGTCAATATACTGGTCCACGTTATCTAGCGTAAACATAACCTGGCCAGCCCACAGCCCAACACCTTTATCAGAATTGCCGACCGGCAAAGAAGGATTGTTTCAAAGGGCTCATTGCCCAGTAAGGGAAGAAATAAAAAGAAAGACTATGATTAGATATTTCAAATGGCTATTTTATTAAAGTTTGAAAAAGATTGTTACATATTCATTATATAAACCCTCAAAATTTATATCTAAAAAAACAAGTTTTAACCATAAAGTTTATCTTGACAAAAAAGGCCAAGAACACATTGTTCCTATTGGTTTCGAATCCGGATCGATTAGTCCAAAAAACTTTTTAGGTTTAAAAAGAAAACTCAAGTTTCAAAAGGTTTTTATTTTTGATAAGCTTAAAACTCATAAAACAAACCTGTGCATAATTAACCATGTGAATAGGGCTGGGTATAATTTCTTAATTGGAAAAACACCCTTAGAAAATCGAGAAATGTTTCCAGACATGTCCTTTATTTACAACAATCTTAAAGGGTGGGAAAAATGTGTGGTTCACACCGTGGGGCCTGACCGCTTTCTTACCGCCACAGACCCCATGGAGGTTTTATCAGAGGCTGCGGGGCTCGTTGCACCAGTTTGGCACTATGTGGGTGTTAATGTTTATGCCATTGGTAACGCACAAAACAAACTAAAGCAAATTTTTAGCAATCTTAGCACCTAGTTTAATATTGTTTAGTGCGAGCGATATATTTGTTTTTAAGCTTTTTCCTCCAGTTTTTTTTAAAATATGTTCCAGCAAAAAAGGCGTGAGTCTTTTTCCAGAAATGAATTGTTTTTTTTGCTCAACAAGCCCACTTTTTATGATTGTTTCAATTTCTGAAGTGGGGATTTCATAATCACGGGGAACTGGATTTGTAACAAGTAGGGCTGTTTTGTTTTGTATTGCTTTACCATGCCCATAGACATCTATGATTTCTTTTACGGAGTTAATCTTTTGAATGTTTTTAATTCCAGAGCTTCTTGAATAAAACGAAGGAAATTCATTTGTTTTGTAACCAAGAACCGTAATTCCTAACGTTTCTAACAGTTCTACTGTTTTAGGAAGGTCTAAAATGGACTTTGCTCCAGAAGAGACGATAACAATCGGTGTTTTTGATAGTTCTACCAGATCTTGAGAAACATCAAAAGAATGCTCTATTTGCCTGTGTACCCCACCGATACCACCAGTTGAAAAAACCTCAATGTCTGCGATTCGTGCTATGTGTGTAGTTGAAGAAACCGTTGTTGCACCTGACCAACCCTTGCTTAGTGCGATACCCAGTTCTCTTTTTGATACTTTTTTTATATCCGGGTCTTTGGCAATGTATTCTAATTGATTCCTATTTAGCCCAACATGGATCTTCCCATTAATTATTGCCACCATGGCTGGAATGACACCCAGACTTTCGCATACAGACTCAGCTTTTTTCGCGAACTCAAAACTATCAGGGTACGGCATTCCTTGGGCAATGATGGAGGATTCTAGGGCTAAAATTGGAAGACCTTTTTTTTTCCCTGCCACGATTTTTTTTGAATATTCTATTTTCACGATCAATAAATATTAAAATTCTTCTAAATTTTAGATATGTATTTTATATACAATGAAGAGAATTAAACCTGAAAAATATAATCTCCCCCCAAGGACAGTTTTAGAAGGAGGTCCTTTACAATCTGTGGCGATAATCATTGATAGGAAAAGTAGAATAATAATGAAAGACGCACGGAGAATATTGAAAATGGCTGAAAACATCAATCGTTCTAATGATTACAAAAAGGTTTCTGTAAAAACCTCTGCCCCTGTTTGTAGTAAAACAAGGCGTCTGTTGGCTGAAAATCAAATTAACATTGAAGACCTTTAAAGACCTCGCAACTTGATTTTTCCTAAAGATAAAAACATTTCCAAGGAAGTGTTCTTTTTAGCATACCCCGTGATATTGAGTAACCTAAGCAGGGTGTTTATGAGCATTGTTGATGTAGCAATGGTGGGTAGGTTGGGAGCAGAGGCCCTAGCAGCTACGGGAATGGGATCAATGCTTTTTTGGGGTGCGTTGAGCCTTGTCTTGGGCATTCGCACAGCTGTTCAAACGGTTTCTGCCCGTAGAGTTGGTCAGGGTGTTGTCGAAGAAACTGGTACGGCTTTTAGAAATGGATTGGTGATGGCCACATGTTATGCAATTCCCATTTCTTTTTTAGGGTGGTTTTATTCTGGCTCAATAGCCACTTTCTTTATTAAGGATGAATTGGCAACACCGTTAACAACACAATATGTTTCTATAGTTTTTTTGGGGCTCTTGTTTTCTTCCTATAGTTTTGTCTTTCAAGGTTTTTACACTGGTATAGAAAAAACAAAAATCCATATGAGGGTTACGGTAACCAGCAATCTTCTAAACGTATACTTAAACGCGGGTTTAATCTATGGTACGCGTGGGGTTCAAGAATTTTTTGTAGAAAACTTTCCAAACATACAACAGGTATCTCTTTTATGGCGCTGGGTGGAGTTTCCTGCCCTAGGGGTAGAGGGAGCCGCCATCGCGACTCTCATCTCATCTGTTTGGATGACAACCCATTATTCACTACACCTTTTTTCAAATAAAATTCGAACAGATTATTCAGTACTTCATTTTTCAATTGATAAAAAAATGATGGTAAGGCAAATAAAACTTGCTGCGCCACAGGGAGTTCAGGAAACCATCATAGCTTTTGGTTGGGGTGTGTTTTATAAAATAGTTGGAACGATTGGACTTTTAGAGTTGGCGACAACAGAGCTTTTGTTTACCATAATGCATACATCGTTTATGCCCGCTCTAGGGGTTGGTCAGGCTTGTTCAACTTTAGTTAGTAAGTATATGGGTGAAAAACGGGTTGATAGGTCCGAATCAAGTATTAAAGAATCAATTAGAATAGCACAATACATTATGGTTCCGATGGGTTTGAGTTTTATTTTGTTTCCAAAACAATATCTTTTTCTTTTCACCAACGACCCTAAAATTATTGAGCTCGGCGTTTATGGTCTAAAAATCATTGGCGCCTTACAGTTTGTTGATGCGGTTGGGTTTGTTTTAATGTTTGCACTGTCCGGGGCGGGGAACACGGTCTTTCCAGCAATGGTTGAGGCTGTATTAACTTGGGTTGTGATTGTTATGGGTAGCTATATTGTTGGGGTGTTGTTTTCCATGGGTTTTAAATCACTTTGGCTTCTCTTTCCTTTACATATGGGGTTATTTGCTGGAATATTGTTTTGGAAAATCAATAAGGGGGACTGGAAAAACATCAGGGTTTAATAATTAGAGTTCAAGAGGTTGTGGATAAAACCCCTGATTAATGTAAGTTTTGGGCTTAAAACACACTCTTTTTATAAAACAATGATAAATAATTATAAAGACGAAGACCCTAAAGAAACTCAAGAGTGGGTCGAGTCAATAGAAGACTCTCTTGATGAACACGGATATGAAAGAACACGTTTTTTGCTCGAAACTCTTATTGATTATGCGCAATCGAGGGGCGCACGCCTTCCTTTTAACACCTCTACCCCTTTTATAAACACCATACTTCCTAAACAACAACCCAAATACCCAGGTGATAGAGAAATAGAGAGAAAAATAAAGTCTATTGTTAGGTGGAACGCGATGGCGATGGTCACAAGAGCCAACAAAGAAACAATAGGGATAGGCGGCCACATATCTACATATGCATCAGCTGCTACAATGTACGAAGTTGCATTCAACCACTTCCTAAAAGGACCAAGCCATCCATCGGGCCAAGATTTGGTTTTTTACCAGGGTCATGCTTCTCCCGGTATGTACTCGAGGTCTTTTTTAGAAAAAAGACTATCAAGAGAAAACCTAGTTAATTTCAGAAGAGAGCTATCTAAGGGAGGAGGGCTCTCTTCGTATCCACACCCATATTTAATGCCAGACTTCTGGCAGTTTGCAACGGTATCAATGGGTCTTGGGCCCATAATGGCTATATACCAGGCAAGATTTATGAGATATATGATTGACCGGGGTTTTATGAAAGATACAGGGAGAAAGGTATATGCTTTTCTTGGGGATGGTGAGATGGACGAACCCGAGTCCAAAGGTGCACTAACCCTTGCGTCCAGGGAAAACCTAGACAACCTTATTTTTGTCGTTAATTGTAACCTACAAAGATTAGATGGGCCCGTTAGGGGAAACTCTAAAATAATTCAAGAGCTAGAGGCTGCATTTAGAGGTGCCGGTTGGAACGTTATAAAAACCATTTGGGGTTCAGACTGGGATGTCTTGTTTGAAAACGATAAAAACGAATCGTTGTTAAGACGGGTTGAAGAGGTTGTTGATGGGGATCTTTTAAAATATGTTGTAGAAGGAGGGGCTTATATGCGAGAACATTTCTTTGGGAAATACCCAGAGCTTCTCCAATTAGTAGAACAATACACAGATGAAAAAATCGAAAGATTAAAAGCGGGTGGACACGATCCGCTCAAAATGTATGCAGCCTACCATGAAGCCGTTAACCACTCAGGGTCACCAACTGTTATTCTTGCAAGAACCATTAAGGGTTATGGATTGGGAGAGGCTGGAGAGGGAAAAAACATTACACACAATCAAAAAAAACTGAACGAAGAAGAGCTTATTTATTTTAGGGACAGGTTTAATGTTCCGATTTCTGATGAAGATGCCAAAAGCGCCCGTTTTCAAGATTTTAAAACTCAGTCTTCCGAATATAAATACTTAATGAAAAAGAGAAAAGAGCTCGGTGGTTTAATTCCAAGTAGAACAAATAACGCAGAAAAGCTAAAAGCCCCAGGCATATCAATCTTTGATGAGTTTTTAAACGGAACTGAAGGAAGAGAGGTTTCAACCACCATGTCATTTGTTCGCCTACTCTCCATATTAACAAAAGATAAAGAAATTGGAAAACACATAGTTCCAATTGTTCCCGATGAGGCTAGAACGTTTGGTATGGACCCTCTTTTTAGACAGCTTGGAATATACGCACACAAGGGACAGCTCTACGACCCTGTCGACTCGGACCAATTTTTGTATTATAAAGAAGCAAAGAACGGTCAGATTTTGGAAGAGGGAATTAATGAGGCGGGTGCAATTTCATCTTTTATTGCAGCGGGAACTAGTTACAGTAATCACGGAACACATATGATACCGTTCTATATATACTACTCAATGTTTGGCTTTCAAAGAGTTTGGGATTTTATATGGGCAGCAGGCGATATGAGAGCAAGGGGGTTTTTGTTGGGTGGAACGGCAGGCAGAACGACCTTGAATGGAGAAGGGTTGCAACACCAAGACGGACACAGTCACCTTGCTGCTGCAGCAACACCAAACATAAAAGCCTATGATCTTGCTTATGCATATGAGATAGCTATAGTTATCCATAAGGGCATTAAAGAAATGGTTGAAGAAGGTCTAGATGTTGTCTACTACCTTACGCTTGAAAATGAAAACTACGCGCACCCCAAAAAACCTGATGGAATATCAAAAGACCTTATAAAAGGATTATATAAGATTCACAGTACACAAAAACCAAAAATAAGACTTTTGGGAAGCGGGCCATTAATGAGAGAGGTTTTAGCCGCGGCCAAATTGTTAAAAGATGATTGGGGTGTAGAGCCTGGCATCTGGAATGTTACTAGTTTTAGTGTGTTAAGAAGAGAAGCTGAGGAAATAGAGAGATGGAATCTCATAAACCCTGAAAAACCTAAAAAAAGGTCACATATAGAAAAATGCCTAAGCAAGAACGAGGTGCCAACAGTTGCTGTTTCTGACTATGTAAAGATGGTCTCTGAACAAATCGGCCCATATGTTCCCGGGCCATACTATTGCCTTGGAACAGATGGATTTGGTAGAAGTGAAACTAGAGAAGCTTTAAGAAGGTTTTTTGAAGTAGACCGATATTATATTGTCTTAACCTCCATCAGGGCGTTGGCATCAGAAAAAGAACTCGATGTGAAGTTAGTAAAAAAAGTGATGGAAAAATATGGTTTGGACCCAGACAAGCCCAACCCAATCAATATGTAGGAACAATAGATGATAAAAGAAGTTTTGTTGCCCGACCTAGGAGAAGGAATCGAAAGTGCGGAAATCAGCGAAATTCCCGTAAACGTTGGTGAGGTCGTTTCAAAAGACGATACGATTCTTGTTTTAGAATCAGATAAAGCCTCTATGGATATTCCATCTTCCCACGATGGAACAATACTGGAAATTCTGGTTAGTAAAGGAGACACTGTTTCAACCAATGATCTTCTTGTAAAGATGGATGTTAAAGATGGGGGAGGCCAAGAAGAAAATCAAAAAACTCAAGAAAATCAAAAAACTCAAGAAAATCAA
>CEPK01019249.1_pt1 | contig 21890 bp, 19 predicted proteins | sample 356231 | NCBI WGS metagenome assembly CEPK01 (sample SAMEA2620259, study PRJEB7988) | marine metagenome | biome: marine biome (ENVO:00000447); feature: deep chlorophyll maximum layer (ENVO:xxxxxxxx); material: "saline water (ENVO:00002010), including plankton (ENVO:xxxxxxxx)" | depth 80 m
GTAAGCGATAAAGCTGTAAAACTATATGATATTTCAGAAATAATACCAACAAAAAAAAGTATAAAAGAGAACCCTAAACTCCCTCCCCAGTATTCCCATCTCGAAGCTCTACCTTTGAAGTCGAGTACGTTGTCTACTGCATAATTTTTTGTTGCTATTCTAAAATTCATATTTTTATTTTAGTTATTAATCTGTTGGTCTGAGACCCCTTTTATTATATAAAAAGAGATAGCTAGAAGAATAATTAGAGAAAACATTGCTGTATTCCTACCTAGTTCCAATGTATTCACTATGAATCCCCAAAGCAGAGGTCCTAAGATTGTAGCAAATCTTCCAACTGTAGAATAGAGTCCATAAAATTCTCCTAAGTGTTTTTCAGGACTTAGTCTTGTCATAAATACTCTATCTACAGCAAATATCCCACCTATATTGAAACCTCCAAGTACTCCTGTAACGTATATGAGCCATAATTGATCAAATTCTGTCGCAATGATTGCGAGTGATAGGGAGACCATCCAACATATTAAGCTAATTAAAGTTAAAATTCTTGGTCCATAGACATCCGCAGCTCTGCCAAAAACATAACCTCCGATAATTGAAACAACTATAGCTATAGCTAAAATTCCTTGACTGTCTTCAGGGGTAAGGCCCGCTTCTTCAACTAGATATACCGCTAACAGGCCACTGATAAGTGTATTTATTGCATCAGCATAGAAAAAACGTCCAACAAGAAATCTTGTGAGACCTTTGTACTGTCTAGAGTGTTTCCATGACTTTATCACAATTACTAGAGATTCTGACAATTTAATTTCTGACTTTACAGAAGTAAGTTTTTTTTCCTTTACAAAAAAGAAAGTAGGGAGAGAAAAAACAAGAAAGAGCAAAGCAACGGATCTGAATATTTCAAGATACCCTAGTCCTTGATTTTGCAATATTGTTGCTACTCCAAATCCAATAAGAGAACCCACATATCCAAAAGCTACTCCAAGTCCAGAAATTCTCCCTCTATTCTCCTTTGTACTTACAGATATAAGAAGTGCATCATAAACTACTGACCCAAGATTGAAACCTATTAGAGAGATGATAAATAGGAAGACTGATATAGATACACTGAATGTCCCCAACAAAAATGTGGAACCTATACATAACAAAGTAGTTATTAGCAGTAATGGTTTTTTCCCTTGAGCTCCATCCGATCTCGCTCCAACCCACGGACCAGTAAGGGCAACAATAACCATTGCTCCTGAGGTAGCAAAGCCCAGCGCTTGGTCTGTCCATCCTTGTTCGCTTACAAGCCATACAGAAAAATAGAGGCCGGGTATTACAAAAGCATATACCGTATTTGCTAAATCAAATAATAACCAGGAAAAAACACTGGATTTTTTGATTTCATTCATTGAATTTTGCTTAGTGAGTCATGAAGTCTTGATAGGCCTTCTTTCAAGTCGTCATCTCCCAATGCATAGGAGCATCTAATAAACCCAGGTGTACCAAAAGCTTCTCCTGGAACAAAAGCTATATTAAGCTCTTCTAATAGCCAGTTACATAAGTCATATGAGGAATTTACACCTTTTATTACTTTTCCATCTGTAATTTCAGAAACATCAGGGTATATATAAAACGCACCCTGTGGTGAATTTGATTTAATTAACTGTATCTTTGTGAAGATGTCTATAGCAAAAAGACGACGCCTATTGAAAGCTTCTTTCATCTTCAAAGTCTCATTTAGTCCATTTTTTAATGCTGCTTCAGCAGCTACTTGAGAAATATTTGAAACATTGGAAACGCTATGTGACTGAATTTTTTTTGCAATGTTTATTAATTTACTATTCCCAATTAGCCAACCTACTCGCCAACCAGTCATAGAGTATGCTTTTGAGACTCCGTTAATTATGATTGTATTATTTAATTCACTATCAAATATTGCTGGTGATGGAGTTGGATCGCCTTCGTATACAAGATGCTCATATAATTCATCTGACAATATCCAAATATCATTTTCGAATGCCCATTCATATATATCTTTTGCTTCCTCTGGTGTGTAAACTACTCCAGTCGGATTTGAAGGAGACACCCAAACAAGAATTTTTGTTCTATTTGTTTTAACTTCATCTAATTGCGATCTGGTTATTTTGTAATCAGATTCTAAGTTGCTTTCTACATATACTGGTTTACCACCTGCTATTTTCACTGCTTCTGGGTAAGTAGTCCAATAAGGTTTAGGTATCACAACTTCATCTTCTTTATCCAATACAGACATGAAGGAAGTTATTATTGCTTGCTTCCCCCCATTTGTAACTAAAACATTTTCTGGGGTTACTTCGTAACCGGAGTATTCCTTCGCAGTTCTAGAAATCTCTTCTCTCAATGAAGGGAGTCCGTTTACTTGACTATATTTATGATATACAGGGTTCTCGGAAGCTTGTTTTGCAGCATCAATTATATAAGAAGGAGTGGGGAAGTCAGGCTCCCCAGCACCAAAACCAATCACAGGTTTCCCTGAAGCCCTTAGTTCTCTTGCTTTAGCCGTTATTTCCATAGTTGCTGAAGGCAGTATCAATTCATTTATTTTTGAAATATTTGGCATCTTAAACCTTTCAGAATGTATATTACTCTAGATAGGGAGAAATTAAGTGTCGAGGTTGTTTTAATATGGAAAAAATACTCTTTGGGAAGCCAGTGGCAGAGTATTTAGATAGAAAATCACTATCTGCTTTCAATGTATATGAAGAGCAAAATGGTCAAAAAGCTTCTATAGGTGCAATTACAGTTGGGGATGACCCTGCTTCTATGCTTTACGTGAAAAGAAAAGAGGAGAAAGCAGAAGAATTGAATGTCTCTTTTCATTGGAAAAAATTACACAAGGACGCTACTCAAGAAGATGTTTCTGAAGTAATAAATGGATTTAGTTCTTTGAATGGGATTATTTTACAATTGCCCATTCCCGGCCATCTCAATGCAGACGAGTTAATTGATTTAATACCTCCAGGTCTAGATGTTGATGGATTAACAAAAACAAATTTGGGAACTTTGTTTGAATCTAAACCTTTATTTGCTCCAGCGACCCCTACAGCAATTCTTGAGTTGTTCAATTATTACGATATAGATTTACAGGGGAAGGACGTGTTGGTTCTTGGGAGATCAAGACTCGTAACTGCACCTCTATCTCGTTTACTGAGTTCTGAAACCTGCAACTCAACAGTAACTGTATTACATAGTAAATCAAAAAATATCAATGAAAAAATTAAGTCTGCTGATATAGTCGTATCCGCTATAGGGAAACCATATTTTCTAAACCACACAGATTTTAAAGAAGGAGCAATAGTTATTGATGTTGGGATATCTCAAAAAGATAAAGGGGTATATGGAGATGTTGACCCTGAAAATACTAGTGACAAGTTATATGCTAGGTCACCATACCCGGGGGGAGTAGGTCCGGTAACAGTTTCAGCTCTTTATTCAAACTTAGCTATCTTAATTAGCTAGCTGCCCATTCTTCTTCTGAGATTCTCGAGTCCATGTCTACTCCTCTAAGCAGTATGTATCCAATTACAAAGAAAAGCGAAATAACTGGCAAGGAAAGTCTTGGATTTCCAGTTGAGGCACTTACATAGCTATAGATAAGTGGTCCCCATATTGCAGCAAATCTAGAAATAACTGAAAAGAATCCCATGAACTCACCCTCAGCACCTTTAGGAAGCATCGCAGCATAAACGCTTCTACTGACAGACTGCAATCCACCCATTCCCATACCAACAATTATGCCAAGAGCAATAACTGGTAAGATTTGTTTTTCTGGAACTATGAATGCACTGTTGCCAGCAACAAAAAATAATAATATAGTAAATACCAAAGTATTCTTCTGACCAATTCTTCCACATAGATATCCGGCAAGACGAGCTCCACCAAATGCAATGAATTGAACAATTAAATATACAATAATTATTTGTGTTTGATCAAGTAGAAGGACTTCGCTGAAGAAGGGTCCTGCCATATTTATAACTGTTTGTGCCCCGTCCCAGTAAAAAAGATATGCAACTAAGAAATAAAGCAAGAATGGGAATCTCCTTATCTTTCTTAAAGTATTTAGATTAGTCTTCCAACCTTGACTGAAATAATTTATTTTTTCATTGTATTCAGGTTTTGTTTCGTCAATCTTCATTCTAGAAAAGCTAAATATTGAAAATACAAGCCACCATATACCTGCAAATGTAATAGCAATACGAGAAGCTAAGATTCCATCTATACCCAGCATCCCAGGTCCAAGTTGAATTATTGCTAATGATAATAGCAGTTGCAAGCCACCACCAAGATACCCTAATGCGTAACCCCTTGCTGATACTTTATCAATAGTATCTTCCGTTGTTATATCTTTTAAGACACTGTCATAAAAGACATTTGAACCTGTTGCACCAAATTGTGCAAGAAAGTAAATTAGCAGAGTAAGAACAACATCTCCTGACTGAGCAAAGAAAAATGTTGAAGCAAATATTGCTCCTCCGTATGCAAAGGACTTAAAGAGTCTCATCCTTGAGCCCGATAAATCTCCTATTGCTCCAATGGTAGGCATTATTAAGAAAAATATAAACAATGCGGATCCAATAGCAAATCCCCAAACTTCTGCTCCTGTATATAAGTTTCCTCTAAATTCAAAACCTTCTTCAGGGACTACTACACTTACAAAGTATACTGGCATCACTGCCCCTAAAGTAGTTGTCTCATAGGCAGATTTAGCCCAGTCATACATAGACCAACCAAATAAAGTTCTTTTGTTATTCTTTTCTGTCATTCTTCACCCTCCAACAATATAAATAATAGCGATATAATCATTAGATTGTTTAATAGAAAACAAAGAAAAGAGAAAAAATGTCTCAAATAGGAATTATTGGCTTACCAAACGTAGGAAAATCAACAGTATTCACTGCTCTAACTAAACAAGATTCTCAGATAGGTAGCTTTCCATTCAGTACAACTGAGATTCACACGGCTTTCGGAGAAGTAGTTGATTCCAGGCTAACTGAAGCAGCTAAAATTGAAAATTCTCAAAAGATTGTTTATCCAAAGATACAGCTTTATGACTTGCCACTCAACCCAAATAAACCTGTATTCACAGCAAATGTATTTGCAAAATTAAGAGAAATGGATGGATTTGCAGTTGTTTTAAGAGACTTTGAAAGTAGCAGTGTAGATTGGGGAGATGTTCCACAATCGATAAACGAACAATTAGAAAAAATTAAACTCGAATTAATAGTAGCTGATTTAGAGATACTCAATAATAAAGAAGACAGGTTAATTAAAGAGTCTAAGGCGCTATCAGAAAAGCCAAAAGAACTTTTAATAGTAAATAAGTCGATAGATATATTAGAAAGTGGAGGGGAACTAAAGAATTACAATTGGGATACACAAGAGCTTTCTTTTTTTCGCGACCTTGCTCTTTTGACTCTTAAGCCAAAAGTATATTTAATCAATACTGAAGAGGAAGGTATAAATAATAAAGAGAAGATAAGCGAAGAGGGCGAAGTAATTGTAACTTCTGCAAAAATTGAACAAGAGCTATCAGAACTAGATTCCTCTGAGGAAAATGATATGCGGAAACAATATTCAGTTGAAGAGAGCTTATTAAGTTCTTTATTGAACAGCATCTATAAGGAATTAAATTTGATTTCTTTTTTTACAGTAGGGGACAAAGAAAGTCGAGCATGGACGATACCTATTAATACTAAAATTCCTGAAGCATCAGGAAAAATACACAGTGATATGGAAAAAGGCTTTATTAAGGCTGAAGTTGTAGGTATCGATGATTTTATTGAAGGAAATGGCTGGGAGGGCTTAAAAAACTCAATAAAAATAAGGCTTGAAGGAAAAGAATATATTGTAAGAGACGGAGATGTTGTTATTATTAGATTTTCAAAATAGAGTTCTTCTAGGCATATAATTGTAACAAATATGAAAGTTTTAATAGTAGGAGCAAACGGTATAGCTGAACAACTTGTTCAGAGAATAGGTACTGGGTGGGACATTTCTCTTGTCGATATAGATCAAGATGTTCTAAGAGATTTCTCCACGGACCGTACTGTCGAGAAGGTTCAAGGTGATGGTTCTAGCAAGTTAGTCTTAAAGAAAGCTGGACTAGAAGAGGCGGGTGCTGTAATTGCCCTAACAGACAATGATGAAGTAAATATTGAAGTTGTGAGACTTGCAAAAGATTCAGGTGTTTTAAGAATATCTGCAAGAATCGTTGATATCGACAACGAATCAAAGTATAAGCAATATGATGTCGACACAGTAGTTACAGATAATATCGCTGCTAGACAGCTCGAGCACTTACTTGAACCAAGTAGGGTTGCATCTAAAGCATTTGCAGGAGGTAGAGCAGAAGCAATAGAGATTGAGATAGAAACAGGTTCCCCAGCAAGCGGCAAGCAATTAAAGGAAATAGGTTCCGATTCATTTATTGTCGGAGCTCTTTTAAGGGGGTCTAGAGTAATCATTCCTCATGGAGATACTGTTTTTCAGTCTGGTGATTTAGTTACAGTTGTACTTCAATCAGATTCATTTTCAGAAGTTGTTGATCTTTTCTCTGGGTCTGAGTCAAGATTCCCTTTATATTACGGGAAAAATGTTGCAGTATTAGTTGAGTCCAAAGATGACTTCGGAGCCGTTAGTGAAGCAGAAGAAATGGTTATCAATACTCAAGCAGATTCATTAATTGCAATAGTTCAAGACAATCTTTTTGAAGATAAAGTTGAAAAAGATGAAGATACTATAAAGGCTATTGCAAACAATGTTGAGATAGAAGTCAAATCATATCCAAAAATCTCAAATAAGATTATAAATAATGTGACTACTGAATTTTCAATCGGACTTTTGGTAGTCCCATTAGGGAAGGATAAAGATAAATCAATAATTAAGAATTATATACAATTCTCAAAGAAGAATAAGATTCCTATACTGTTTTCTCGAAATTCAAACCCTTATTCACGAATAGGAATTCCTCTTTCCTCAGATTTAAGTGAAGATAGTGTATCTAGAGTTGGGCTAGATTTATCACAAAAAATGGCTTCAACAATTGTTGCATTTGATATAAAAGAACCAGAATTTATTTCACAATCATCTATTCAAGAAGGAAATAAAATATTAATGAACTTGGAAGATTCTGCAAGGTATAAAGGAGTTGATGTTAAACATATTGAGAAATCAGGGAATATAGCAAAAGAATTATCTTTACTATCAGAATCAGTTGGTCTTTTAATACTTAGTAATTCAAATTCATCAAATTGGCAAAATAGAAAAACAACAGACTTTGTTTCAACAAACTCTCCTATATCAGTATTAGTTGTTCCAGTAGAGGATTAGCTTGGAAAGTTTTGACGCTCTTTCATTAATTATTATATCCTTAGGAGCTTTTGTTCTTCCAATATTGGCTAAAAGAATTAATATTCCTGCTATTGTTTTAGAAATTGCTTACGGCCTAGTAATTGGTCCAGTCTTAGGTCTAGTAACATCTTCTGAGTTTATTTCAGGATTGGCGATACTTGGCTTCTTTCTTTTGATGTTCCTTTCTGGTTTCGAGATAGAATTAGAAATTTTTGAAGATAAAGGGATTAAACAATTAGCTGCTCCGCTAATTATATTTATTGGGACTTTAAGCCTATCGTTATTGGTTGTAAATTATTTTGAATACGACTTGTTTCTTGCTCTTGTACTAGGAACTACTAGTGTTGGGATTGTTGTACCGATACTCAGGGCTGATGAAAAAATTAAAACTACTTACGGGCAAATAATCTTCCTATCCGCTCTTCTCGCTGACTTTCTCACACTAATTCTTGCTACAGTTTATGCATCCGTTATTAAAACAGATGGCTTTACTCTTAACAACCTTAATGTTGTGGTCTATTTTCTTGTTATTTTTCTATTGTTAAGGTTACTCAGAAGAGCAGCATGGTGGTATCCAGATCTTTTCAAGAGGTTGTTTGACGCAAACGATCCTGAAGAGATGGGCATTAGGGGTTCACTAGCACTCATGCTATCTGTTGTTGGCCTCTCTGTTTTATTTGATATTGAACCCATTTTGGGAGCATTTTTATCAGGTACAATTTTTGCCTTAGTCTTTCCAAATAGAGGTTCTCTAGATATTAGTATGAAAGGCTTCTCATATGGTTTTCTAATTCCGATTTTCTTTATTAACGTCGGACTCAATTATGACATTCAAATATTGACCAATAGCACTTTCTATTTTGAAGTTCTCATATTATTTTGTTTAGCCATATTTGTTAAGTTAGTTCCTTCCTTCTTCATGTATTTTTTTGGTATCAAAATAAGGGAGATATTTGCGGGGGGGCTATTGTTATCTGCTAGATTTAGCTTAATAATTGCTATGGCTGAAATCGGTCTTGAGTTGGGACTCCTAAGTCAAAAGGTAGAGTCAGAAATTATTTTTTTAGCTGCACTTACGGCAACATTTGCCCCTATAGGGTATAAGTTCTTTAGTATAAAGAAATAGTATGTTAAAAAATTTGTATTTCAAAGTTCTTGATTTAGCCAATAGAAAGTGGGCACTGACTGGATTAGCTGTTGTTTGTTTTCTTGAAAGCTCTGTTTTTCCAATTCCGCCAGACGTTCTTCTTATGCCCATGGTTTTAGCTAATAGAACTAAGGCTTTTAGAATTGCGGCAGTTGCAACTATCTCATCAGTTTTAGGAGGAATGTTTGGCTATTTCCTTGGGAATCAATTCATAAATACTATAGGTAATAAAATAATTAATTTTTATCATCTGAATGACCAATTTATAGAGTTTAGTCAAAACTTTAATGATTATGGTGCAGTTGTTGTATTAACAGCAGGGATTACCCCTCTTCCTTACAAAGTCATAACAATTGCAAGTGGAGCGACAAGTATGAACCTGCTGTTGTTTACCGCCACAAGCTTTGTCGCTAGGGGTATAAGATTTGGGATTGTTGCGGCATTATTATGGAAATTCGGTGAGCCGATTAAAGAATTTATAGAGAAAAGACTAAATCTTTTAGCATCATTGTTTGTGGCTATCCTTTTAGCTGGCTTTTATTTAGCTGGTCAAATATAGTGAAAAAATGATTAGAATAGAATTATGTTTGGTTTAAGGCTTCCTGAATTAATAATAATACTTGTAATCCTATTGTTACTTTTCGGTGCGAAAAAGTTACCTGGGTTAGCAAAGTCTCTTGGAAGTTCAGCAAAGGAGTTTAAGACTGCCCTCGAGGAAGAATAGATTCAATAATGAGATACAAGTACATTATTTGTTTCCTTATTCTCCTTGTCACTTCTGCATGTAATGAGGATTCTTCTCAGGCAGATCCTACTGGCGAAGAAATTTATTTAGCTCGTTGTGCCGCATGCCATGGTGATCAATTAGAGGGGAAAGTAGGTCCAGAAATAGGTAAGAACTCTTCTGCATGGGACATGCCAAATAGCTATTGGATTCAAACAATGACTATGGGCAAAGGATCAATGCCGGGCCAAAATTTAACTGATGAAGAGGTTTATTTAATTATTGAATACATTAGGGAAGGGAGCTATTAATCTAGCACCTCTCAGTAGCCTTATTTAATGCATATAGTTTTTCAGACAAATTACTCAATTCTTCCATAGAAGTTAATCTCCAGTCCCAATTTCCTATCTGTTGTCCTGGTATATTAAACCTAGCTTCAGAACCAAGTTCAAGCAAGTCTTGGACCATTGTCCCGGCCAGCTGACAGTTTGTTTCCCAGATAACAGCAATAGAGTCCCAAACTTCAGAATGTTGTTTGTTTTGTAAATTATTATCTATGTATTCTCTTAAGTTGTTTCTTTGCCCCTCAGAGGTTTCAGCTATCCATTGCTTTAAAGTTGGTGAATCATGAGTTCCTGTATATGCAGCAAAATTGTATCCCCACTTATTAGGAGGGAGCTCGTCATCCCAACTGTCATGGGGTATTCTCTGATTTAACAGCTTGAGTCCAGGTATTTGGAATACCTCCCGAGCTTTGTCCATTTCAGCTAATGGGTTTATAGCAAATAAATCTTCTGCAAGTAGATTGTCTAGATTTATTTCTGATTTTATGATTTCTAGAAAGTTGTGCCCCGGCCCATCTCTCCAATGACCTTCTGTCCCCAGTTCATTCCTAGGTATTGCCCAAAACTTGAAGAGTCCTCCAAAGTGGTCAATTCTAAGAAGATCATAATTATTTAAGCAACCTTTTAGTCTTTGTATCCAAAATTTATAGTCTTCCTCTTTGTGTTTTTCCCATAAATAGAGAGGATTATCCCAAATTTGTCCAGAAGCTGTAAAAATATCAGGTGCTGCTCCAGCAACAAAAGGCATATCATTATTCTCGTCTAATTCAAATAATTCTCTATTGAGCCATACATCGCATGAGTGGAAATTCGTATATATAGGAATGTCGCCAAGTATCTTTATATCCTTTGTATTTGCATATTGCCTAAGCTTATTCCATTGCGTTGAAAACAAGTATTGAACAAAAAGTTGAAAAGAGTATTCTCTCTTATTTATATTGGTAAATTCATTTATATCATTTGTACTTGGTTGAATTAAGTTGATTGGCCAATTTTTCCAGGAGTCACCATATATGGATGTAGCCATTTGAAATGCAAGCTCACTCTGGATTTCTTTATTTTGATTTTCAAAATTTTCTAGCTCTTCCTTAATAGTGTTTTCAGATGAATAATATAAATTATTGTGGGCTTCTCTTAGAACAGAATCTTTATAGGTGTAGACTTCAGGGTAATTTACTTTATCTAAATTCTTTGGTTTTTCGTTTAAGTTATTTTTATTAATTAAATCGAGACTGATTAAAAATTCAAGATCAATTAGTCCGAAATTTCCAAGTGTTGAAGAAGAGCTAGAGTAAGGAGAAAATTGTGTTTTATCAGTTGGTCCAAGAGGTAATACCTGCCATATACCAATTCCAGCTAAATCAAGGAAGTCCAACCATTCGAAGGCTGTTTTGCCAAAATCTCCAATTCCATGACCATTTGGCAATGATGTTGGATGTAAGATTAACATACTAGATCTATTTATATCCAAAAAATCCACCCTTCTAGCTGTGTTGTTTTATAATAACTCGGAACAGGTATTTTAGGTGGATTCTTGGTAGAAAGTCATATAGTAAATTTCAAAGATGAAGGAGATGCTCAAAAGATAGATTTCTTTGAGACAGACGTACACCTAGGTAGTTATGATTACAGGTTTGACTTTAATGATAAGAAGTTTTTTGCAAAAACTCCCGAAGGTTTATTAAGGATAAGAATCCACACAGAAACAAGAATTGATAAGGTTTGGTTGCTACTGGAAGATCCTGAGTATAAGCCGATTGAAATAAAAAATGTTTCTTATACAGATAGATTCAAATATTGGGAGATTGAAGTTGATATAACCAACGATGTTCTACGGTTTGCCTTTGCTGCCATGAGCTCTAAAGGGGTTGGTACATATTTTGGAAGGAGTGGTGTATGCAATTTTATTTCTCCTACAGAAAAATGGATATATAAAAATGAAGAATTTAACATGCATGAAATTCCGGATTGGGTTTATGGAGGAGTTATGTATCAAATTTTTCCAGACAGGTTCTCAAATGGAAATAGAGATCTTGACAGAGAAGATGTTGTAGAATGGGGGAGCAACCCACATCGCCTTGAACACCAAGGCGGAGATTTATATGGAGTCATTAATAATCTTGAGTATATTCAAAAACTCGGTGTTAATATAGTCTACTTAAATCCAATATTTCTTTCTTCGAGTATCCATAGATATGACACTTGGGACCATAAGAAAGTTGACCCTGCATTAGGGGGAGATGAGGCATTGAAGGAGTTAGTATCAAAAGTTCATGAGAGAGGCATGAAAATAGTTTTAGATGCATCCTTAAATCATGTACATCCAAAAAATTTTGCATTTCAAGATGTTATCAAGAATGGAAAAGATTCAAAATATGCAGAATGGTTTACTGTATATGACTACCCAGTAAGACTGAAGTATCGACCACACAATTATTCTGAAACCCATAGAGTTGGGTGGGATGGAGACGAAAAACAATATAAAAGATATTTAGAAGATATAACTTTCAAAGAGACAGGTTTAGAAGTCGAAGTTGTTGAAGGCGATGGCCCAATTATTGAACCTACATTTAAAGCTTGGTGGGGAGTCCCAGATATGGTGAAGGTAGACATGAAAAATGAAGGAGCAAAAGATTGGGGGCTTGATGTTGTTGAATATTGGATAAAAGAATTTGATATAGACGGATGGAGAATGGATGTCGCAAAAGAGATCGATATTTCATTCTGGAAATCATTCAGAGATGTAGCAAAAGGAGCAAAAGAAAATGTCCTTTTAATTTCAGAAATTTTTGGAGATACGTCACTATGGCTACAAGGTGATATGTTTGATTCCACTATGAATTACTCATTTAGGGAGGCCTTATCCGATTACTTTGCTTCAGATTTGATTTCAACAAAAGAGTTTTCTGAAGAGTTAGCTAATCTTCATATGATGTATTCATTTGAAGCCCTTTTATGTTGTCAGAATTTATTGAGTTCTCATGACGTTTCAAGATTTTTACATAGAGCTAATGGGAATACTGATTCATTAAAAGCCGCAATATTTGTTCAAGCTACATTTCCTGGTATTGCGGGAATCTTCTATGGAGATGAAATAGGATTAAATGGGTCAAATGAACCCAACAACAGAAAGGCATTCCCCTGGCATGATAAAAAAAGTTGGGACGAGGATATTTTAACCTGGACAACTGAATTAATGAATCTTAAATCTAATAATACAGCGCTCAAAAGAGGGTCTTTTGAACTTCTCGGTTTTCAAGATTCAGCAGTTGCCTATAGGCGGAGTAATGGTAAAGAATCTATGCTTTGTCTCATAAATAGAGAACAAAAATTAACAAATTGGGAGATTCCTTTTTTGTCAAAAAATATAGAGAAGATATGGGGTTCTGGAGAAGTTTCTTTATCTGAAGGAACATTATCTATTTCGAACGTAGATCCTTATAAAGGATTAATTGTTTCAGAAATAAACTAACTAAGTTACTCAAATTTTCAATGGCATATTGCTTCACCATAATCTAAAATTTACTTAGTATATTTTTGCACATATAGAAGGAGAAGACTTTGAAGAATAATATTCACCAGTTTCTAAAAGACCAAGCAGATGAAATTAGCGCATCAGTTGATGGGCTAACATTAATAGATTTACTAAATAGGAATGCAGATGAATTTGGAGATTTCCCAGCATTAAATGAACCAGCTAATAGTGAATACACTTCCTGGAACCCTATGAGTTGGTCAGAAACTAGGAATATGGTACATAGAGTAGCTGCAGGATTAATATCTTTAGGATTAAATCCTAAAGATACTGGATTTATTATGTCAAGCAATTGCTTAGAGCACAATATAGCTGACTTAGCTATATTGCACACAGGAGCAGTCCCTTCTACTCTTTATCGACAGTTAAAGTCAGGACAGATTGAGTATGTAGCAGACCTCATGGAAGCAAAGGTCGCCTTTGTTGGAGATTCTGAACTATTTACAGAAGTAGATGAAGCAAAGAAAAAATGTCCAAAACTTGAATATATAATTTTATTTAACGATTATGAAAAGCACAAAGATAAAGAGTATGTTCTTAGTTGGGAGCAGTTAATTGAAAAAGGTGATGAATTATTAAAAGATGGTAGGGAGAAGCTTGATCAAGCAATAGCAACTGTAACCCCAGATTCGCTTGCTTGCTTAATTTTCACTTCTGGGACCACTGGAAGACCTAAAGGGGTGATGATTAGCCACCATAATGTTATATGGACTAATGAAAGCCTTTTTTCTCAAATGATTACAGCATCGAGTAATCCACGAATTGTATCTTACTTACCTATGGCTCATATTGCTGCAAGAGCTGGAGATCACTACCAAGCACTTTATAGGGTTGGGCAAATATTCCCGGTTCCAGTATTAGAAGATCTTGCAAAAGCTTTACCAACAATCAAACCTTCAGTTTTACTAGCTGTACCTAGAGTTTGGGAAAAAGTAAAAGCAGGTCTACTAGCAAAAATTAATGATTCAGATAAGAAAGATTTAGCTCTCAAGGCTATTGACAATGGTATAGAGAGGGTAGAGTACGAACAAAGAGGAGAAACCCCTCCAGTTGGAGTTAGAGTAAAAGATAAAATCTTTTCGAAGTTAGTTTTTTCAAAGTTTAAAGACGGACTAGGAATTGCAGACACAGAATATTTTGTTACTGCAGCTGCACCGATGAATCCAGATGTTCATAAATGGTTCCATGCCATAGGTATTGATATTACAGAGATATATGGAATGACCGAAGATACTGGTCCATGTACTGTTGGGATAACGAAAAATGCCATGGTAGGTTTTGGAGAAAAGTTAAAAGCTGCAGGTGTTCCTATTCCAAAGGTATCTAATCCTATTGGGAAAGTCGGCTTACCAATTGCTGGTACAGAAGTACGAATAGAAGAAGACGGAGAGCTTTGTATGAGGGGAAGCCATGTTACCCAAGGCTATTACAAAGACGAAGAACAAACAGCAGAAACATTTGATAGTGAAGGATGGCTTCACACTGGAGATTTAGCTGAGATTGACGATGCCGGATACGTAAAAATTATAGGAAGAAAGAAAGAAATCCTTATTACTTCGGCAGGGAAAAACATTGCTCCTGTAGAAGTTGAAGAATTAATTAAACCACATATTTTAGTAGGGCAGGTTTGCGTTGTTGGAGATGGTAAAAAATATCTAACTGCTCTTGTTGTACTAGATGCTGATGGAGGTGCAGAGAAGTGGTCTGAAGAGAATGGGGTTACCTATGACCTAAAAAGCCTCTCCACTAATGAAAAGGTTATTAGAGCAATTCAAGAACAAGTAGATGAAGCAAATAGTAAAGTTGCCCAAGTTCAGCAAATTAAGAAATTTGTTATTTTGGATAACGAGTGGACAGATACAAGCGGTGAGCTTACTCCTACTCTTAAGTTGAAGAGGAATGTAATAAACGAGAAGTATAGTGAACAGATAGAGAGCATGTATGAGGGGGAGGAATAAATGTCTAAGGTAAATTTTGAAGACAGGGTAGTTATTGTAACAGGAGCAGGAAATGGTTTAGGAAAATCTTATGCTTTAGACTTAGCTAACCGAGGTGCAAAAGTAGTAGTGAACGATCTTGGTGGGGCAGTAGATGGTTCTGGTTCAGGGAATTCTCCGGCGGATGATGTTGTTGAAGAGATTCAATCAAAAGGCGGAGAGGCAGTAGCGAACTATGACTCCGTAGCAACAAAAGAAGGAGGAGAAGGAATTGTATCAACTGCTATTGACACTTATGGGAAAGTAGATGCAGTAGTGAATAACGCAGGAATTTTGAGAGATAAAAGTTTCGCTAACATGACCGAAGAAGAGTTTTCTATTGTGATTGATGTACATTTAAAGGGGACTTTTTATGTTTGCCATCCCGCATTTAAATTTATGAAAGAGAATTCATATGGTCGTATAGTAAATATTGCATCTCCATCAGGCTTGTTTGGAAACTTCGGACAGGCTAATTATGGTGCTGCAAAAATGGGGATAGTGGGTCTTACAAATATTTTAGCTATAGAGGGTTCAAAATATAATATTAAAGCCAATGTAATTGCCCCAAATGCAATGACAAGAATGACAGAAGCTATATTTGGTGAAGAGATGGGTAAGCTTTTCAAAGTTGAACAAGTTGCTCCAATGGTTGCTTATTTGGCTTCTGAGGCATGCGAGCCAACACATGAAATTTATTCAGTTGGAGCTGGACGTTTTGCTAGAGTTGGAATCAGTACTCATGTTGGATATTATAACCCTGATGCGACAGCAGATGATGTTGAGTCAAATATTGACAAGATAAGAACTATAGAAAATGAAACATATCCTATGAATAATGAAGATGAGTTTGTTATTATTCAACAAGCTGTCCAGGGAAGCTAGAGTAATTTCTTTAGTTACTATAATTAAAACATATGTCTGATGTAAAAGTAAAACAATCTGACACAGAGAAACTAGTCAGAGATAAGATTTCAGAATTGATTTCCTTTAGGGAAGAAGACCAAGATATAAAAGAGTTCTGGGGTAAGCAATTTGACCTAGGCCTTGCATGGGTTCAGTTTCCTGAAGGTGCAGGGGGTCTTGGAGTCAATCCAAAATACCAATTGCTAGTTATAGAAGAGTTAAGAAAAGCTGGCATATCACAACAGAATAGGATAGCGAATATATTAGGGATAGGTATGGGTGCCCCGACAATTGTTGAATTTGGAACAAAAGAACAGATAGACAGATATTTGAGACCTATGTTTGTAGCTGATGAGATTTGGTGTCAATTATTTTCAGAGCCAGGATCTGGATCAGATTTAGCTAGCCTTTCAACACGTGCAGTAGATGACGGAGACTCTTATATAATAAATGGTCAAAAAGTATGGACTACTTTAGGCCATTTAGCAAAATGGGGATTAGTAGTTACAAGGACTGATCCAGAAGTTCCAAAACATAGGGGGCTAACATTTTTTATAGTTGACATGGAAGCTGATGGTGTAGAAGTAAGGCCATTAAGGCAAATAACAGGAGAAGCTGAGTTTAATGAGATTTATTTTACAGATGCTAGAGTCCCGAAAGAGAATTTACTTGGAGAAGTTGGTGACGGATGGAGAGTGTCTCTAACCATATTAATGAATGAGAGAGTTGCAATAGGAGGAAATGTTAGAGAAAGGGGGACCGGGGCTCCAGGGCACCTAGTGCAGCTATGGAAAGACAGAGAATTATCTGATTCTACACAAAGAGACAGGCTGTTAGAATTGTGGATCCAGCAAGAAGCAGTTCGCTTAACAAATATGAGGGATGCTGAATCTCGTGCAAAAGGAACACCAGGACCTGAAGGGTCTACTAGCAAGCTGTACGAGGCGGAAATAAATAAAGAATCCTACGAGTTTGCTATGGAGCTCATTGGACAAGAAGCTTTACTATTTCCAAGGGGATACGAGTTGACTCAACCTGAATTAAATTTTGAAAACGAGACTTTTGGGTTTACTGATACACAAAGTCTATTTCTAAGATCTAGAGCAAACTCAATAGAGGGTGGAACTTCTGAGATTATGAGAAATATTATTGCAGAAAGAGTCCTCGGTCTACCAAGCGAGCCAAAATTAGACAAAGATAAAGCTTGGAAGGATATTCCTAGATCTTAACTAAAATTGCAGCTTTTCCTTCTTCAATTTTGATAGATACTTGTTCACCTACAGATTCATTCCTAAGAGTTTGAGATGAACCTAGTTCAATATTTTCACCATCTAAATTCCAGTGTGCACCTTCTATGAAAACCTTTTTAAGGTTTGTTATAGGAACAATGCTGAATAGTTGACCCTTTTCTACATTTAGAGTTATTTCATTTTGAAAAAATATGTCGTATCCTTTATTCATCCATTTAATATTCAAGTTGTTTGAAAATGCAGCGCATAGAGTGAAGATTCCGAATAACTGATCTACCTCTCCTCCCTCACCACCAATGAGGATAATTTCATCACTCTTTAAGTCAAAAGCTAATTGAAAGGCAGCTTCTAAATCGGATTGATCTTTACTTTCTTCTAGTTCAATAAAAGTCGCCCCATCTTTTTTTCCTCTGTCTATATCTTTTTTTGATATAGAATCGAAATCTCCGATAATATGAGTTGGTCGCAAGAATAACTTATACAAATGAGATACACCAGAGTCAACTCCGATTAAATAATTGTATTTATTATTTAAGCTGTCTCTTTGTACTTGACATTCTCCTCCTGCTGAAATAAGAGATGATATGGAGCTCATGACTTGATAATACTATCTATTCAATTATTGGCTCTAGTAAATCTTCACATTCAAGTAAAGCATTCTTTGTTTCAGCATTAGATTCTCCATTTGCAAAGACAAATCCAAGATACCTTTCAGAGAATGGAGGTTTGTTTATGTGTGTGTCTATAGGCAATGAGATTTCTATGTTTACTATTTCCTTTAGCTTCTTTGCTTTTTCTATATTTTTTATACCTTTAAATATTCCCTCCTCAGGTATTGAAAGCATCAATACTCCAGTTGAATTAGAAGCTAAATTTAATGATACCTGTTTGTCATTTACCAAATCAGACAAGATTACGGTTTCAAGAGAGTTTCTAAAAAGGTTAAAATTTAAAGACCTCGAACATAGTCCACCAATAGTTCTAGGGTTGACCTCGATTATGAATATTTTGTCATTAATTATTTTGAATTCAATATGAACTGGTCCAACAGTTATTCCTAATTCCGTGCATGCTGATTGGCAAACTTTTTGTATCTGACTAACTGTTGCATTATCAAGGTCTGATGGTGCTATAAATATCTTCTCTTCAAAATATGGTCCTGAATAATCACCTGGTTTTTCAAAGATAACAATTTTGTTCAGCTTTCCTTCCTTAAGGTACCCTTCGTATGCATATTCTTGACCTTCAAAAAATTCTTCAACAACAACTTCCTTATTTGTGCAACTATTAATAATGTTATGTATTTCTGTATCTCTATTTTCTTTTTCATCAACAGACATAACACCAATACTTGCTACTCCATCGTTAGGTTTAATAATTATTTTTGAATTAATTTTTTCTCTAAATTTGTTTACTTCATTCAAGGATTTTGCTTTGATGAACCTTGGCTGTAATTGGTTAATATTAGTTAGTTTTAATCTGGTTCTCTCTTTGTATAAGCAGTTTTCCACTGACTCAATTGAATTTCCTTCGATTCCTAGCTCGTCTACTATTTTTGATGCAAATAGAACACTGGAGTGATCTACCGGGAGTGCTAGTTTGATATCTTGAGGCAAATCATTTAGTTTTTCTTTAGACAGAGTATCAAATTCCATAGAAAAAATATTTTTTGCTCCTAGTTGTTGAGCTGCTTGTTCGGAATCAGTAATAATTACCATATCTATCCCTAATTTATTTGCTGAATTAACAAAATCTTGAGATTTATAGCTTTTATCAGGTATTACAAAGAGTACTTTTTTCATCTTTTGCACATATCCTACATTTAGTACAATCTAATTATGACAGAATCTTCAAAATTTAATATTGATAATAAGGCTGTCGATAAGATTATTGAACTAAGAGAGCAAGAGCCAGGAGATAAGGAATATGCTCTATTTCTTCAAATTGATGGTATGCAGGGGAATCAATACACCTATGATTTAAGCTTTCTAGATGTTGAAGAAGCCAGGAGTGATGACGAGTTATTAAAATTTGGAGACTTAACAGTAATTATTGCTGCAAAAGATAAAGATAAATTTGAAAATGCCTCGCTTAATTTATCTGAAGATATGAATTCACTGGAAATGGACAATCCAAATACACCTAGCCCAAGCATAATTGATAGCTCTGAGCCGCTTCCCGAGCTTACGGGCGATCTGGCGAATAAAGTTAAAACGATACTGGAACAACAAATTAATCCAGCAATAGCTGCACATGGAGGGGTAGCCACATTAGTAAATGTTGAAGGTAATGATGTTTACCTACAACTTGGAGGAGGTTGCCAAGGGTGTGGAATGGCTCAAGTGACATTATCTCAAGGAATAGAAGCTTCTTTAAAAGAGGCCATACCTGAAATAGGCAATGTCATTGATGCGACAGATCATTCTTCTGGACAGAATCCTTACTTTGCCGGATCTAAAAAATAATTAAAATTCAATTACAGCTTTACCTAAATTATTTCTATCAAGGAAATTTTGAAGTGCCTTAGGGACCTCTTCAATTGTATAAATTTCTGCAGGTTCAATTGTCAACTCTTCTTTCTTTATATATGAAATTAGTTCTGAAAAATCTTGCATTGCTTCATCAGGGGATGTTTTCATCCATCTTCCCCACCAGACTCCAACTATAGATATGCCTTTAACAAGAGTTAAATTTAATGGGATAGAGGGGATTGTTCCATTTGCAAAGCCAATTACTAGGTACCTTCCATTCCAAGCTGTACCTCTAACTGCTTGCTCAGAGTATTCACCGCCAACAGGATCGACTACTACATCTACGCCTAAACCGTTAGTTAGTTCTTTTATCTTCTCTTTTAAGTTGTCTTTGTCATACCTTATAACGAAATCGGCACCAATTTTATTTACATAATCTTCTTTCTCATCAGAACCTACAGCTGCATAGACCTCTGCCCCTAAAACTTTCCCAAGTTGTATTGATGCTGTTCCTATTCCTCCAGCAGCTCCAAGTACAAGAAGCTTTTCGCCCTTCTTCATATGAGCTCTTCTTTTAAGCGCATAGTAAGTCGTCCCATAGTTTATAGGAAGAGCCGCGGCGACTTGGCTAGGGAAATCATTATCAATCGGTATAACTGCATTACTGTCTAATATAATTTCCTCAGCAAAAGCGCCTATGTCTGGGAGGCCAATAACTTTAGTTCCAACTTCAGTATTAACATTTTTTCCTACTTCTTTGACTATTCCTGCAATTTCATTTCCAGGAATAAAAGGGGGATCAATGACTACTTGATATTTCCCTTGAACTAGTAAAGCATCAGGAAAGTTCACTCCAGCTGCTTGAACTGTTATTAATAATTGGTTATCACCTACATCTCCTAAGTCAATATCTTGAACTTTAAGCTTGCTTGGTTCTCCAAGTTCTGTGCATACAACAGCTTTCAACCTATACCTCCTTGGTTCTGACTAAATTACTTCGAATAGTCCTGCTGCGCCCATTCCACCACCTACGCACATGGTTACAACTACATATTTTGAGCCTCTTCTTTTCCCTTCCATCAACGCGTGCATAGTCATTCTTGCTCCAGTCATTCCGTAAGGATGCCCAATAGAAATAGAGCCACCATTTACATTGTATATTTCGTTATCAATACCTAGGTAATCTCTACAATATAAAGCTTGTACAGCAAACGCTTCGTTTAGCTCCCATAAATCAATATCGTCAGTAGTTAGATTGAATTTATCTAATAATTTTGGTACAGCGTAAATAGGCCCTATCCCCATCTCTTCGGGATCGAGACCCGCTACCGCTATTCCTCTATAGTATCCAAGTGGCTCTAGCCCTTTCTTCTCTGCTGTTGATGACTCCATAATGACTACTGATGCAGAACCATCAGAGAGTTGAGAAGCATTTCCTGCTGTAATAAATTTATCATTATAAACAGGAGGTAAGGTACTTAAGCCTTCAAGAGTTGTTTCAGGACGGTTACCTTCGTCAGATTCGATAGTAACATCTTCTTTACTGACCTCACCAGTTTCTTTATCTTTGGTAAGTTTTGTAGTTGATACTGAAATAATTTCATTTTCGTATTTTGAATTGCCTTGTGCTTCCGCAGTCCTTTGTTGACTTTGTAATGCATACTCGTCTTGCTTTTCTCTAGATACATTATATTTTTCAGCAACATGGTCAGCCGTTTCAATCATAGGCATATATGCGTGTTGGTGATTTTCAATGACATTTGGGTCAATGTCTAATCTCAATTCAGCAGTCTGTACTAAACTTATAGATTCGACACCTCCAGCTACAACAATGTCCATATGGTCTGTAATTATTTGTTTTGATCCGGTTGCAATCGCCATAAGACCAGAAGAACATTGCCTATCGATTGTTGTTCCAGGTACAGAACTTGGAAATCCAGAAGCCATCCCGGCAAGCCTTCCTATATTTAATGCTTGACTCCCTTGCTGTTGAGCACATCCCATAATAATGTCTTCAATTTCAGATGGCTCTATCTTTGCTTTTGATACGGCTTCTTTTATTGAAAAAGACGCTAGAGTTGCTGCTGCGGTATCGTTGAAAGCTCCTCTATATGCTTTTCCAATAGGTGTTCTTGCTGCTGATACAATTACTGCTTCTCT
>CEPK01033135.1_pt1 | contig 21858 bp, 20 predicted proteins | sample 356231 | NCBI WGS metagenome assembly CEPK01 (sample SAMEA2620259, study PRJEB7988) | marine metagenome | biome: marine biome (ENVO:00000447); feature: deep chlorophyll maximum layer (ENVO:xxxxxxxx); material: "saline water (ENVO:00002010), including plankton (ENVO:xxxxxxxx)" | depth 80 m
TCTGTTCATATAGGAAATAAAGCCAATGAAGAGCACGGTTCCGTGGCACCCCCAATTCATCTTACTTCAACTTTCAAGCAGGATGGCGTAGGGCAAAATCGCGGCCATGATTATTCCCGTGTTTCAAACCCTACTAGAAGTCGCTTGGAGAAAAACCTTGCTGCAATTGAGGGTTCAAAACATGCAGTTTGCTATAGCTCAGGAATGGCAGCAACCACAGCATTATTCCAATTATTTGATAAAGATGATCACATATTAGTTTCAAGAAATACTTATGGTGGAACCTATCGAATGGCAATGAATGTTCTGAGTCGTCAAGGTATCAATTTTGAATGGATTGATACTAGAGATCCGCAAAACATTAAAAATAAAATTAAGAAGAATACCAAACTTGTTCATGTTGAAAGCCCAACAAATCCTCTTCTTGAATTATGCGATATTGAGGCAACATCAAAAATATGTAAAAGCCAGAATGTCCTTCTAAGTGTAGATAATACATTTATGAGCCCTTACGGACAAAGACCTTTAGAGCTTGGAGCAGATATTTCTATGCAAAGCTCAACAAAGTCATTATCGGGTCATTCCGATGTTCTTGGAGGAGTTTTGACTACTAATGATAATGAATTGCATGAAAGATTACAATTCATGTTGAAGGCAACAGGTGGCGTTCCTAGTCCTTTTGATAATTGGATTACATTAAGATCAACAAAGACCTTAGCGCTTAGATATCAGAAAGCAACAGAAAATGCATATGAGCTTGCAAATTGGCTTTCTTTACAAAAAAATATAAAAAAGACTATCTATCCAGGTCTCAAATCTCACCCTCAATATGCTATAGCAAAAAAACAGCAGCTTAGCCCTAGAGGAGATGTTGTATTTGGCGCAATGCTTTCTATTGATGTTGGTGATGTAAAATCCAGGGATAAATTTTTGAAAAAAATAGAAATATTTCAACTAGCTGAAAGTTTAGGAAGCGTAGAAAGTTTAGTTTGTATACCTTATTTTATGACCCATGCTGCAGTTCCAGATGAGACGAAACTAGAAATGGGAATCACAGAATCTCTAATTCGTCTTTCAATTGGAATTGAAGATATTGATGATTTAAGGTCAGATCTATCTAGCGCCCTGTTCTAAAAAAATCACATAACTATTTCTTTAAGCTAAACTTACTTTGTAATTTATAGCATTCAACAATAGGATTAAATTTTGTTTTGCCGCGGTGGTGGAATTGGTAGACACGCTGGTCTTAGGAACCAGTGCCTTATGGCGTGAAGGTTCGAGTCCTTTCCGCGGCACATAACAGCAAGATCATGCAAGAAAATCAAACTGAAAAAAAATCTGTTCTACAGGTAGTTATTCATAGTTTTTTTGTTGTACCGTTTATCATAGCAATTTTTGCTGTCATTATATTTCTAGTTATTAGATTAATGACTACTGAACCTAATTCTGCTCGAGACTACTTAGAGGATGTAAAAATTGGCGGAACAACAAAAAGATGGCAAGGCGCATTTGAGCTATCTAAGCTTCTTTCAAATCCAAAAATGATTCCGAAAGATGAAATGTTTGTAAATGAAATGATTTCAACTTTTGAATATTCTTCGAATGATCGAGATAAACGAATTCGCCAGTATCTTGCGATTGCTATGGGTGCCACTAAAGATGAGCGCTATTCTTCTACTTTAATTAATGCGATTGAAAGCGCTGATATAGGAGTTGTTCAAGCTTGCGCTTTTGCGCTTGGCAATATTGGAGATGCTAAAGCTATTGAGCCCTTAAAAAAGATACTCAGCGATTCAGATCCCCAAGTTCGCCTACATGGAGTGATAGCCCTTGGCAAGATAGGGGGACAGTCTTCAATTGCCCCTCTTAGAAAAATGTTGACAGATATTGAGCCCAATATTAGATGGGATGCAGCTATAGGACTCGCTAAGCAAAAAAATTCTAGTGGAAGATCGATTTTATTAGACCTGTTAGATAGAAAGTATTTAAATTCTTTTCCTAATGTAGATGAAAAAGAAAAAGTGCAAGTTATCTTGGTTACAATTAGCGTTTCTCATTTCGTTCAAAATCAAGAACTTAAACTTAAGCTTGAACGCCTAATGAATGAGGATTTAAACTTAAAAATTAGAGAAGCAGCTAGAATAGCTCTTGAAAAATTTATAATTTAGAATTGTTAAATGTCAGATAAGCCTACAAAAAAAACTTCAACAATAAGTCCACAATCCCCGCCCCCCGCAGCGTTAAATAAGGTTGAAAAAGATTCATCTGTAAATCGCCGAACCTTTTTTTCTTGGCTTTCCTTGGGCTGGGTTGCTTTTGTTGCTGCAACAGGCGGTTTTTTTACAATGATGCTGAGATTTTTCTTTCCAAACGTTCTTTTTGAGCCAGTCCAAACTTTTCGAGCAGGCTATCCAGATGATTATACTGTTGGAGAGGTTGATTTGAGATGGAAGGAAAAATATGGGGTTTGGATGGTAAGAAATGATGAGGGTATATATGTACTTTCAACTACTTGCACTCATCTTGGCTGTACACCAAACTGGCAACCTTCTGCAAGAAAGTTTAAATGCCCATGCCATGGAAGCGGCTTTAGGGCTTCAGGAATCCATTTTGAAGGACCCGCGCCAAGGCCTTTAGAAAGATTTAAAATCACACTAGCTGATGATGGTCAGATTATTGTAGACAAGACACAAAAATATCAACAAGAAAAAGGTCAATGGAATGACCCTGAATCATTTTTGAAAGTATAATAATTATGTCAGAAAAAAAGAATATATTTGAAAGAATAGCTGAAGGGCAAATTTGGAAATCAATTTTTCGCGGAGGGGGTGCACCATCAACTAGACGCCAAAGAATGATGGTAGTTTTAAATTCTGTATTCCTTCATTTGCACCCAGTTCGCCTTCCTAAGCATGCTGTAAAACTTAAATTTACGTGGTGTATGGGTGGTTTATCTTTTTTTATTTTTCTTATTTTAACTATTTCAGGTATTCTGTTAATGTTTTATTACCGGCCTACTATAGAATACGCCTATACCGATATAATGGATTTAACAGAGCAGGTTCCATTTGGTATTATGCGCGAAATACACAGATGGGGTGCGCATGCTATGGTAATTTCAGTTTGGCTGCATATGTTTAGAGTATTTATGACAGGCTCATATAAGCCTCCTAGGGAATTCAATTGGTCTATTGGAGTAATCTTGCTTGTGTTGACATTATTATTAAGCTTCACAGGGTATTTACTTCCCTGGGATCAACTTGCGATATGGGCAATTGCTGTTGGTTCAAATATGGCTGGAGCAACTCCTTTTTTAGGAGCAGAGGGACCGGGCTCATCATTACTTGCGATTGGAGATATTAATTTTATTACCAAAGCTAGCGATGCTAGGTTTGGATTAATTGGTGGAAGATTTCTAGGAGAAGCCACCCTACTAAGATTTTATGTTCTCCACTGTATAGGTTTGCCTTTCATAATTATGATATTTATGGCAGTTCATTTTTGGAGAATTAGAAAAGATGGAGGTATATCTACTCCAGTCTAATTATTATGGATGCATTTAAATCACTTATAAATTATGTTTCAAATCCAACTATTTTGTTTACAGCAATTTTAGTTGGATTTCCCTTTGTTTTTCCTCCTACGGATTGGTTTTATAAAGTTCATAAGAGGTTGAAGATAGATAAGTTATGGACATCCAAAGGTCTGCTTATTATGATTGCTGTGACTATTGCATTTTTTGTTTTTGGCCTAGGGGATGAAAATTTTAAAAAGATTGTTCTTAAACCCGACAACGTTCCTATTTCAGGCTTAATTATTCTACTTATCTTTTTCACCTGGCTAAGCTTAAACCAGGCATATAAAAACGATAAGCTAATTGAAGAGGGCAAGCCGGTTGATGAACACTACGAAGCGCCCAATGATAAAGTTTTGGTTTGGCCGGACTTAGTTTATGTCGAATTAATTTCCTTAATTTTATTTTCCGCATTTATGTTAATTTGGTCTATAGGGCTCCCAGCTCCTCTGGAAGAACCAGCAAATCCTTCAGAATCCCCCAACCCGGCAAAAGCTCCTTGGTATTTTTTAGGATTACAAGAAATGCTAGTTTATTTTGATCCATGGTACGCAGGGGTTGTTCTACCTACTTTTATTATCATTGGTCTAATGGCTATTCCATACATTGATAGAGACCCCAACGGTTCAGGATATTACAGTTATAAGAATCGAATGCTATCCGTTTCAATTTATCTTTTTGGTTGGCTTGTTTTATGGAATGTATTGATTGTAATTGGGACTTTCTTAAGAGGACCTAACTGGGGATTTTTTGGTCCTTTTGAATATTGGGATTCTCACAGACTTGAAGCTTTAACCAATGTTAATCTCTCCGAGCTTTTTTATGTTAAATGGCTCAATACTGGACTTCCATCAAATATCCTCATTCGTGAAGCCCCAGGTCTTTTTATAATATTTATTATTTTTGCAGTACTGCCACCACTTCTGGCTAAAACATTATTAAAAAGTTTTTATGATAGGTTGGGTAGTGCACGATTTACGATTTTTGTCGTATTGATGCTTTTTGGAATTTTACTTCCAGTCAAAATGTATCTCCGATGGTTTTTCAACTTAAAATACATTATCTCTATGCCTGAATTCTTTTTCAATTTCTAGCTGAATATATATGCCTGTTAAACAAGAAGAGAGATATTATAATATTTTAAAGCTAAACAAGTGGTTCGCCATTTCAAGCATTCTATTTACTGCATTTTGGATTATAACATTTGCAGATGATTATAATAGGCCATGGAAGAAGTATCAGTCAGAGTTTAGAGAAATGGAAATTCAAAATGTTCGTAAACAATTAACGAACCAACAAGCAGTTCTTGCAGATAATTCAGATTACCAAAAACTTTTATCGGAATTAGATAAAAGAACAACCGAGCTTTCAGACCAGTCTGACAAAGTTGAAGATATAGAAAAACAATTGAATGAATTTGAAGCAACGATTTATTCAGCTAATCAAAATTATCAATTTGCAAAAGCAGATTTTGATGCTGCTAAATATGCCCTAGAAGAATCAAGATTTGGACATGGCAATGAGGAAAAAGCAAAGAAAACCTACAATCAATTAAAAAAGAAGACCGATGAAGCTTTTTTAATCGCTGAAAAAAATCAGTCATTAGTAGATAGTCTTGAAAACGAATTAAAGGTTATGAATTCGTTCATAAAGCAAACGAATGATGCCCTTTACGCTATTGATAGTGAAAAACAATTATTAGAAAGACAATTGTCAAAACTTGACCCTGAAGCGATGACCTTTGCAAATAAAATAGCAAACATTGTAAGAGATGTCCCGGTTATTGATTTTATTGATCCTTATTACGAAGTTAAGCAAGTTGTTGTTAATGACCTGGAGGATGACCTTGTATACATGGGAATGCCAAAAGTAGATCGCTGTATAACATGTCACGTTGGAATTGATAAAAAAGGATATGAAGATGCACCTCAGCCTTATACGACTCACCCCAGATTAGATGAATTTGTTAGCGGAAGCTCACCGCACCCAAGTAGTGAATATGGATGCACATCCTGCCATGCTGGCCGAGGCAGGGGAACAGATTTTACATCCGCTGGACATATGCCAAAAAATGAAGAGCAGGCAAAACTATGGAAAAAGAAGTATAATTGGGAAGCGTTGCATTATTGGGGCAATAAAATGCTACCCACTCAATACTCAGAGGCTGGGTGTTTTAAGTGCCATAGTGATAACATGCCAATTAAAGGCGCTGAAAAACTAAGCCTTGGAATGTCAACTTTTGAAAAAGCTGGATGTTATACATGTCATAGCATGGAAAGATGGGGAGAAGAATATCCTAAAGCAGGACCAAGCTTATATAAAGTAGCTTCAAAGACTACAAAGGACTGGACCTATCGCTGGATTATGGAACCCAGAGCTTTTCGTCATAATACATGGATGCCGCACTTCTTCAAAAAAGGAAATAATAGTAGCCCAGAGGATCTTATCAGGACAGGACAAGAAACTCTTGCTATGACCGAATATTTATTTGAGAAATCTTCAAATTATAATAAAGTAAAAAATAATAATATTGGTGATTCAGAAAACGGCAAATTACTTGTTTCTGCGCTTGGCTGTATGGGGTGTCATCAAATACAGCCTGAACCTGACCCGAATTATGATCCGTCTTTACAGAACCTCAGGTTAGAGCAAGGACCAAACTTGATCGGTGTTGGATCTAAAACAAATGCAGAATGGCTTTTCAATTGGTTAAAAAATCCATATAGCTATCACCCTGATACTAAAATGCCAAATTTGCGCTTAACCGATCAGGAAGCAGCCGATATAGCGAGCTATTTATTATTAGATAAAACTACAGCGTTTGACTCAACTCCGGTTCCTAATGTCAACGAACCTATTTTAGATGAAATTGCCTCAGATTTTTTATCTCAATTAAATTCTACATCTCAAGTGAAAAATCTACTTAATACCATGTCGATCAAAGAGAAGCTAGTTTATTCTGGTGAGAATCTAATTGGACATTATGGATGTTATTCATGTCATAATATCCAAGGTTTTGAAGACAGAAAGCCAATTGGAATTTCTCTTAATCATGAAGGCAGTAAGTTAATTTCAAAGCTAGATTTTGGTTTTTGGCATGATGAAATACCGCACACTAAATGGGATTGGTTCTATCACAAAATAAATGAGCCAGAAAAATTTGACCTTATTCCTAATGATGATGGAACAACTACAGTCAAAGAGCTTAAGCCATTAGAGAAATCAAGAATGCCTCACTTTGGACTTGAACACAAAGAGATAGAATCCCTTGTTACTTTGATTATGGGACTCGTTAAAGATGAAATTCCGCCAAGCAAACTTCCTGAAAAAACACCTTATTATCTAGCCGTAGCAAAAGGCGAGCAGTTTTTACATACTAATAATTGTTTGGGTTGCCATAAGATCGATGGCGATGGTGGCGCTATTTGGCCAGCAACCGCTGAATGGTTGAAGGTTGTTGCAGATGAAACAAATGCTGAAGATATGAGCCTGGTGCAGAGCTTTAGTCCGCCATTATTAAATACTCAAGGCAGAAAGACACAGCCTCAATGGCTTCTTGATTGGTTTAAAGATGTCAGCATGATTCGTCCTCATCTTCAAGCCAGAATGCCAAGTTTTGATTATACTGATCAAGAATGGAACAAGATCATTTCTTATTTTCAGTATAAAGATGGTCAGGATTTAAAATACGAAGATGCTCATCAGTTTGTTATGAACTCATCGTCTTATAAGGCCGGAGATAGAATTGCTGAGATGGGTGCTTGCAATAATTGTCATTTTTATGGCTCAGAAAAACCAAAGCAGGCTGCATTAACATGGGCACCCAACATAACCCTTACCAAAGAAAGATTAAGACCAGAATGGCTAGTAGAATGGTTCATTAATCCTCAAGATGTTATGCCTGGCACTAAAATGCCCGCACCTTACATTCCAACTGAAGAGCCGATAAATTCAATTAGAGAAGCATGGGGGAGGGATGTAGCTAGAATCAGTACTGACAGCACTCTTCTTTACAAGGCTCTCATAGATTGGATGTGGGGCATGGATGGAAAAGAAGATGTTTCAGATATAGTTAGACGTCACATAAAATCTGAAGGATATGGATTTATTATAGAGGAAGAGGATGATTGGGGAGATGACGATTGGTAATTCTTGCATCGGCATAATAATCCCATTTTAAGTTATTGCTATTTGCAATAAAAAAGCCTCGTACTAGCGAGGCTTTTTTATTTTTTAAACTAAGTAGTTTTAAATTACTTTTTCTTTGGTCGACTAAATTCAAAATTGACTACGGCTTTACCAGATTTAACGGTAACGCTTTTTGAAAGAGTTCTCTTGCTACCAAATTTTTCTTGCCACGCAACGATCTCGTACGTCCCATCAGGTACATTAGCAATGCTAAAATTTCCACTTTTATCAGTGACTGCATAGTATGGGTGATCAAAAACTTGAGTATAGCTTTTCATCCATGGATGAACATCGCATTTGACAACAAAGATATCCTCTGCTTTATCAAAAGTTACGGTTTTCTCTTTAAGGGTTTTTGGCATACCAAAATTGAATTCCCTATTTACTTTAGGCAGTCCATGTATATTATGCATTGTTGCATCACTGTTAAGTATTTTAAGAGGTTGACCCGCTTGAACGCCTAATACATGAGGTGTATACACACATCCTGCTTGGTCTAGCGTCTTAGGCTCTGATGATACTTTTCCATCGTATTTTACATTTTTGAGATAAACCATTACATTTGCAAGGTTTCCATTTGCATCTACAACAAATGATTCAGCTTTTACTGCTTTTTGATGCGAAGCGGCACATACTGGGTCTGCATCCATCCTAAGGCGTTTAGCCTTTGGTGGTTGACCAACGTATTTGACGCTTCCTGTAACCTCTCCTGCACCTATGATGCCTACCCCAAAAGAGATGATTAAAATATTAAGTATGGTTTTGTTCATATTTTCTCCGAACGATTAAATTTTTAATAATTTAAGATCTACAAATTTAGATAAAATAAAGAATTTAAATCAACAAACTAAACCATATGAAAAATAAAACTTTCAATAAAATCAACTTTGTAGATAATTAATTAAAACCATAAATTTGAGTTATAAGTTTTAATAGATTTCGAGAACATATCAAACCAAAGTCCCTAATTTTTAAAATATAGCTAAAGGCATTAAATGAGCGAAGGAAATCATAAGCAAAGTTTTTGGACAAAGTATATTTGGTCAACAGATCATAAGATAATAGGTATTCAATATGGTATCACTTCTCTTGCTTGGCTTCTATTTGGCTTTGTTCTTATATCAATAATGCGATACCAGCTGGCTTATCCTGGAACCCCTATCCCTTTAATCGGAAGCCTACTGGGCCCCGATGGAGCCCTTCCTCCTGAAACTTATAATTCCATGGGTGCGATGCATGGAACAATAATGATATTCTTAGGCGTTGTTCCACTTGCCTTTGGTGCCTTTGGAAATTATTTAGTCCCGCTTCAAATTGGAGCAATCGATATGGCTTTCCCAAAGCTAAATGCTGCGTCCTACTGGATTTATTTTTTAGGGTCAGTTATTATGGTTGTTGGATTTTTTGTTCCTGGTGGGGCAGCAAATTCCGGATGGACATCATACCCTCCCTTATCAAATATTGCGACTACGGGTCAAACTGTCTGGCTATGGGGAATGGTTATGTTAATAACCTCATCATTATTAGGCTCAGTTAATATTCTAGTTACTGTTATTCAGCTACGCACCAAAGGTATGACATGGATGAAGCTACCTATTTTTGTATGGACACAATTTATCACAGCATTTTTATTGCTTTTAGCATTCCCTCCTTTGGAGGCTGCAGGTATCCTACAATTGATGGATCGTCTTGTTGGAACAAGCTTTTTTATGCCAAGCGGATTAGTTGTTAGTGGAGGAGGTCCTTATGCGGGTGGTGGAAGCCCTTTACTATGGCAGCACTTGTTTTGGTTTTTAGCGCATCCTGAAGTATACGTTTTAATTCTCCCGGCTTTTGGTATTGTTACTGAAGTAATTGCAAATAATACTAGAAAACCAATCAAAGGGTATAAATCTTTAGTATACGCAATGATATTTTTAGGCTTTATGTCTTTTATTGTTTGGGCGCACCATATGTATCTCACTGGAATGGGTACTACGATTGGAGCTTTTTTCCAAACAACAACAATGATTATTTCAATACCCTCAGTTGTGATTTTGACTGCTTTACTGCTATCGCTCTGGGGAGGATCGATTAGATTTAATACCCCTATGTTATTTGCCTTAGGGTTTTTACCAATGTTTGGAATTGGTGGATTAACTGGTCTCCCTCTTGGTTTGGCGGCAGCTGATATACATCTCCATGACACATATTATGTTATTGGTCATTTCCATTATGTTGTAGCTCCTGGAACAATTTTTGCTTTATTTGCAGGTATATATTATTGGTTTCCAAAGCTCACAGGTAAAAGAACCAATGAAATGCTTGGAAAGCTTCACTTTTATTCATCATTTATATTCATGAATGGCGTATTTATGCCCATGTTCATTCAAGGGCTAGCAGGTCTTTCTAGGCGAATGAATGATGGGGGCGAAACCTATGCGCATGCTGCAGGAGTGATACATTTAAATGAGTTTATGACGATCTCAGCTTGGCTCCTCGGTGTTGCTCAACTGTTTTTTATTGTAAATATGATTATTAGTCTTCGCTCTAAAAAAACCGGTGAATCCAATCCATGGAATGCAACGACAATAGATTGGACGGATACAACATCACCGCCCCTAGGGCATGGTAATTTTGAAACAGTCCCAACGGTCTACAGAGGGCCTTATGAATATAGCGTCCCTAATGAAAAAAATGATTTCTCACCACAAAGTCAAAAAGGTTAATTAGTATGGATATTCCATTTAATGTTAAAGAGCGCCCTGATACAGGTTTGTATAATGGGAAATTAGGAATATGGCTTTTTCTAGCATCGGAAGTGATGTTATTTGGCGGGTTATTTTCTGCTTATATATTTTTAAGGACCGGAGTAGATAATTGGCCCGCAGGCACAGAATATCTTGATGTGCGATTAGCCACTTTAAATACATTATTTTTAATTTCATCTTCCGTAACAATGGTCATGAGTTGGGCCTCATTAAAATTAAATGATTTTAAGAAATTTAAATTTTATTCCGGAACTACATTGCTTTTTGCGTTTGGGTTTTTGGTAATCAAGTATTTTGAGTATTCTGCTAAGTTCAGCCATGTTCCACCATATTTACCTAGCACAAATAATTTTCTAGGAATTTATTTTACAATGACAGGATTACATGTTTTGCATGTAATTGGTGGAATTGTAGTAATTGGTTATTATTTTGGGCCTGGATCAAAGATGTGGAAAGCAGACCCTGAAAGATTTACGAATAGAATAGAAATAGTTGGCCTGTATTGGCATTTTGTTGATTTGGTCTGGATTTTTCTCTTTCCAGTTTTATATTTGTTATGAGGAATAATTAATGACACCTGAAGAAGTAAAACACCATATTAAGACATATGTCATAGTATTTATTGCTTTGGCATTTTTGACTGTAGTAACTGTTGCTATCTCTTATTTAGATATTGGCGTAAAAGCAGGTATAGCTCTTGGACTTTTTGTTGCAAGTATCAAAGCATCTTTAGTTGCATGTTACTTCATGCATTTAATTGATGAAAAAACAACTATCTATTGGACATTGATAGCCACTGCTATTTCTTTTTTAATATTAATTTTTCTACCAATTGGTACAATGCTTGCTCAGGCTAGGATTTATTAAATATGTCGATTAAATCTTTCCATATCTTTTTTATAATTATATCAGCCATTCTTTCATTTGGGGTAGGTTTTTGGGGAATTAATCAATCACCAATGATTGGTATTGTATCATTTATTGGCGGCATTGTTTTAGTGTATTATGGAATACAAGTGTATAAAAAGTTTAGAACAATTTAATTATGACTAAGATAATTATAACTGCTATAGCTATTTTTATTTTTGCCTCTCCCGATATTGTTTATGCATGTTCAACGTGTTTTGGTGATCCAAATGCAAAAGCAACGCAAGGTATGAATTTAGCAATTATTACTTTGCTCACAATTACAGGAGGTGTGCTTAGTAGCTTTGTATCATTTATTTATGTATTAAATAAAAGAGCTAAGGATTACGCAAAAAATATTTCAAAAAGAAAAGATAACAATGGAGGGTAAGCGTTAATTGTTAGAATTACTTAGAAAATTAGGGTTACCATCTGTATCCGCCTCAACTCAGGGGCCAGCTATTGATAATGTAATTTCCCTTGTCCATTGGTTAATGCTTATTCTGTTTGTTGGCTGGGGTATATATTTCATTTATACACTTATTCGCTTTCGCTCAGCCAAACAGCCAAAAGCAGATTACCATGGAGTGAAAAATCATTATTCCACGTATTCTGAAGTAGCTGTTGCTTTAATTGAAGTAGTTCTTTTGATTGGTTTTGCCTTCCCGATATGGGCAAGCAGGGTCAACGACGTACCCAATACACTTGACTCTATCCAGATTAGGGTTGTTGCACAGCAGTTTGCATGGAATATACATTACCCAGGACCAGATAATATTTTTGGTTCAACTAGCCTTGATTTAGTTAATGATGAAGAGCAGAACTTTATTGGTCTTGATCGAACCGATGAGCACGCTAAAGATGATGTTGTTTTACAGAACCAATTAAAAATACCCGTTAATAGACCTATCAATATATTGCTTTCGTCAAGAGATGTTATTCATAACTTCAAACTTCCCGAGCTTAGAGTGTCTCAAGACGCGATTCCTGGAATGGTAATCCCAGTTTGGTTTGAAGCAACAATGACCACAGAGGATTTTCTAAAAACAATCAAGGGTACGCCGCGAGAAGATTTTGAAGAACAAAAGCCAGGTGATCAATATAAGGGATTTGAAATTGCTTGCGCTCAATTATGTGGTGCACAGCATGCTCAAATGAGAGGCTATCTTACAGTTTATGATGAAGATGGATATAAACAGTGGATGGAAACAGAGCAGGAATATTTACTAGAAGACGCAGAGGGAGATGATGATGACTGGGGTGATGATGAGTGGTAGAACCTAAAGTTAATTTATCTCTGCCCGAGCCTTCCGCTTGACAAATAATTCTTCAATTATCAATAAATAATCATTCTTAACTGATATAATTTCTGCAATGGAATCATTTTTTGATATTGCCCTTAGACGTCTTTCGAAATTAATTGTAATCTCTACATTATTTTTAATTTTTGTTGGGGCACTAATTAAAAGTCATGAGGTTGGTCTTTCTGTCCCGGATTGGCCGACATCATACGGAAAGCAAATGTTTTCTTATCCTATTTCAGATATGGTCGGGGGTATTTTTTATGAACACGGTCACAGGCTTTTCGCAACGGTTGTTGGTTTTTTAACATTGCTCCAATCTATTTTATTAGCCTTTTCAAATCAACCGTTATGGATAAAAAAAATGGGTTTTGTAGCGTTAGTTTTGGTAATTATTCAAGGGCTGCTTGGTGGGATGACTGTCATTTTTTTCTTACCTCCTCCAGTATCGATTGTTCATGGAATACTTGCACAAACATTTTTTCTTTCAACAATTTTTATTGCTTATAGCCTTTCTATAATTAGAAAAAATAAGAAAAGTAATAAATATCCACTTTCAGTTAGACGCGGTGCAGTGGTATTGACAATCTTAGTCTATATTCAGCTGATACTTGGTGCATTTATGAGACACACCGCTTCAGGTTTAGCTATTCCTGATTTCCCTTTAATGGGAGGTATGTGGATCCCTACTTTTTCTGATACTATGATAAATAATATTAACGTTGATCTTTTTGATAAAGGCTTAGATATGGTTTCAAAATGGCAGGTTATTATTCATTTTTTGCATCGCTTAGGAGCAATCATAATTAGTGCAGTATTATGTTTCTTTATTTATAAATTTGGTAAACACGTTAACAAGAATAGATGGGAATCAAAGATTTTGATTTTAATATCAATAATATTAATTATTCAGATTATTCTAGGTGCTGCGACAGTTTTATCCGAGCGTATGCCTTTTATAGCAAGTTTTCATGTTGTTAATGGAGCCGCCTTGCTTGGTTGTTGTATGGTATTTATTTTATTTACCCAGTCAAATAAATTAAAGGATTTAAACTTTTGAAGCTTGTTAAGGATAAAGCCAAGTCAAAAATGAATATTTATTTTGAGCTTAGTAAGCTAAATATCCTTTCTCTTGTGCTTGTAGCAACTTTTCTTGGGTATTATCTAGGATCATCTGGAATAAATTCATGGGAACATTTATTTTTTACACTTTTAGGTACAACAATGACAGCATCAGGTTCTGGCGCGCTTAATCACTACATGGAGCGAGAAACTGACAAATATATGATCAGAACAAAAAATAGACCCTTACCAGCAGGATTGATCAGCCCATCAGAAGTTATGGCGTTTGGCGTTTTGATGGTTCTTTTTGGTACGATAATTCTTGTATCTCTAATCAATACCATCACAGGATTTATAGCTATTCTTACTTCATTTTTATATATAGTTATTTACACGCCTTTAAAAAAAATTACTTGGCTCAATACTTCTATTGGATCTATTCCAGGGGCTTTGCCAGTAATCGGTGGATGGACAGCATCCACGGGGGAAATAGGATTTATGGCATGGGTTTTATTTGGCATGATGTATCTTTGGCAGCATCCACATTTTTATGCGATAGCATGGATGTGCAGAAAAGACTATGCCGAAGCAAATTTAAAAATGCTACCGGTGCTTGAACCGGAAGGCAATAGTACTATGCGACAAATATTTTGGCATTTACTTTTAATGATACCAATTTCAATCATTCCGGTCATCCAAGGCTCTTTAGGGATTGTATATCTGTTTGGAGTTGTTTTAATTACATGCGCATTTTTTGTTTCAGCATTACCATTAGCTCGAAATAGATCTAATAAAGATGCCTTGCTATTGCTCAAAGCATCTGTTTTTTATTTACCAATTTTATTATTAATTATTATAATTGATTTAGGGGTTAAAACATGAATATAAATACTAGAATTAAAATATATATAGCTGTAGCTGTATTTTTACTTGCAACTTACTTTTTGAATTATACGGGAAAAGAGAATGAGCTCCCAGAAATTGGTATGGTTCCTGAATTTGAGTTTGTAAATAGCGAGCAAGAAACGATTACATTAAATAATTTAAAAGGAAAAGTCTGGGTCGCTGACTTTATTTTTACTACCTGCACCATGGCATGTCCAATGATGACAGGAAATATGAATATTATTCATAAAAAATATAAAAAAAATGACGATGTAAGGCTGGTTTCAATCTCAGTATATCCTGAGTATGACACCCCAGAGGTTCTAACAAAATATGCCTCACAATACGATGCCAATACTTCTCGATGGTATTTTTTAACTGGTGAAGAGAGCACTGTTAAAAGAGTGATTAAAGACGGATTTAAGATTGGAGATTATGAAGATATTATTTTTCACAGTGAAAAATTTGCATTGGTAGATAAAAAAGGAATGATTAGAGCTTATTATAATGGTATGAAAACTGAGGATATGAAAAAACTTAAAAAAGATATTAATAGCCTGCTCAAACAAAATTCATGAATAAGAAAGATAATTTTTGGATAAAGATAATATATATCGTATCCATTATCATTTCTAGCGCAGTTGCATTTCTTATTCTAGGGCCAAGACCTGACGGTGTAAATGGATCGCTGGATGTATCTATTCTACCATCAATTAATGCCAGCTTAAATGCCTTAACAACCGCTTTGCTAATTATTGGCTATTTTTTAATAATTAAAAAAAAACGCAGGTTTCACAAAAATGTTATGCTGGTATCGTTTGGAACTTCAGGGGCATTTCTTGTAAGCTACATTATTTACCATTGGTTCAAGGCTGGGCCTAAGCAGTATCTTGGAGAATTTAACACGATTTATTATTTTATTTTATTAACGCATATAATTCTAGCTACAATCATTATCCCGCTTGCTTTACTTACCCTATATAGGGGCTGGACAGATAACCTGAATCTGCATAGAAAAATTGCAAAAATTACACTGCCGTTATGGTTATATGTTTCTGTGACTGGGGTCGTGATTTATTTAATGCTTTATTGATTTTATGTATTGGTATCAATCATATAGTTGCTCAATCTAGAATCTTTCAGTAAGTTAGTATATATGACTATGAAGCGTATTCAATGACAAAAAAACAAACACAATCCGCTACAACCGTAGCAGAGTATCTCGCTAGTGCACCTAAAGCAGTAAAAGCATATATTTCTGACCTAGAAGAGCAAATTGGCAATTTATCGCAAATTGGTCTGGCTCTTTCAAAAGAAAGAGATATGTCCAAATTGCTTGAGATGATTTTATTAGAAGCAAAACGTATTTCAAATTCCGATGGAGGAACTCTATACATGATGACTGATGACAAAAGATTGAAATTTGAAATTATGATGACTGATTCGCTCAATTTTCATATGGGTGGAACTTCAGGAGAAGAAATACCTTTTTATCCTGTAAAACTATATGATGAAAAAGGAGAACCAAATAATTCTATGGTGGCAGCATACGTTGGTCTTAGCGGTGATACTGTTAATATTCAAGATGCTTACAAGGCTAAAGGCTTTGATTTTTCTGGAACAAAAATGTTTGATGAAAAAACAGGTTATCATTCAAAGTCTTTTTTAACAGTTCCATTAAAAAATCATGAAGATGAAATTATAGGTGTTTTACAACTTTTAAATGCACAAAAAAATAAATCTAAAAAAATTATTGAGTTTAGTGAAGATATTCAAGGCAAGGTTGAAGCTCTCGCTAGCCAAGCAGCTGTAGCCATTACCAATAAAAATCTCATAAAAGACCTTGAGAATTTATTTGAGTCATTTATTAAGCTTATTGCCTCAGCTATCGATGCAAAATCGCCATATACTGGTGGGCATTGCGAAAGAGTTCCTGAAATAACTATGATGCTTGCTGAGGCGGTTCAAAAAACAAAACACGGCCCATTCGCAGATTTTAAACTTTCTGATCAAGAAATGTACGAATTAAAAATTGCAGCTTGGCTACATGATTGCGGCAAGGTTGCAACGCCTGAGTTTGTTGTTGATAAATCTACAAAACTTGAAACTATTTATGACCGAATTCATGAAGTCGAGACAAGATTTGCTGCTCTTAAACGTGATTTTGAGATAAAAAAATTGAAAAAAGAATTAACAATTGAGCGCGACCAATCATTAAGCGCTAACGAAAAGAATAAAAAAATAAACGATCTCAAAAAAGACTATCAAAAAACAATTAGACAAATTAAAAAAGACCTTTCCTTTGTTAAGGAATCTAATATTGGTGGAGAGTTTATGTCAGGGGATAAGCAGCAACGGATTAATGAAATTGCACAGTATAAATGGAAACCTAATGGTAAAATGCAAAATTTCCTTTCTGAGGATGAGGTTTATAATTTAACAATTCCTCGAGGAACATTAACCCCAGAAGAAAGACAGGTGATTAATGATCATATCGTAATCACTATTAACATGCTGGATGAACTTCCTTATCCTAAGCATTTAAAGAATATTCCTGAGTTTGCTGGTGGTCATCATGAAAAACTTGATGGAACTGGTTATCCTAAAGGACTTACTAAAGATGAAATGTCGGTACAAGCGCGAATTATGGCAATAGCAGATATTTTTGAAGCTCTTACCGCTCGTGATAGGCCATATAAAAAAGGAAAAACGCTTAGCCAAGCCATGCGAATATTAGGCTTTATGAAAGATGATGCGCATATTGATGTAGATCTTTTTGATATTTTTGTTAAGCAAAAAATCTACATGAAGTATGCAAAAGGATTTTTAGAACCTGAGCAAATTGACGAAGTAAATATTTAGCAAGAAAAGCTAAGAGATGACTTTTGAAATAGTATTTGTACTCGCTTTAATAGTATTGGCTTTCATTCTTTTTGTTTCTGAAAAGTTTAGTCTTGATGTAACAGCTTTATTCATATTGACAATTCTTTTCACTGGGGGATTTTTAACTGTTGAAGAAGCCATTTCTGGTTTTTCTAATCCTGCAGTTATTACAATTGCTTTATTATTTATTCTTAGTCAAGGATTGCAAAAAACACGTATCCTAGAATACCTTATTGTCAGAATCAATAAACTTGTTTCTCAGTCCAAAAACTTAGGTTTAGGCGTATATTTGTTAACTATTGCTTTTGCAAGCGCGTTGATGAATAATACTGCAATTGTAGCAGTATTTATGCCGGTTACTATTAGATTAGCTCACCAATACCATATGAGCCCTTCAAAACTCTTAATTCCACTTAGTTATGCTGCGATTATGGGAGGCACACTAACGCTTGTAGGTACATCTACAAATTTGATAGTCAATGCAGTCTATATTGAAAATGGCGGTTCTCCACTTGGAATGTTTGAGTTTGCAAAATATGGATGGATTACATTATTAGTAGGGTTGATTTATGTTTTATGGATTGCTCCTAAAATTTTGCCTTCACGTACTGTCACTTCAAGCTTGACTCAAAGTTATCACATGGCAGGATATTTAACTGAAATGAAAATATCTGAGGATTCACCTCTAGTAGGATCAACTTGTCAAGAACGGAACGTTAACCAAAGCTATGATGTTATTGTTCTTGATATTCAGCGCGATGGTAGGCTAATTGCTTATAATGTTGGAAGGCAAACCTTGAGAGCTGGCGACATACTCTTTGTCAAAGGCTCACTTGAAAGTTTTTTAAGAATGAAGGAGGTTGAAAAAGTCACTCTTCTTACTGATGAAAAATTAACACAGTCAGAACTTGAACAGGATGATAATATTTTAGTTGAGTGTATGGTAACCGATCAATCTGATGTTATTGGAAAAACTCTTCGTGAGGCAAATTTCAGAAAGAGGTTTGGTGCATTTATCCTTGCAATAAGAAGAGAGGGTTTGATCATTAGAAAAAAAATTGCCCATGTTGTTTTGCATACATACGATACACTGCTAATCTATGGAGCGAAAAGACAAATTTCAGAACTTGAAAAATCAGGAAAATTTATTTTGCTTGGAGAAATGCAGGCGGATCTAGTTAAGGTAAGATTTTGGTGGATAAGTATAGTATCGATAGTGCTAACTGTATTTCTTGCTGCTATTGGAGTATTGCCTATTCTAAAGGGGGCATTGATCAGCGCTGTAATCTTAATGATGTTTAGGGTGATTTCTCCAAATGAAGCATATGAATCAATCCATTGGCAGGTTATTGTATTGATTGCTGCATTAATTCCGCTTGGCATAGTCATTCAATCATCTGGCACTGCAACCTATATTGCTAATATGATTATGCAATATGTAGATACCCTTTCCCCTTCAATACAACCATATGTACTATTTGCTTTAGTCTATTTTGTTACCATGGTAATGACTGAAGTTTCATCCAATACAGCTACCGCAATAATTATGACACCTATTGTAATAGCAATTACTGCTGATATGCAATTTGATCCAAGACCATTTATTTTTGGTGTTTGTTTTGCTGCATCAGCATCATTTAGTACGCCTGTAGGATACCAGACCAACTTGATGGTTTATGGTCCAGGAGGATATAGATTTTCGGATTATATGAAAACTGGTATTCCGCTAGCTCTCACTTTTTGGATATTAGCTATACTAATTATTCCAACTATTTGGCCATTCTAAATTAGCCTAAACAATACAGTTTATATCTTATAAATTATATGGTCATTTCTCACATTTAATTAAATAAATGGAACATACAAATCAAAAAAAACCCCCTTTACAGTTATTTATAGATAATCCTTCAAAATCAATGTGGAATTTGGCAATACCAATCATGGCAGGTATGGGTATTCAAACATTATATACAATCATTGACATGATTTTTATTGGGCGACTAGGAGGTAATGCGATTGCAGCAGTTGCATTCAATATGCCCATTTTCTTTTTTGTGATGGGTCTCTCATTTGGTTTAGGTAATGGAGTTACTGCATCCATAGCAAGATTTATTGGTGCAGATGATAAGGTTAATGCAGATAATTCAGCTGAGCATGCTGTGGCAATCGCTTTTTTGATCAGCGCGGTACTTACATCTGTTGGATTAATCTACGGTAAAGATATCTTGATTCTTATGGGATGTACTCAGGAAGTATTGCCATTAGCATGGGATTATCTAAGGGTCAGTTGTTATGGTATATCATTTGGTGTATTCTCAGGTTTTTTTAGATCAATTCTTGCTGGGGAGGGAGAAATGAAGCTACCAATGATAGTTGCGGGATTAGGAACAGTCTTAAATACAATTCTTGATCCTATTTTTATTTTTTATTTGGATTATGGTGTGACCGGTGCTGCGTGGGCCACAACAATCAGTCAAATAATTGTTTTTTGTATATTTATCTATATGTTATTTATCAAACATCGCACGTATATTAGGTTTAAACTCAAAGATTTTTCCCCATCATCTTTCATTATTTATGATATAATTAAAGTTGGGATACCGGTTTCAATGTCAATGGTTGTGATGGCTATCGGTCAACTAGTATTCAATCGATTGCTTGTAAACTATTCTACCAATGCAGTTGCCGCTTACCAGATTGGAGGGAGAATTGATATGTTAGTTTTTCTTCCAATATTTGGTATTGCCTCAGCATTAACCACCATGGTAGGAATGTTTTATGGAGCAAACGAAATAAATAAAATTAAATTTATATCTAGCTATGGAATAAGAAGCTCGCTAATAATAACTTCGATTTGTTCAGCTCTCTTATACATTTTTGCACCACCAGTGATAAGTATTTTTACTTCAGACCCCACAATTCAAAAAATATCAATAGACTATTTAAGGATCATATCGCTTTTATTTCCCTTTATTTCTATAGGCTTAACCATTGGGAGAATATTGCAAGGTCTTGGCCAGGGAATGCCATCTCTTATCATTACAACAATTAGGGTCATTGGAGTTGCAGGCCCATTAGCTTATTATTTTACCTTTATTCAAAATAAGCCTGTAGAATGGATTTGGTATAGTATGTTTATTTCTGGTATTTTCGCTACTATCATTTCCATAGTATGGGTTACGATTACCTTTAAAAAACTTTCAATAGCATAGGTAAAAATAAATGTTATGAGTATTGTAGATAAAAACAAAATAGAAGAAGAGTTAAATAATTTGAAAGAATGGAATTATAAAAATAATTCAATATCCAGACAATTCTCCTTTAATTCATACATGGATGGTATTGAATTTGTGAATGCAGTGGCTTTAATTGCTGAGAAGGAAAATCACCACCCAGACCTAATGATTGGGTGGTGCTCCGTACAAGTGAATTACACCTCACATGATCTGGGCGGTGTAACTGAAAAATGCCTTAATATGGCTAAACTCACTGAAGAGTTTTATAAGGAATAAATATTACAATGAGAATATATTGGTACTATTTATTCATTTTTTTAATCCAATCTGCTTTTGGGCAAAATATGGCCTTGGAAGCCAATACAATCAATGCTATAAAAGCTAAAATCTCACCAAATATCGATGGAATAGTTATTGATGACCCGGCTTGGAAAAATATTGATTTTGCAACAGGGTTTATTCAGCAGTCTCCTGATGAAGGAAAGCCTGCAACGGAAAAAACAGAAGTTAAAATTATGTTTTCTGATGAAAATTTATATGTTGCTGCGATATGCTATCACAATGATCCAGAAAAAATAATTATCTCAGATGCCAGAAGAGATTCTCCATTGGATGATATGGATAGCTTTATTTTTATTCTAGATACATTTAGAGATTATCAAAATGGTTACGCTTTTGGAACAAATGCAGCAGGGATAGAATATGATGCACAAATCACAAAAGGCGGAGAAGGTGGGTCTACTAGTCGAAGATTTTCAATGGGAACCGGAGGTGGTTATAATATTAATTGGGATGCTGCATGGAATGTAAAATCATTTATAGGTGATTTTGGATGGAGCGCTGAATTTGAAATACCATTAAAAACATTAAGGTATAATTCAAAAAAAGACCAAACTTGGGGAATAAACTTTCAACGGGTAATTAGCAGCAATCAGGAAAAAGCTCACTGGTCACAAATTACACGACAATTTACAGTAAATCGATTGGTATCTGCTGGGCAGTTAGTGGGAATAGAAATTCCATCTTCAAGAAGTTATAAAATTATCCCCTATGTACTTGGTCAAGCAAATGCC
>CEPK01063415.1_pt1 | contig 21834 bp, 20 predicted proteins | sample 356231 | NCBI WGS metagenome assembly CEPK01 (sample SAMEA2620259, study PRJEB7988) | marine metagenome | biome: marine biome (ENVO:00000447); feature: deep chlorophyll maximum layer (ENVO:xxxxxxxx); material: "saline water (ENVO:00002010), including plankton (ENVO:xxxxxxxx)" | depth 80 m
GGGAAGGTAATTGTTCCAACCAAGCAACATATAAAAAACTTAATAGCAGCAAGACTCTCTAGTGATGTGTTGGGTGTCCCTCTTGTTATTATTGGTAGAACTGATGCATTCAGCGCATTATATTTATCAAACGATATTGACGAAGTAGATAAAAAGTTTATTACTGGGGAGAGGACAGATGAAGGATTCTATAAGATTACCAATGGTGAAGAGCTCGCAATATCTAGAGGCTTGTCTTTCGCTCCATACTGTGATGTCCTTTGGTGTGAAACCCCAAATCCAGATTTAGAATTTGCAAAAAAATTTGCAAAAGAAATCCATGATAAATATCCAAACAAAATTCTCGCTTACAATTGCTCTCCGTCTTTTGATTGGAACAGTGAGTTAACACATGAAGAGATATCTTCTTTCCAAGAAGATTTGGGTGCACTTGGATACAGATTCCAATTCATATCAATTGCTGGATTCCATTCATTAAATACTGCTATGTTTGAACTAGCTAAGAACTATAAAGAAAATCAACTTACAGCGTATGCAGAGCTTCAGGAAAGACAAAGTCATTTAGAAAAAAAAGGTTTCACTTCAAACAAGCATCAGAGAGAAGTTGGTTCAGAGTACTTTGATAAGATTTCAAGTATCCTTTCTGATAGTGCAAAATATTAAAGTTAATTTATAATTAATTAAGTAATGAGTAGTTTTAAAGATAGAGTAGTTGTCATAAGTGGTGGGTCAAGAGGTGTTGGGCTAGAAATAGCAAAAACTCTTGGAAAAGATGGTGCAAAAATTGCAATACTTGCTAAAACAACTGAGCCTCACCCAAAATTACCGGGAACAATTTATACCGCTGCTGAAGAAATAGAGGATGTTGGGGGAAGTGCTCTACCATTGATTTGTGATATTAGATTTGAAGAGCAAGTTGATAAATCTATAGAAAAGGTAAGAGAAGAATTTGGAGGAGTTGATATATGCATTAACAATGCAAGCGCAATACATCTAACTGATACCGTAAATACCCCTATGAAACGATATGACTTAATGCATAATATTAACGTGAGAGGAACTTTCTTACTTAGTAAATCATGTATCCCTTATCTAAAAGATAGTGAAAATCCACATATACTAACACTCTCGCCACCTTTGGATATAGATAGGAAATGGTTTGGACGAACCCTTGCGTATACAACAGCTAAATACGGAATGACATTAATTGCTCACGGGTTGTCTGAAGAACTAAAAGAACTTGGAATAGCATCGAACACACTGTGGCCAAGAACAACTATAGATACTGCTGCAATACGTAATGTTGTGGGAAATGAAATTGTTGACGGATCTAGAAAGCCAACAATTTATGCAGATGCAGCCTATGCGATACTAAAAAGAGATTCTAAAGAATGTACTGGAAACTTCTTTCTTGATCAAGATGTTCTAGAAGAAGAAGGGGTAACAGATTTTGAACAATATGCTGTAAAACCAGGAGCAACCCTCTTTTCTGACTTCTTTGTAGATGACAATCCTGAAGACTGGATTAGCAGTTAAGTAATGGCTGTTGACTACAAAGCTCCTATTAAAGACATAGCGTTTGCATACGATGTTCTTAATGCATATGAAAGGCTTGCAAGGATAGGTAAATATAAGGATATCTCTAAAGATATGGTTATCCCTGTAATTGAAGAATGTGCTAAATTCTGTGAAGAAGTCCTAGCTCCAATTAATTCTATTGGAGACTCCCAGGGTGCAACTATAAACAATAATGAAGTTAAAATGCCAGAAGGATTTGTAGAGGCATATAAGAAATTTAGTGATGCAGGGTGGTCTGCAATTTCACTACCAGAAGAAATCGGTGGCGGTGGTTTACCAATAGCATTATCTGGGGCAACACTTGAAATGATAGCTTCAGCTAACTTCTCGTTTAGTTTAGCGCCAGGACTTTCTGCAGGAGCAATTTCAGCAATTACATTTCATGGTAATGATGAACAAAAAGCTATGTTTCTTCCGAAATTAGTAACTGGAGAGTGGACAGGAACAATGAATTTGAGTGAGCCTCAAGCAGGATCTGACTTGGGCACTATAAATACAAAAGCAATAAAGCAGGAGGATGGAACCTATAGGATAAATGGAACTAAAGTTTGGATTACATTTGGAGAACATGATATGACAGAAAATATTATTCATCTAGTGCTTGCAAGAACTCCTGATGCTCCTGAGGGGACAAAAGGTATTTCAATGTATATTGTTCCTAAATATCTAGTAAATGCAGAAGGAGACATAGGTCAAAAGAATGAAGTTAGGTGCAATTCTATTGAAGAAAAGCTAGGTATCCATGCAAGTCCAACTTGTGTTATGGAGTACGGTGGGGATAAAGGAGCTGTGGGGTACCTAATAGGTGAAGAAAATAGAGGACTCCATTATATGTTTACAATGATGAATGAAGCTAGAGTCTGGGTTGGAGGACAGGGCCTTTCAACAACAGCTGCGGCTATGCAAGGTGCAGCACAATATGCTCGTGACCGTGTCCAAGGAAGACCTATAGGGATGAATAAAGAAGAAGCAAAAACAGCATCAATTATTGAGCATGCTGATGTAAGAAGGATGTTGATGACGATGAAAGCTTATACGGATGCTATGAGGTATATGCTATATGACAACCAACTATTAATTGATCTTGAGTATTTCTCTGAAAACGAAGAAGATAAGAGTTTAGGAGAAGAAAGGTGTTCAATTTTAACTCCTATAACAAAAGCATGGCTATCTGATGTTAGTGTGGAAATGTGCAATCTTGCAATACAGGTCTATGGAGGGATGGGTTATGTTGAAGAGACAGGTATAGCCCAGTATCTTAGAGATACTAGGATTACTCCTATTTATGAAGGGACTAATGGAATACAGGCTCTAGATCTTATGTTTAGAAAACTTCCTCTGGACAATGGAGAAGCTCTACAGAGACTCCTAGAGGAAGTACAAACAGTAACCTCTGAGCTTGGAAATCGAGGAGATGAGTTTATGTCAATGAAAACCTCTCTTGATGAAGCTATTTCTGCAATATCTGATGTGTCGCTTTGGCTAGGTGGAAAAATGTTAGAAGGTGAATTGGTTGATGCTTCAGCTGCAGCAAGTCCATATTTGAAACTATTCGGAACTGTACTAGGTGGATACTACATGGCTAAAGCTGCATTAGAAGCAGAAACTAGGATGGATGAAGATAAAGAATATTTTCAGGAAAAAATTACTGTATCTAAATTTTATATGGAGCAAATCCTTCCTCAAGCATTAGGGCTGATTCCAGCAATAAAAGCGGGGAAAGAAGATTTGTACAATATAAAAGCTGAAAATTATTAATGCTTGAATTAGTTAAAAACAAGGCAATAAAAATAGCACTAATTGGGGCTTCAAATGACAAATCAAAATTTGGATATAAGATCTACAATAATCTATTAAATAAAGGATACGATGTTACCCCCATAAACCCAAAAAAAATAACAATAGATGGGGTAACTAGCCTTTCGAGTGTTAGGGAAATGGAAGAGTCTCCTGATATAATTGACTTTGTTGTTCCACCGGTGGTAGCTTTCTCCGAGGCAAAAAAACTCTTTAACGAAGGATACGATAATTTCTGGTTTCAACCAGGCTCTGAATCAGATGAATTAACTAGGTACCTAGATAATTTAAATATAAATTATCTAACTAATGAATGTATTATGACTGAGACAAATCTGTGAATCAAAAGATAGAATTCCTCTTTTTCTTAACAAAGAAAGTAAGAAAGGCCAATAAGTAGAGTGGGACTTACTAGCTTTTAATAATTTCTGAATTAATAATCTCTATACTCTTTTCTAATGGATTAGAAGCACCGCTCACTGATAAAATGAAATTCTTTGCTTTATCTTCATCTAGATGAATTGGTAAACTTAAATCACCGAGAGCGTTTATATCGACCGATTTACCAATTATTGTTCGCATTTTATCTTCTATAAATTCAACTTCTTCTTTACCAACTTTTCTTTTAATTTTTTTTGGTACGTTCAAAAAGATTACATATTTTCCAGTTAAATAATAATACTCGAGAGCGATACCAGAATAATCAGTAAGGAGTATTTCGTATTCGTGTAGGTTATTTAAATCTCTATTCAAATCTATTTCAACACTTTTGCCCAATTGAAGATCTTCTACTTGTGTCATTGGGTGTGGTCTAAATACAACGTCAATATCATATTTATTAAGATAGGATACAATTATTTTCATATTGTCTACAATCTCCTTTACCCCCTCGTTTCCCCAAGTTGGTGCAATTAGTGCCTTGTTTTTCTTAGTGGTCTGATATTCAAAAGGAGAAACAGTATCAAACAATAAATAACCAGTGTCAAAGACTTTGCAATCTCTTCCAATTAAAGGCTGTATTTGTTCAGATATAACTCTTGATGGAGTAAATATATAATCGTAATTTTTAAATGAATTTTTTATATACATCTCATTAGGACTAACTAATGAGTGGAACAGGTATAAATATTTTGGTCTAAGACTCTTTGGTGAGATTTTAGATTTAGGAAAAAATTGAGAACCCAGACTTGGGGTTGTAGTAATAAACAAATCTCCTGATAAACTCTTCAATATACTTATCTTCTCTACATCACTAGAAAGTATCTTAATTTCTAAAGACTTGTTTTTGTACTCTTTAGCATCAAAAGGGAGGGAGAGACATAGTAGTAAAACGTTTGCTCCTTTGTCTAAAAAGTACCCAAACAGTTTGGAGACAAATCTAAAGTGGCTTTCATCTTCAATAAAGAAAATTAATTTTTTGTCTGAATAAGTTACAATAACATATTGAATTATAGTGAAAATAGATGAAAAAACATAAAGTATATGTCGGAATGAGTGCAGATGTCATTCATCCTGGCCATATGAACATATTAAAAATTGCTTCTACATATGGAGATGTAGTGGTAGGTCTTTTAACTGACCAGGCAATATCTTCATATAAGAAGATTCCATTAATGAATTATGAAGAGCGGTACAGTGTAGTTGAATGTATTAAGTATGTTTCTGAAGTAATGAAGCAAGATACTTTAGACTACACAAAAAATCTAGAAAAATTAAAACCGAAGTATGTTGTCCATGGAGATGATTGGACAACGGGCATACAGAAAAATACTAGGAATAAAGTAATTGAGTCTCTCAAAAAATGGGACGGCGAATTAATAGAGGTTCCATATACAAAAGGTGTTTCTTCATCAGAATTGAAAAATGTCTTAACAAAGAAAATTACTACTGAAGAGAGACGGGCCTCGTTGAGAAGTGCTATAAATAAAAAAGATACTCTTATTTTTCTCGATATACACAACGCACTATCTGCACTCGTTGTTGAGAACACTAAAGTCCAGATTGATGGAAAAGAAATGGAATATGATGGGATGTGGGCAAGTAGCCTTACGGATTCTACTGCCAAGGGAAAACCCGATATAGAAGCTGTCGATACAACTTCAAGATTAAACACATTAAATGAAGTGATGGAAGTTACTTCAAAACCTGTAATCTATGACGGAGACACTGGTGGGAAACCCGAACATTTCATTTATACAGTCCAAAGCTTGGAGAGATTGGGGGTATCCTCGGTGGTAATAGAAGATAAAAAGGGTCTAAAGAAAAATTCTCTTTTTGGTACTGAAGTAAATCAAGAACAAGATTCAATTGAGAGCTTTTGTGAAAAGATAAAAGTAGGAAATGAAGCCAAAAAAACTGATGATTTCTTAATCTTCGCTAGAATCGAGAGCCTAATTTTAGATAACGGATTAAATGATGCATTATTACGTGCTGAAAATTATGCTGAAGCAGGTGCTGGCGGAATCCTGATACATAGTAAAAATGAATCTGAAAAAGAAGTATTTGATTTTATAAATCAATTTAAAAATGATTATAGTTTACCGATTGTACTAGTTCCGACTACATATAATCATGTTAAGTTAGAACGCTTCAAAGAAATGGGTGTTGATGTAGTAATCTATGCAAATCATTTACTAAGGAGCGCATACCCAGCAATGTTAAAGACTGCTGAGTTAATTTTAACAAATGGGAGGACTCATGAAATCGAAGATAATCTTATGAGTGTAAAAGAAGTGATTAACTTTATTCCTTCTGAATAAGGTAGTTATGATTAATGCAAAAATATTTATAGAAGAACTTAAAAAATTAGGTATTCATTTTTTCTGTGGGGTACCTGACTCGCTTATGTCAGAATTTAGCAAAAGCCTCCACTTTGACTTTAGTGATGAAAACCATATTATCTCTACAAATGAAGGAAGTGCGCTTGGAGCCTGTATGGGCTACAACTTAGCAACTCAAAAAGTACCTTTGATCTATATGCAAAACTCTGGATTTGGAAATTTCATAAATCCTTATACCTCTCTTCTTCATAAAGATGTATATAACATACCCTTTGTTCTTCTAATTGGATGGAGAGGAGAACCGGGTATTCCAGATGAGCCTCAACATAAATTTCAAGGAAAAATAACCCTACAATTGCTAGATCTATTAGAGATTGAGTATTTAATTATAGATAAAGATTCAACAATGAATGATATTACTGATTCCCTTAAAGTATCAATTACAGATAAAAGGCCCTTGGCATTGGTTGTAAAAAGAGGAGCTTTTGAAGCAGATCGGCGAACTTTTAGTATAGATGATTCTTCTCCATTAAGAAAAGAGGCGTTAAGTAAAATTGTAAATAAATTTAGTAAGGATACAATTTTTGTCTCTACCACAGGGAAGCTTTCTAGAGAGCTTTATGAGCTTAGGAAAGAGTCTAATCTAAATTGCGATGATCTTTACGTTGTTGGAGGAATGGGTCATGCATCAGCAATTTCACATGGGATCCTTCAGAATATAAATAAACACAAAGTTGTTTGTCTAGATGGAGACGGGGCAGTTTTAATGCACATGGGAAATTTGGGTATACTAGGAAATAGTGAATCCAAGAACTTTGTTCATATAGTCTTTAATAACTCATCACACGAGTCTGTTGGGGGGCAACCAAATATCTATAAATATCTAAATAGTAAACAACTATTTGAATCATTAGGATACAAAGAAGTATTCACCTTTGAGAATCTTGATTCATTAGATAAAATTGACCTAGAGGACATAGTAGGACCAGCACTAGTTGAAATTAAAGTCCAAAATACCTCTGACAAAAGCTTAATAAGGCCAGAAAAATCCCCAGAAGAAAATAAGGAAATATTTATAGATAAGTTAAAAGATGCAACAACAAATAGTTAAAAAGGACTTTAAAGAACACTTTGCAAACCTTGTAGGTGAATTTAAGTTTTCAAATTGCTTAATTGTTACCTCTAATGGAAACGAAGAACGTGGATATGCAGATTATTTTATAAATGAATTAGAAGATAATAAATGTAATATTTCTTTGTATAAAATTAACGAGTATCCAAATTTCTTTTCAATCTCAAATATTTTTGAAGAAAATTATCACAAAAATATTGATCTTATATTGTCTATTGGGGGTGGTAGCGTATTGGATATCTCAAAAATATTAGCTGCTTGCAAGCTGCCTAAAAATAGTATGGAAGTAATTACAGATTTAGAGCTATCCTCAGATGATAAAATATTCAACATTTCAATACCGACCACTGCTGGTAGCGGTGCAGAAAGTACTAAGTTCGCAACTATTTGGTCAAAATCTACAAAACAGAAATATTCTTTTGAGGACCCTAAACTTCTCCCTGAAGTAGCTTACTTTATCCCCGAATACACAACTTCCCTCCCTAAGTTTCTAACTTTAACTACGGCATTAGATGCCCTATGCCATTCAATAGATAGCCTGTGGAATAAAAAAAGTAATTCAAATTCTATTGATTTATCAATACAATCCACCAATCAAATAAACACTTACCTTCCAAAGCTTTTGAGAGAAATGGATAATATAGATTATAGATATCAATTGCTTGATGCATCCAATTTAGCTGGAAGAGCAATAAATATTACCAGGACCTCTCTAAATCACTCTATATCATATCCTCTAACAAACCTCTATGATTTACCACATGGATATGCTTGTGCATTTTCTATAGTTAGCATTTGTAATGAGTATGAAAAAGAAATACGTCAATTGCCATTCGCAAATACAATCTTTGAAGCAAGAGATTTAATCAGTGCTGTCGACCTAGCTTCATTGTTTAAGGATTATTTGATTGATTTAGATATAGATTTAGTATGTAATAATGTTTTTGATAATAAAAGATTATCTAACTTTCTATTTGATTTAAGTCACGAAAAATTAAATAAAATTTTATCCCATGCTCGGGATTATTACGTGGAATTATAAAAGTCTATTAGTGTAGTCTTATGATATTTAATTCTGAAAGCTTCAACTACTTAGATCCTGGGACTGGTTCATATTTATATCAAGTGTTAATTGCTGCTGGAGTAACCGTTGGGGTGTATTTTAGAAATATAAAAATATTTTTTTTCAACTTAATACAAAATATTAAGAACAGACCAAAAAATAATAAAAATTGATTTACTTAGAACCGAATAGAAACTTCCTCAAAACTATCTCAATTTTGTGTTTTAATTAAGTATGTCGGTACACGCAAATGGCCTGATGAGAAAAGCGCATAGGCAAATGGAAAAGAATTATAAACAAACTGGTTTTTATGAAACTAATGCAGAGAGAATAAAAAGAGAATATGAAAATTCTTAACAATTTTAGCTTAAAGAGTGGCAGTAAAATTTTGGTTTTAAGCTTGTTTAATGCTTCTTTAATATTGTTTCTTAGGTTTTATTTAGAAGATGGGGTAACAAAAACATTTTTGAAAAATTTATCGACTTCTTTTATTTTATTATTTTTGATATTGATACCTCTTTTTATTAATACTATAAAAAATTATTATCAATATTTATTTCTTTATAAAAAAAATATTTTGTATGCTAACTTAATTTCATTTGTTCCAACAATGTATCTTTTTTTAATAGATAAAGAAATTATTTTCCTCGGAAAAATAATTTATTTGCTGTCGGCATACTTGCTTTCACTTCAAGTTTCTATCTTTATTTTATTTAGAAAAGAAATATTCAACTATTTTAATTCTAAAAAATATGAAATTTCAGAATTTTTCAACGTGAGAAATTTTCTAAATTTCAAAATTTTAGCTTTAGTTCTAATGACGCTTATTCCAATTATTAGATTTTCAATTGCCAATTCTCAGATACTAGGAATAAATGAAATCTTAGCTATGGTGGGTATCTTTTTTACATTAAGCTTTTTATTGATAGGTGTAATATCTAATCTTTTGACTAAGCTATTTCAAACAAATAATTTCTTATTAGTTTCAACAGCTACAGTTTTAATTGTCTATGAGTTGCCCACAATAAGTAGCAACTTTAATTTAAGAAACGTTAACTGGTTTCCATTTATATTTTTAGTATTTATATTCTTAATAATATTTTTAAGAGTATTAATTAATTCAGATACAAAGCAGATAATTTTAATATTTTTACTTTTTCTTGGAATAGGTATTAGTAACCAATTGGTAGCTGAAATTAACAAACCACCCAATGAAGACCTTGCTTCGATTCAACAAGCTTCTCCATTTACCTCAATTCTAAAAAACTTCGAAAATAAATATTCCATTGTAGTTTTAAGTTATGATGGCTACCCACAAAATGAAACTTTAAGTCTATATGGGGTAGATAATTCTTCTCATATTAATTATTTAATTGAAAATGGATTTTCTGTACATAATGGCACATATAGTATTGGAAGCTACACACTTGGGACTATGTCAAGATTCTTTGAAGGGACAAGTCTTCAAGTTGATCCTGATGGAGGAGGTAACAATAGTAGGTATATAACGGGAGGGCATTCATCTTTCGTTAAGGCTTTAAGTAACAATGGGTACTTTACAGTAGGTATTTTTCCTAGCTCTTATTATTTCCCACCAAACGACAGACCTTTTTATGACTATTATTTCCCCAATAAAGCACAAAGATCTTTTAAGATGGCAAAATCTATTTTGAGAGGAAACCTTACCCACAAGGATGCTATCTATACAATTCCATACGAAAACTATTTAATAGAAAAAAATAATATGCTTTTTGAGATAGGAACCTCGGCCGAACCACATTTTCTTTATACCCACACATATTTTCCGGGACATACACAAAATAGTGGTTCTTGTGAAGATGGAGAATTTGAAGCATGGAAAGAAGAACTAAAGTATGCAAATGCAGAAATGAAAAATGATATTAGTTTACTTGAGGACAATCTAGAGAATACAATAATTGTTATTATGGGAGATCATGGTCCATATCTTTCAAAAAACTGTACAACACTTGAAAAATACGATATTAATAAAATAAACAGGCTTGATATTCAAGATAGGCATGGAACTTTTTTAGCAATAAGATACCCTGAAAATATTAAAAATGAAAATTATAACCAATTAATGATACTTCAAAATACATTGATCGAAGTTGCCACATTGTTATTAGGAAGACCTGATTTGTATGACCAATATGCATTACCTAACGATACGCCTATAGACAGAACTCACTTACCTGAGGAAATAAATGTTGTGAATAATATTATTTACGGAGGAATTGATAATCAAAAAGAATTATTTTTAGACAACTCCATATTAAATAAGTAATAGTTCAACTAGATAGGCTAGATACCAAAACTTTAATAAAAAATATTTATATACTCACGAATACTCAAAGAGTTTGTATCCTTTATATTGATGAAAATTAAAAAAGTTATATTTTTAGGTGGCAACAGGTTTAATGAAAGCGGTCCTATGACGAGCTTTATAGAAGTTTGTAAAAAAAGAAATATTGAATCGATGGTGCTTTCAAATAGTTCGAGACTTGACTACCCAGTAAATTCAGAACAGAGCCTTAGAGAATTTCTTCAAGATATAAATATCAATTTTATCGAAGACAATGATGTAACTTTAGATCTTCTTAAGGAGCATATAGATGATGGAACAATTATCTTTTCAGTGAATTGCGAAGTTATTATAAAAGCAAATCTTATCAATTTTATGCCGAATAAAATTTTTAACTACCATAATGCCTCACTGCCTACTCAAAAAGGTGCTTCTTCACACAGTTGGAGAATAATGCAAGATAATAAATTATCTCACCTTTCGATTCATCATTTAACTGAAGAAGTTGACAGTGGAGAGATTGTATTAGAAAGAGAGGTTATATTTCCAGATTCAGTCAAGAACTTAAAAGAAACTTATGAATATATTGAAAAGGAAGAAATTAACCTGTTTGATGATTTTGTAAATATTCTTGAAGATGGCTTAAGCAAAAAAGTGAAGCCGGCTAACAATTCAAAAAGCTTCTACTGGCCAAGACTTAACACAGATATAGATGGATTTATAAGTTGGCATTGGTCAGCAAAACAGATTGTTGACTTTTGTAATGCTTTTGATGAGCCGTTTGATGGAGCTTCTTCCTATATTAAAGGGTCGAGGGTGAGATTCAAAAATGTACAGACCGATGATGAAGATATATATTTCCACCCATACCAATTTGGTTTAGTATATAGAAAAAAAGAAAATTCTATCTGGATTGCATGCAAAGACGGTGGAATAAAAGTAAACGATGTCACTAAAGAAGAGGGCATTACGATAAAACTAGGTGATAGATTTACTAGTAGTAGTTCCTGATATAGAAGATATTTTTAGTTTACTTAAAATATTTAAGTGTTTTTTTCAGAGCGATTCTTTGCTTATTGATATCTGATTTCGTTAAATAATTTGTTTTAAATTGAATTACTCTTGACTGAATATCTTCTGCTACAGGACAATGGCCTTGCGTAAATCTTTCAATTTTAAAATTATTGTCATATCTATTATTAAAAGGTCTATTAATCATCACTGGCTCAAGGTAAGGTACTGACCAAGCAGAGTAAAATCCATCTCCACCATATTCGTTAAATTTTTCTCTAAATTCTTGCCATTTAATCATAGGATTGAGCAAGCATGCAAAAGTATAGTAGGAGTGAGTAGAGTTTTTAGGTGTCTTTTGTGGTTGTAGAACTTCAAAATCGTCAATTAAATCTAGTAAAACTTCTGCGTTTTCAATTCTTTTTTCTACTTTTCTTTCCAACTGTTCTAATTGAGCAAGTGCTATAGCTGCAGTAAACTCATTCATTCTATAGTTCCACCCTAATGTATCGTGTCTTTTGTATTTTGGATTCTGAACTACTGAGGCGTTGCCAAATTTAATTACACCACCATCAGATTGTAGATTTTTGTATCCTTGCCCTCCTATCTTCCTTGCTTTTGAAGCTAGGCCTTTATTATTCGTCATTAGTATTCCGCCCTCACCAGAGCTAAGGTGTTTTGTTGATTCAAAACTCCAGCTGGAAAACCCATTTGTTGAGCCAACAATTTTTCCTTTATACTTCGCAAGCATTGTTTGAGCATGGTCTTCAATTATTGGTATATTGTACTTTTTCCCAATCTTGTATATGGGATCTTGATCAAATGGAAGACCATATATTGAAACCGCAATAATTGCCTTCGTTTTTTTTGTTATTTTCTCTTCTATTTTTAATGGATCTATATTAAATGTTTCACTATCTACATCTACGTATACCGGTTTTGCATTTGCATGAAGAGTAGTGGTTGTATCCATAATGACAGTTAAAGCTGGACTAATTACTTCATCACCATACCCAACACCGACAGCTTCTAAAGCAGCATGAATAGTCGATGTTCCAGAATTCATAGCTATCGAATATTTTCCACCAAATTTCTTTGAAAATAACTTTTCTAAACTTGCTACCCAAGTCCCGTTGGGTCCTTTTTCTTCATTTAAAACTTTTTTTAAATAGGATAATTCATTTCCAGCATATTTTTTGTTAACCATCATTTATATTTTAATTGATTCTTAGACCACTCTTTTTCTAAATAATAATTGATTTTTTTTACTTCAGGATTGTTATTTAGATATTCGAGTATATTATCAAATTCCAATACTTCTACATTACTTATAACATTCTTAAAAAAGAGTAAATCATCCTCATAATCAAGTGTCATTCTTGCGTCAGTCTTTGCATATTTTTTATCAATATCCTTAAGCTCAATCTTTTTAATATTCTTTTCTTTCAAAAAAAATGTTCTTATATACTCTGTTTCATTAATGTCTTTAGATTCATATACTGTTTTAATTCCATTAATGCTAATTCCATATATATCAATATAAAAACCATGACCATCAACAAAATCATACTTTGAATATTCATCTAGTAATTTATCGCCAAGATTATAATCAAAAAATAAATCATCACCATCAACATTTACAAAAAAGTCAACGTCATATTGTAAGCTGCAATCGTACCAACGTTTAATCTTATCTTCAGAACTCCCTCGAAAAATTTTTATTTTATGTTTTAATGCTATATCTTCTAAGGAATCGTCTGAACTTCTATCGGTTGTGCATAATATAATATTTGAATAGTATTTTGATTTCTTTAAATTCTCAATTAAATACTCGATTGTGGATTTTTCATTAATTTTTAATAATGCTTTTTGATTAAGTCTTGTTGATTCACTTCTAACAGAAATAAAATAATATTTATTCATGCTTTTTAGATATCATCAATGGGTCTCAGATTCTTAATTGACTTTTGTTCTGAATCATATACTTTTTTAACACCATCCCCCATCGATGTAATTATAGAGTTTACAGATCCAATCAGTTTTCTCATTCCGTCAGGACCTAGTGATGCTGCTTGGTCAGTCCCCCAGAGAGCTCTATCAATTGTTATATGTCTCTCAATGATTTTTGCCCCTATCACAGCTGCTGCTATTGAAGTCGATAGGCCAGATTCATGCCCAGAATATCCTATTGGGTTATCAGGATATAAAGATTTTAATGTATTTATCATATTTAAATTTAATTCTTCCGGTGGACAGGGATATGTGCTTGTGGCATGTAGTATCGCTAATGGGTTTTTAGACAAAATACTATAAGCTTTTTCAATTTGCTCAAGGCTTGACATTCCTGTTGACATAATTAATGGCTTACCAGTTTCTACATGTTTGTTCATCAAATTCTTATTCGTTATACATGCAGAAGCAATCTTTATACAAGGCAAATCATAACTATTGATAAAATCTAGAGATTCTTCATCCCAGCACGAGGCAAACCAATCTATATCCAACTCTTTTGCATATTTATTAATTTCGTCGTACTCACTCTTTTCAAGTTCAATTTTGAACTTATAGTCAATATATGTCATTTCTCCCCAGGGTGTTTCCCTAATTTTATTTCTTACATCTGGAGGTGTTGTAATTTCTGGATTTCGCTTTTGGAATTTTACAGCAGAAAACCCAGCAACTTTAGCTTCTTTCATTATTGTTTTTGCAAGATTAATATCACCATTATGATTTATTCCAATTTCTCCAATAAAGTAAACAGAGTTAGGAGCATTTATATAATTTTTGACTATATTAAATGCCATAATTTACCACGCTGTCCATCCCCCATCAACAATTAAATCTGTACCAGTAATATAGGTAGAGCTATCGCTTAACAAAAATAATATTGGCTCAATACTTTCCTCTATATTAGCCATTCTCCCTAGTGGAACATTTTTAGAATAATTCTTAATAAATATTTCATCTTGGTTATTAAGTATTCCTCCAAACACAACATTATTAACCCTTATTTCATTTTCACCCCAATAAGTAGCTAAATATTTTGACATATTTGTTAAAGCAGACTTTGAAACACTATAAACAAGAGGCTTTTTATAAACTCCTTCATCAGTTTTAATATGGCTATAAATTTCTTGTTTAGGACTGACTTTTCCATAAATAGAACCAATATTAATTATTGACCCTTTAGTTCCATTCTCAATCATGATTTTTCCAATAACTTTTGAACATAAAACTTGGCCACTAACATTGGTATTCATAACCTCTTCAAAATTAGCAATATTTAATTGTTCTACAGTATCACTCGATTGTGACTCTGGTAAAAAATCTATTGCTGCACAATTAACTAGCCCATGGATTTGACCAAATTTTTCTAGACCTTCATGTATTTTTTCTGAGAATTGATCTTCATCAAGTATGTCGACTCCATAGCATATCAAATCTTCATAATTTTTTTCAGTCAAATATTCCTGAAGTGAATCAGAACTATCAAATAATTTATCAATAGCAATGATTTTACATTTATTAGTTATCAGTGAATCTACTAGTGCATTTCCTATAAGACCTTTTGCTCCGGTAACAACAACTGTTTTTTTATTCAAATTCTTCACTATTTCTATGATAAACTTATTAAAAAAATTTATATATATTTTAATTATGAATAATCGTACTTATTGCATTGATATTGATGGCACAATCTGCAGTATTGAAGATACTGATTATTCAAAAGCTAAACCTTTTAGGGATAGAATTAATGAAATTAATAAACTATACGATTTAGGAAATACAATAGTGTATTTTACCGCAAGAGGCTCTGTAACTGATATAGATTGGGAAGAGGTTACACTTAAGCAATTTGAAGAGTGGGGGGTTAAGTTTAACGAATTAAAATTCGGAAAGCCAAATGCAGATATTTATATTGATGATAAATCTAAAGATCCCTTTTTGTGGTTTAAAACAGATTCATAGATGAAAATATTAATTTCATATCATAACAAAGAGGGTTATGAAAATATTATTCCCGTAGCAAATTACTTGAAAAACAAAAATTGCAGCATTAAATTGCTAGATTTATGCTCGTTTTACATTCAAGATTCAAATAATCTTGATTCTTTTGAAAAAGTTAAAATTAATTTAATCTTTAAAGACAAAAGTAACTACAGAAATTTATCAAAAATTAGAAAGATTATTTTTTATATTCAATTAATTACCTTGAATTACAAATTATTAAGTTCTTATGACTGTTACTTGTTCTCCCCGGGGGGATTTATAGAAGGCCAAATTGCTAAAAAATTTAAAAACAAAAAAAAGCATACTTTTTTTATTGAAGGTGGTTTGAGAGCGGTTCTTTTTGCCAATTATCCCGACAAACCTAAAAGCAAAATCAAAGACTCTTTCTTAAATGATATTTCAAGACATTACGTTTCTGGGGAAGAAAATAAAAAAATTATTTTAAATAATTTTCAAAATATCACCTCCAAGTCAGAAAAAATTAAATGTTTTGGGGTGCCTAGATATAATAATCTTGTAGATAGAAAAAATGAATACAGATATAAGGAAATTAAAAATGTTTTATACCTGACTACCGCTGCTGAATACCACGATTATAAAATACTGCAAGAATGGCATGATTCTGAAATGAAAATTCTCAAAGGTTTAATTGAAAATAGTAGCTATAACTACAGAATCCGAGTTCACCCAAGAGACAACTTAGATAAATACAAAGAATTTTCAGTAGACAATATAACCTCTGCTAAAGAAAACAGTTTATACGCTGATGTTAGCTGGTGTGATATTGTTGTAACAATTCCATCAAGTACGTTTTTTGAAATTAATTATTTTGGAAAACCTTTTCTAATTTTATGGCCATTTGATTACAACACTGAGGTGTTTCGCCCTGATATTACTTCAATCGAATCATTAGAAAAAAAACTTAACAAACTAGATAAAGAAGAACTTACTAATAAATTCAAAAAACAAAAAACTTATAGTGATAGCTTTGTAAATCCAAAAAGCAGCGAAGCTAGCAAGCTTATCGCAGAAGATATAATATCTTTTTTTTAGCTTGGTTTCCCTAATGTAAACTCAGCATCTTGATCTGATGACCTTCTTAAATATATAACCATCATATACCTTGTTTTTTCTGAATGAAATGGTGACCCTCTGTGAAAAAGAGTTTGATTAGACATTATCAATGTTCCTCTTTTTGCTTTAAACTCGTCTCCTAGCTCATCACTACCTATGAAATAGTTAACATCCGTTAAAGGTTTTTTACTAAGATAATTTAATACTGTATTTATCCACCTTCTAATATTTTTTTTATGAGTGCCTTGAATAACAGTGTAAGCTCCGTTGTTTTCATTTAATACATCCGTTAGGTAAATAAAGGCTTTGTATGATGCAGGTGCAGTATTATCAACATGCCAACTTCTCTTTGTTGAGGTGTCAGGCTTGTCAATCTGAATTGAGATTGATCTTATATAGAGGTCTTCATTTATCCTGTCCAGAAATAATTTTTCAACCTTTTTACTTGAAAATAATTCGTTAGCTTTGTCATCGAGGTTCTGAAGGTTCATTAGTTGAGAAACTTTGGAGTCTTGGTTTTCATATTTCTCACTTCTATTGACAAACCAGGCATTATCTCCAATCATGTAGCTTTTATCTTTTTTATAGCTATTTGCAACATTAATAAAATACTCACACTCTTCTGGGGAAATAAAGTCTTGAATAGTTTCAAACCCATTTTTTTTAAATTCAGACTGAGGCCAGGAAGCAATAATTAATTTTTCCTTAATTTCTAAGTAAAAGTAATAGAAAAAAACTTTTAAAAACTTCACGATAATTATAAGGATAGTCTTTCAGTAAGAAATTTGTAGTTTCTGAGCTCTTTAATTAAGAAATATAATGAGTATGAAAGAAAAGTTATTGAAATAATAAGACTAGTTATATTTAATATATAAAACAAAATATAAAAGATACAGATTAAAAGAAAGTTAAGCAAAGAAGAAAAACCAATTATATTTTTTAAAATAATTTTACTGTTGTAAATGTTCCATGACATTGCAAAGAAATATGCAATTGTAGAAGAAATAGCTGCAATAATAATTCCGTACTTTTCTATGTAAAGTAGGTTGGTAATTAAATTTACTAAAAAAGCAATTAGCATAGAAATTGCTCTTTGTTTGTTTTTGAATCTTTTATCGAGGTCAAGTGCAAATAAAGCACTCCAGCTGGAGAATATCATCCCGGCAGCAATGATTGGTACATATTGAATAGCGTAATGATAGTTGGTTGGAAGATAAAACCTTCCAAAAATTTCAAATAATACAATACCGGTTAACCCTAAGTAGGTTGAAACGCTAATTATGGACTTAAAAACATTGTCAATATTTATTTTTTGATTTTTTAAATTCCAAAAAAATGGAGCTAAACCAGAAATGGATGCTCCTATTACTACACCATGTAAATCAGTTAATCTATAAACGGTAGAATAATGAGCAACAACATCTGCCTCAAAAAAATATTGAATTATCAACCTATCTTGCCACGTAAGCATTACTGAAAATATTGAATAAAAATATCCATATAAAGCATATCTATTTATCGAAGCATTGCTTTTTTTATATCTGCTATCTTCTTGTATATTTAATTTTCTAGCTAAATAAAACATTCTCAATGCATTACCAAATAATTGTCCCATAAAGTATGCGGAAGCTAGCATTCGGTCGTCAAAACCAAAATAATTTACAATATATAAAACAAATAGAAATTGAAAAAATAATGTAATCAACGACTCAACAAATATTGATTTTTTAATTATTTGAGTGCTATTTGTTGATTTCAAATAAGAAACTAATTGTCTGTTTGCCACAATAAAAAATACTGTCAATATAGATAATTTTGCTGGAAGTCCATAAACAAGATTAAAATTATTAAATAGTTGATCGCCTATCAAATATTCCAATAGGAAGAGAAGAAAAATTACTGAAAACAAAGTAGTTAAAATGTTTTTATTTTTTAATTTAACTTTTTTATTTTTATCAAGTGATGCAAAAAATCTAAATCCTGCTGACTCAGAACCGAATAATAGTATGTTAGAAAATATTAGTTGAACAGCTAGTAGAAAACTAATTTCTCCCCAAATATCATCATCAATCAAACGTAAAAAAATAGGTAGAGAAAAAATGGTTAGGACTCTTGGAAAAATATTAGTAATGAACAAATTAAGTGAAGATTTTGTTAAAGTTGTTTTTTCCATAAATTCATTCTAATTAAATAACCAGAATGAATTTAAACATATGTTCAAAAGTTATAGGAATTCTTCTTTTTTCTTCTTATCCACTTGATAATAAATATGGGGGTTAGTTTAAAAACAATATTTCTTAAATTAAAACTAATCTTGGTATCTAAAACCATTGACTTGAAAATTGAAACATTGGATACTTTAATTTTTTTATCTAATTTATATTCAAAAAAATTTTTTAATGCAAATAAGTTTTTTAAATTATTATTGTTTTTTACAAATTTATTTGGTAGATCTTGTTTAAAACTATTTAATCTATTCTTTAAATCATATAAATCTAGGTTGTCTATAAAATTTTTATTCTTTTTTAAATAAAATTCCTTAAGATGCTTTTTCAATTCAAGATAATTATTTTTATCCAAAAGTTCATCTGTAAAAATATTTTCTTCAACATTGTAATCATTTAGTATTTGAGATAATACCTTATACGCATTCTCTACTGAGTCGTAATAATATAGATAGCTTTTATTTATCCCTCTGTTTGCTGATCCAAAAAAATTTTTATACATCACTACAGGTAAATTACACAATGCTGCCTCTGCAGTAACTTTTGCAACACCTTCTTTTCTGCTTGTAAATAAAAAAATTCTTGATTTATTCAAATATTCTGAAATTTGAGTTTGTTCTGGTGGCTGTTTATATTCCTTAAGAAAAATATTTTTATTTATATAACTTCCTAATATTTCAGTAAAAAATTCATTAAATAAAAAATCATAAGTTTGTTTTCGATAGTTTGGGTGGGAAACACAGATTAATATTTTAATATCTGGATTATTTCTAATTAGTAAGCTACAAATTAGAAATAAATCTAAATTGTATTTTTTTTTATCTTTCCTTGTTACTGCAATTAGGTCGAATTCTTTTTCTATATCTTTATTAGGATAAAAAATACTTGAAGGAATAAATGACCTTGTTGTCAGTGGAATATTTAAAATTTCTTTCTTTTCTATCCCTGGTAACTGTTCTGGATAACAAAAATTTATGTCAATATTTTCAAAATCAAATTGATTAATGTTTTTATAGGAATCGCCCCAATGGACACCGAAGTAAAAATAATTAGATAGATTTTTTAGTATTAAATTAAAAACTTTGTAATTAGAGAACTTTTTAAACTCTGTGTGTGAAAAGACAGCAATTCCAGGTGAATTTTCACTTTCTTCTTTTAATATGAAAACCATTTACTTAAGAATAGTAATAATAAAAACAACAAAATTGAACATATTTATTTATTAGATTATTTTTTTCAAAAATTCATAATATTGATTACTAACTGTTGAAACTGAGAATTTTCTGATTATTTCTTTAGATGCAACATCATTATGATTTATTTGAATATTATTAATTGATTGTACTAACTCATCTATGTTTTCTGACTCAAACAATATTCCATTTTGAAATAAATTAACAATCTCTTTTGGTCCTGAAGGACAATTTGATGTAATTATGTTTTTCCCTAAAATCTGTGCCTCAATTAAAGAATTGCCGAGGCCCTCTCTTCTAGACGGGAAAAAGAATATATCTGCTTTGTCCAGATACTTCAACGGATTCTCAACATTCCCAATAAAATTTATCGGTAAATCTGAATATTTATTTTTATAGTATGAATCGAGGCTTCCATCTCCAACAACAAATAAAACAAAATTTCTATTATCTAAAAATTGATACGCGGCTTCAAATAGTAGATCTAAACCTTTTTGATGTTCTAGCCTAGATGTTGTTACCCAAACTTCTTTATCGTTAAGTTCAAGTCCCTCAACTAATTCACTAGCTTTACTAAAAAAATCTTCTGTAAAAACAGGATTATAAATTACAGTGTTTGTTTTATTTGAAATATATTTTTCTGTATTTACTTTCAATTCATCTGATATAAATATGTTTGCATCAGAATTATTAAAAGCAAATATTGCAAGTTTTCCTTTTATCTTATCCTTAAAACTATTACCCCAGTTTAGGTAATTTGAATTGGCCTCTCTTAAAACTATTTTAGAATTAATTAATCTACATTTTTTTAATGCTGTAACAATGAGGTTGGGAGTTGGTAAAGTAGTTAGAATAGCGTTTGGCTTTTCGGAATTTATTACTTTCATAAGTTTGAATATTGAAAAAAAAGTTCTTGAAGCGCCAAGATATCTTACCTCTAGCGTTTCAGATAATTCTACTTCTAACTCATCCTTTAATTTTTTTGCAACAATTAATTTGATTTCAAAGTCAGTATTTTCTGATAAATATTGAGCAACTCTTGTCATAGACATTTCGGCTCCTCCGTATCCCAATGTTGGCAAGAATATATAAATTTTACTCAATTATCTGTTTCCATTTTTTAGGTTTTCATTGTTCAAAATTAACCCTTTTTGAAATATAGTAGCTTAAGAGATCCTGGATATGTTTTCTCTTCTATTAAAAAATAACCTTCGTTTAATAATTGTTCACTTACTACTCTTAATTTCCCAATAGTGTTTGGTAATTCAATACCAAGCAATGCAGCTTCAGGATATTCCTTGACTTCAAATATGGGCTTAATTATTTCAAAATTTTTTGATATGAACAAATTTTCAATATTGCTCTCAAATGAGCAATTTCCCGTTGGGTAATTGCCAAGCCCGTATAGCTTTTTTGAATAATATAAAAAAGAATGGCTTTGTTCTTCGGTTACTAATAGTGCTATATTTCCATTATTATAGCTTTCCTCAAGCTCAGAAAGTATAGGATTTATAGGTTCATTTTTATAGTAGGTTGTTGTTGTTGCCAAAGTGAAAATCAAATAAATTGATGCGAAATATAGCAAAAACTTATAATCAGAAAGTTGAGTAAATTTTGAAAGTAAGAACTCCAAAGCATTTAAAATCA